>Ga0315279_10000331_pt1:60000-99175 | contig 99175 bp, 75 predicted proteins | sample YL17G06_20_MG_FD_203694 | JGI IMG/M metagenome (GOLD analysis project Ga0315279, IMG submission 203694) | Sediment microbial communities from Yellowstone Lake, YNP, Wyoming, USA - YL17G06_20 | ecosystem: Environmental > Aquatic > Freshwater > Lake > Sediment | place: USA: Wyoming... | reverse complement strand
CGGGATACGCCGTTCGACTGGGTCGTCTCCGACGTGCGCCTGCCCGACACGAGCGGCATCACGCTTACGCAGGAGATCCTCCAGGCCCGGCCGAACGCGCAGGTCATCCTCATGAGCGCCGTCGTGAGCGACGACGAGATCACGAGCCTGCCCATCATCGCCTTCTGGCGGAAGCCGTTCGATCCCCTCGCGCTGCGTCAGTTCATTCTCGGGAACCGGCAGGCCGGGGCGCAGGCGCCTCCGGCGCCCCTCGGCGAGAGCCGGCATCATCGGCGGGCAGGGGCGGCCCTACGCCCCCCGCATCTTCTCACGTAGGCGCTCGGCCGCCGCCAAGGCGGCCGCCGCGTAGTCCTTCCCCGACGAGGCGTAGAGCACCTCCCGCGACGCGCTGACGAGCACGCCGCCTCCGTCGGGCCACGCGCCCAGCCGCACGCTCCTCTCGAGATCGCCGCCCTGCGCGCCGACGCCCGGCACGAGGAGGACCTTCTTCGGCGCGATCTTGCGCACCTCCGCCATCATGTCCGCCCGCGTCGCACCCACGACGAGGCCGCAGACGCCGGGCCACTCGTTCGCCAGGCGGGCGACGTGAAGGAACAGCGGCACGCCGTCGGCCTTGAGCAGTTGGATCTCGGCGGCCGAGTCGTTCGACGTCAGGCAGAGGACGAACGCGCCCTTGCCCGTCCACGTGCCGAACGGGCGGACGGCGTCCTGACCCATGTACGGGTTCACCGTCACGGCGTCGACGCCGAGGCGCTCGTAGTAGGCGACGGCGTACCGCTCCGCCGTGTGGCCGACGTCGCCGCGCTTGGCGTCGAGGATGACGGGAATGTCGTCGGGTATGGCGTCGATGACGTCCTTGAGGGCGGGCCAGCCGTCCGCCCCGAGCGCCTCGAAGTAGGCGATGTTCGGCTTGTATGCGCATACCTGCCCCGCCGTCGCCTCGACGATCTTCCGGCAGAACTCGACGATGCCCGCCGGCGTCCGCTCGACGCCGTTCGGCAGCCGGTCGGGGACCGGGTCCAGCCCGACGCAGAGCCAGGAACCACGCGCCTTCGCGGCGGCGGTCAGCTTGGTGAGGAAATCAACGGCCATGGTACCTCGCGCGCAAGGCGTGGATGGTGCGGTCGACCACTACGGTGTCACCACAGAGAACAAGATACCGCGCCGGGGCGTTCTGGGCTGCTGCGGCCGGCTACAGAACATGGGCGCGCCACGCCGCGTTCTCTCCGAGCGGAGCCCCATCCGGTCCGCTCGGGCAGAGCTCCGCCATTCGCCGTCGCGATTCGTCCATACCAGATCGTGTTCGCCACGCTAGCGCTACTGCCCGCCAAGCTGTATCATATGGGAGGCTACCACTGCTCACCGGGGGCGACGAGCGCGGTCGCGGTTCACCGTCGCTCCAGGCCCGACAGGCGGGCGGAGATCCTCCTCCTCGACGGCAGCAACAGCGCGCTCTGCGACACCTCGGACCCGGCATGGCGAGGGTGGAACGGTCTGCCCGGCTCCGGCCGCCTGCGCGTCGAGATCGGCGAGCGGCTCGGCAAGCTGCTCCGCGACATCGCCGCAGAGACCGCGCCGCCGGTGCAAGCGGGTCGCTGACAGCGGAGCATGAACGAAAGGACCCCTGTCTCCACCCGATGGAAGACGGGGGTGCGAAGGGATGAACCAGGTAAACGTGGCGAAGTGAAATGTCGGCTTCGTCTATCAGTTCTGGGGCGTCAAGAAGTTCGTGCCAACGTATATACCGTTTCGCCGAAGAGCAGATATACACCGTCGAAAGGAGCAGTGCACGAGTTCATCAACTCAGTTGCGAGATCCGTCACCGACCGGCTTAGAACATCAGGTCGGCGATCGACGTGATAATGCGTGTTGGAATATGTAACGAGGAGTAGCGACTCGACGGACGCCTTTGTCATGATTTGCGATCGATACTCGGATTCCGAACGGAACTTCTTTCCGCATGCCTCACGTACCGATTGTCTCCATCCCTCTGCATCTGTGCTAGGGTCAGGGTCCAAGTCCTGCAACCTCAATACCGTCATCTGATCTCGACTCTTGACTACTCTGGCGATAATTCCCATTAAGCGGGAGATAGTCGGATCGCCAATCGGGAATTCGCTAGGTGCGTTGTTGGCGCCAATTCGGGTGGCAATCGCATCCGCCATGCGCCGGGCGAGCTTCGAGATCCCAGCGTGACTTGCCGGTAAGGGCGAACGCAATCTATATGTTATTGAGACGTAAACATCCATTTCGTCGAGCATATGGAATAGCAGTTCCCAAAGCTCGTCTCCTACCGACCGTTGCCGCATGTCATTCTCAGTCGTTGCCTGAGTGATTTCGACACCAATACGTTTCCCGTCGCCATCAATCACGACGAAGTCCGGTGGGTCGTAGATGCACTTCTCAGCATATAGCAGCGGTTTGGCCCCGATTTCCACTGGGCAGTTTGCCAGGAAGCCACGCAGAACGTAGAACTCGATATCGGCATTATCCCGGGTGTGGACCATCTTGCCCGAAGCGTCGGTCGCCCAACGTTCCGGGACGGTACATTGGAGCAATGGCGCCGGGGAGTTAGGTGCGTATGCGTGTTCCAGATGCCATGTCTGCCAACCCCACCTTACACTTACGTCCGCCATTTCATCCAATCGCAGCCTAGTTTGCTTCAGCTCGGCATACATCTCCTCGATCGACAAACGTCGAACGACCCACAGCAAAGAGAGAAGCGACAGTTCTGGCCGAGATACGAACCACCCTTGTACCAGCTGTCTTGCTGCACGTCTGATGCAATCTTGGACGTCCGTCGCCAGCATCGAGGACGGAAGTGCGCTTAGAATATCCGCTTCCAGCTCTTCCTTTGAGAGGCGTTCTGGGCTCATGGATAATGCTCCCGTCAAGGAAGGAAGATGACATAGCACGCGTTCTATCGATACCGGAAGCGTGTCCACCGCAACCGGTGAGCTATTGCGAATGTAGAAACAGACGTCCGCAAGCCCAACCGCATCAGAGTACGTGTGGCTTTGCAGACCTAGGACAGACGACGTTACCTTGACAGTCAGAGGCTTCAGCCAATGACGGCGAAGTCAGGTGATCAGGCGAGAGGAATCGCAGGGGAGACTCGAGGAGGGCGTACAATAGTTGTACAACAGCTCCAGGACGCCAATGGAGAGGGGCAGAGTCGCTTGGAGATGAGGTGGCTCCACCCGACGAAAAAGGCCACCGGACGGGCATCCGATGACCTCGAAGATGGATGGTGGAGCTGACGGGGATCGAACCCGTGACCTCATGTCTGCCAGACAGGCGCTCTCCCAGCTGAGCTACAGCCCCACGCGGAAGTAGGAAGATAACGCGGCCGGGCATCCCCGTGCAACCCCTTTCCGGGCGTCCCGGCTGCGGATGTCCCGGCCGCGAGCGAAGGAGACCAAGATGGGCGAGATGTTCGGCGTTCCCGGCGGGATGCCGGTCGAGGATGGCGTGCAGGTCGCGGGCGCGCCGGAATGGTCGCGGCTGCTGAACCGCGCGCTCGCGGTGCTCACCGGCAGAGGCGAGCCGAACCACTTCCGGCAGCTTGTCGCCACGGACCTCGCCGGGCGCGAGTTCTTCGTGAACGACAACTGCTGGTGGGTCTACACCGACGCGCAGTGCAACGCGGTGAGCACGTTCGGCTGGCGCCCGTGGTTCCCGCCCGATCTTCGGCGAGTGGACGCGCGCACGTGGGAGATGTTCCTCCCGCTCCAGTCCGATGGATCGGCGGCCGAGGGGAACCGGATCGCACCGGCGGGTGCGTGGCCGTTCAACCACGACCCCGGCACACGGGGCAACGAGCGCGCCTCGCGCAGCTTCTACTCCAACTACTTCTGGAACGACCCCGCGACGTGGCATCCCGACCACGACGAACTGCTCGACTTCCAGCTCCTTCACCTCATCACCGTCTGCGACGGCATCCTGTGGGAGCGGAATCGCGTCCGCGCGGCGGCGGCATGGCCGTCGGTCGAGCGCTTCCTCGGTTACGTCCGACGGCGCCCATCGCGCGACGCGCTCCTCTGGGTCGGCATACAGGGCAGCCAGATCGAGTTCAGCCACGGCACGCCGCGGTACACGCTGACCACGCAGCGGTACTGGCAGCGCGGCCTGGAGCTCGCCGCGGAGGTGGCGCGCTGGCTCGGTCATGGCGATGAAGCGGACCGGTGTCGCGCGGAGGCCGCCGTGGCGGCGGAGGCGATCCGACCGTTCCGTCGGCCCGGCGGATGGTACGCCGCCGCACGGTCGGAGGACTGGTCGCGCTGGCTCGGCGACGGGACGTGTGCCGGCCGATCCGGCTACTTCGAGACGCACGCGAACGCGGCGCCGGCGCTGTTCGGCGTCCTGCCGAACGATCACGCGCCCGCCATCGCCGCGCGGATCATGGCGATCCCGGAGCTGACCGCGAACCACGTCGGCGTGTACAACTACCCGGCGCGGCCGCCGGAGGAGATCGACGACGGCGCGCGGTTCCCGAAGCCGGGCGTACACGTGAACGGCGGATGGTGGTGGCTGACCGCGGGCGAGTCGCTCGCGCTGTTCGCGCGGGCGGGCCATCGGGCGCTCGGGCCGCTCGCCGCGGAACTCTTCGAAGACCACGACGCGCGCCACACGATCGACTACTACAACGGATTCGGCGCGGACAAGGGAGCACAGTGGCGGGACAAGTGGCGGCCCGACCAGGCCGGGATCACGAACGTCGGCGCATGGGGGAACCTGCTGCGCGCGATTTGGGGCATCCACGTCGGCGCGGAGACGCTCACCGTCCTGCCGCGTCTGCCGGAGGGCGTGGACGCGCTCGCCATGCGCGACCCCGTCCGCGTCGGCGACGCGCGGCTGATGCTCGCGGCCCGGCGAGGACCGGCTTCCGCCGCGCGGCTCGACGGACGCGACGTGCCGTGGGACGACGTCCGCGGCGCGCTGGTGCCGATCGATGGCATCCGCGACGGAAGCAGGCTCGAGGTGACTGTGGCGGGATGAAGGCGGGCGAGCGACCTACGGTTCGAGCTCGATATCCCAGTACAGGTCGCTGATGAATTTCTCCCAGCTCGCCTTGCGGTATCTGAGCGGCATGGTGAACGACGGCGTCCAATGGGGCTTGCGGGGGACCCTCATGAGCCTCATGTGCGCCTCTTCCGGCGTGCGGTCGCCCTTCCTCTCGTTGCACGGCACGCACGCGAGGACGCAGTTCTGCCACGTCGCGATGCCGCCGCGCGACCGCGCCACGACGTGGTCGATGGTGATCTCCTCGCCGATGAGCTTCGCGCCGCAGTACTGGCAACTGTACCGGTCGCGGATGCAGAGGTTGCGGCGAGAGAAGGGGAGCGTCCCACGGGGCACGCCGTCGTAGCCGGTCAGGATGATGATCTCTGGTATCCTGAAGACGACGCGCACAGAATGGATGCACTCCTCGCTGGGTGCGTGCCGGGAGAGGTCCGCCCAGGACGAGAAGTCGTGGAGGGTGAAGGACTCCGGCGCGATCACCTTCGCGGCATCCTCGTAGACGAGGATGACCGCTCGCCGGGCCTGGGTGAATCCGACGGCCAGCCAGTGCCGGTTGAGCACCAGCGTGTGCGCCGAGAGCAGGTACTCGGCGCTGGCGACGGCAGCTTGCGCGGTGTCGGTGATCACCCCCTTGGAGGAACAGGCAGCGGGTAGCCGCCCGAAGCGATGAACGACGCTGGACGATACTCCGAATATAGGAAAAAGCGGCTGCGTCGTCAGCCCGTCGCGTCTGCCTCCCAGGGCGATCGCATGACAGCGTTCATCGGCGCTGCAGCCCAGGCCGCGGGTAACCGTTGGGAACTCCGCCGCGTCCTCGCCGAGGACGATGCGACGCTCCCGCGCGGTCATGGCCCGCACGCGGGGATCGCCTTGCGCGCCGAGACTTGCGTGCTTTCCTGCCTCGCCTCCGCGCGGGGCGCCGCGACACGGGTCGGAAGGAGAGCTCGCACGATGAAGGCGACGAGCGCCAGGGCACCGAAGAGGAAGGTGGCGTCCGGGCCTACGCGCATCCAGGTGACGGTGTGGATGAACGGCGAGCCGACCGCTCGAAGCCGATTCCCAACCATGGCAGATTCCTCCTCCGTCGGTTCTCCGGTCTGCCGAGCGCCCAGCGGCTCGGACCCGGCGCGCTCGGGCAGGCGATCCGGCGCATGCCGGCCCGGTTGTCACGACGCCCCGTTCAGATGCCGGGAATGCCCGCTATGCCACCTTGCCCGCGGACCGCTCGGCAAGCTCGTGTGCCATCCTGTGGTACTGCTCGTGCACGTCCTTCCCCGTGACGTTCTCCTCGAAGTCGTCGAACTCGGCGGCCATCGCCTCCATCCGGTCCTCCGGTATCCCGCGGGCGGCCATCGGGTAGAGGACGACGTCCTCCTTCTGGATGTGCGCGGAGAGCAGGTGGATGTACGCCCGTCCGTGCGCGACGACCTCCTCGCGGAGCTTGGGCGTCCACGCCGGTTGCCGCGCGGCCTCGGCGAGCGCTTGCACGTGGCCGCGACCCTCGGCGTGCTCGTGGAGCATCACCGCAACCGGGCCGGTGCGGTTGGAGAAGCCGTACTCGGCCATGCGCGCGAAGAGGATGCCCTCCTCCTTGCCGTGATGGCAGCGGTCAGCGAACTCGCGGAAAAAGATCGCGAACTGGGCGAGGTCCTCCAAGGGCGGGTCGTCGCCCCGCTCGAGCTCGTCGACGTAGGTGCCGAACCCTTCCAGGACGCGGTCGATGATGCGGTGCTCGTGGGTGAGCATGTCGAGTGCGCGCATGATCAAGCTCCTTTGTCATGAAGATGTCCATATATGCCGCCGACACACCGCGACGGGTCGGCCACGCGGCCGCCTCACACCAGCAGCAACTCCCCTCTGAGGTCGGCGAGCGTCGTATGCTCGAGGAAACGGAACATCGAGTCCGCCACCGGCTTCCATTGGTGGTGGATTCGGCACGGGTCCTCGTCGGAGCAGAACGCCTTGCCGAGCACGCACCGCCGCATCTGATCGACGTTCTGGAACAGGGTCACCACGTCGAGCACGCGAATCTGCGCCGGATCGCGCGCGAGTCGGTAGCCGCCGTGCTTGCCTCGCTCGGCGCTGAGCAGCCCCGCGGTGCCGAGCGCGTGCATGATCTTCGACAGGTAGTTCCCCGGTACGCCGGTTGCCTGGTCGATCTCCCGCGCGAGGATCGGCTCGTGATCGCGGTGCTCGACGAGGTACGCGAGAGCGCGCAGGGCGTAGAGTGATGTTTGGGTGAGCATGGCATCTCCTCATATCATCATCCACAAGTCAAGATATCATGCCGGCCGCCTCGTGTCAAGACCTGCCCCGCGCGCTCTGCTTGACCCGAAGTGCCGTGCGCCTATCTTATCTAACACCCTTTCCGCGCCCTTGCGGATGGTCTTTCCACTCGGTGAGCCGATACGGAGGAAGGAGCCGGTCGTGCAGCGGCCCCTCGAGCGCTTTGTGACCGACCCCGACCGGGATCGGGTGCAGACGCTGCTGTTCGCGACGATGCCGCCGCGGTACTACGCCGATACGGCCGAGCACTGGGCGCGCGTCGGCGTCGGCGGCGTGATGCTGCACGGCGTGATGAGCGACTGGAGCGACGACATCTGGGCGCTGCCCGGTGGCGGTCGCGAGGTGGGAGCGGCGCATCCGCTCTTCGTCGAGTGCGCGCGGATGAACGAGCGGTGTCGCGCGGTAGGCATCCGGCACAACAGCGTGAAGGTCGCGTTCTACCGGCCCGTGCCGGACTGGTTCGACGACGACGGCTGGACGCGGCTGTGCGAGAGCTTCCGTCAGTGCGCGATCTTCGCCCGCGACGCCGGATTCGCCGGGGTGGCCCTCGACATCGAGTACATCGCCTGGATGTACGATCTCTCCTGGGAGGGCTATCAGAGCGAAGGGTATCCGCGTGACCGGCTGCGCAGTCAGGCACGCCGGCGCGGCGCCGAACTCGTCGCGGCGATGCTGCGCGAGTTCCCCGACATGATCAACTGGCACCTCCCGGAAGGAATTTACCACTACGGGCCTCTCGCGACGGACCTGTTGGTCGGCATGGTGGATGTACTCGCGCGGCATCGTGCTCCGGGCGGCATCCACGTGTGCACCGAGGCGACGTACACGCGGACGGACCCGGTCTGGATGGTCCGCTTCTGCCGCTGGCTCGACGGCGAGATCGGTGCGGCGTGCGATGGCGCGGGGCGCGAGTACTGGTCGAGCAAGGGGACGATCGCGCCGGGCCTCTGGCCCCTCGGCTACTACCGCGACGTGCTCGACGAGACGGGCAAGCTCGTCGGGTACACGGGCAAAGAGGAGACGTTCCACGGCGCCCTCGTCGGTTCGTATGCCGACAAGAGCGAGAACTACTCGCCGGCGGAGTTCAGACGCCAGTTCGCGGCCGCACGCATGGTGGCGCGCGCGTACGTGTGGGTCTACTGTCATGGGTCGGTGCTCTGGCGCATGACGCCCGAGGAGCGCGCGCGCTACGGCGGCAGCCAGAGCGACGTCTTACCGGTGGCGGAAGACCTCGACGCGTACCTCGACGTGCTGCGCGCACGCCCGGTGTACGACGACCCCGCGTTCGCCGGCGTAGCGCTGGCGGTGCGCCGGCGACAGCCCGTGGACCTCCTGGCCGGAACGGGCACGCCGCGGCGTTGGTATCACATGGGGCCGTTCCCCAACCCGGACGGAGGATTGGACACTGTATACCCGCTGGAGCTTGGGATCGATCTCCGGGCGACGTACGAGGGCCCGACGGAGCCGCTCCGCTGGCGCGCGGCGGCCATGGCCGACGACGGGTTCGTCAACCTGCGGCGCCTCATCGCGCGGGCGGACCACGTGCTCGCATACTCGGTCACATGGGTCGAGTCGCCCACGCCGCGGCGGGCGTTCATCCGTTTCGGGAGCGACGACAGCGCGAAGATCTGGATCGGCGATCGCCTCGTGCATGCCGTCGACAGGGTGCGCGGCGCGGTGCCGGACGAGGACGTCGTCGCGGTGGACCTGCCTGCCGGGCGCGCCGCGATCCTCGTGAAGTGCGGAAACTACACGGGATCGTGGGGGTTCTACTTCCGCATCACCGATGAGGAAGGGAACGAGTTGCCCGACCTGCGTTGGGTCGAACCCTCCGGTGCCTGACGCCGGATCGCGGGTCGTGCCCTCGGCACTGCGGCGCGGGTCTGGCGTTTAGTTAGAGCGGGGCCGACAACCCCGGAAGCCACTGAGAGTCAACGGACGACAGGAGAACACGTCATGGTCGGTGAAGCCCCTGAGTACACGCTGGAGAACCATGGCTTCCGGAATCTCGGGACCGTCCACTGGAGTCTCTCGACGTCGCGGCTCTACGAGGAAGCGATCCGGCGCCGGGAAGGACTCCTGGCGCACATGGGGCCGCTCGTCGTCAGGACTGGTCACCACACCGGTCGCTCGGCGAATGACAAGTTCGCGGTCCACGAGTCATCCAGCCAGGACAAGATCTGGTGGGGCAAGGTGAATCAGCCGTACGAAGAGGAGCGGTACGAGTCGATGTACCGCCGCCTTCTCGCGTACATGCAGGGCCGCGACGTCTTCGTGCAGGACTGCGCCGTGGGCGCCGACCCGAAGTACCAGGTCCCGATCCGGGTGATCACGGAGGACGCGTGGCAGAGCCTCTTCGCGCGGAACATGTTCATCCAGATCCCACCGGAGAAGCGGCACGCCCACGTGCCGGAGTTCACCGTGATCGCGATCCCGCGTTTCCACGCGATCCCGGAGGTGGATGGCACGCGTTCCGAGGTGTTCATCGTCGTCAACTTCGGGAAGAGGCAAGTGCTCATCGGGGGCACCGCGTACGCGGGTGAGATCAAGAAATCGGTGTTCACGTATCTGAACTACCTGCTGCCCCAGGCGGGCGTTCTGTCGATGCACTGCTCGGCGAACGTGGGGCCGAACGATGACGTTGCCCTGTTCTTCGGCCTGTCCGGCACGGGCAAGACGACGCTCTCGGCCGACCGCGACCGTGGTCTGATCGGCGACGACGAGCACGGCTGGAGCTCCGACGGGATCTTCAACTTCGAGGGCGGCTGCTACGCGAAGATGATCCGCCTGTCGAGGGAGGCCGAGCCGGATATCTACGAGACCTCCCGCAAGTATGGCACGATCCTCGAGAACGTGATGATGGATTCGGAGACGCGTCGGTTGAACCTCGACGACGACAGCCTCACGGAGAACACGCGCGGCGCCTATCCGCTCACGCACATCGCGAACTCGGTCCGGCCGAGCTATGGGCCGCATCCGAAGAACATCGTCATGCTGACCGCCGACGCCTTCGGCGTGATGCCGCCAATCTCCCGGCTCACGCCGGAGCAGGCGATGTACCACTTCCTTTCGGGGTACACCGCCAGGGTCGCCGGCACGGAGAGCGGCGTGGGCAGCGAGCCCCAGGCGACGTTCAGCGCGTGCTTCGGCGCGCCGTTCCTCGCGCTGCCGCCGGCAGTCTACGCGGACCTGCTCGGCCAACGGGTCGCGCAGCACAAGGTCGCCGCCTGGCTTGTGAACACCGGCTGGACCGGCGGGCCGTACGGCACCGGCGCGCGCATGAGCATCCGGTACACGCGGGCGATGGTGCGTGCGGCGCTGCAGGGGATGCTCGACGGCGTGCCCACGGTCGATGACCCGATCTTCGGGCTTCAGATCCCCGTGCGGTGCTCGGACGTGCCGGATGAGGTGGTCACGCCGCGCAGCACGTGGAAGGACAAGGACGCGTACGATCGGACGGCGCACGAACTCGCTGCCCGCTTCCGGGAGAACTTCAGGCAGTACGAGGCGAGCGAGCCCGAGGCGGTACGCGCAGCCGGTCCCAAGGGCTGAAGGCTCGGGCATCCCGCGAGAAGAGGGGCCGGGGCGGCACGCTGCTCCGGCCCTTTCTCATTCCCGGCGGCACGGAGCCGAAGCGGTGCGAGGGCGCATCAGTACGACCGGAACACGAACCGGTGGGAGATGGCGATCTCGGTGTCCGGGATGCCGACGGGCACGTCGATGTCGCGCCGCAGTTGCAGACGCGTGCTGGGGCTGATGGCCCACTCGAAGCCGACCTGCTGGCGCGCGGCGATCGTCGGACGTGCGAAGCTCGTCAGTTCGAGCTCGCCATAGTACGATAGGAGGAGGTTGCCCCAGATGTACTGCCCGACCGTCCAGTTCGTGCCGCGAAGGTAGGAGAACTGCGCGGCAGGCTGCTTCGGGGCGACGAGATTGGGGAGGACCGACGGCCTGACCTCGAGCACGTCGAGGCGCGTGATGCGGCGGATTTGGCGCTGGAACGGTCCGAACAGCCCGCGCCACGCCTGAAGCTCGCTCCGCCGGAGGAGCGTGCGATAGCCGGCGTTGACGATTTCGGCCGTGTTGATCTGTCGCGCCTGGGGGTCGGGGTTGCGCGGATCGTGGGTGAGGTAGCCGAGCATTTGGAGGACGGCGAGCTGACGTTCCTGCGGGTTCGTCCCGGCCGAGAAAATCTCGTCGGTGTCGAGGTCCACGGTGAGCTGCCCGAGGCGACCGCCCTCGCGGACGACGCCCGTGACGGGGTCCGTGCTGATGAGCCGGGCGTACACGCGCACGCTGTCGTCGATGATCGTCACGCCGCGCCCCTGGATGAGCGGCTCCGGGTCGGTGCGCGTGTCCCACTTGAGCACGAGTGGCCCGTCCGGCTCGAAGTCGAGATCGAGGACGGACATGCGTGCCTGCTGGGCCACAATGCCCTCCGTGATGATGTTCAGGTCCTCGCCGTTCCTGCCGTAGATGCCGCGTAGCTGCACGCGGCCGCCCTCGACGAGCCGCGCCTCCATCTCCGCGGCGAGGGAACCGAGCAGATCGAGCGGATCGCTGAAGATGCGGTGGAAGATTCCGGCGCGCGTCGGTCGCGTCTCGTAGATGAGGTCGCGGCCGACGATGAGGTCGGTCTGCCAGTTGATGGTCTGGTAGAAGTACGTCGTCGTGTCCGGCGGGCCGGTTTGCTCCAGGGGGAAGGTGAAGTAGCCGCCGCTCAGGATGATCTCGCCGAAGAAGAGCGGGTTCTCCCACGGCCCGGCGATGAGGTACCGGTCGGACGGGTCCCGGCCGCGCACGCTCATCTCGATGGGCTGGCCGGTCGGCATCCCACCCGGGATGTAGAACGGGATCGGCCGCGGCGTCTCGACCTGGATGACCCCGAGGTTGAGGCCGATGGCGTCGATGACGAGCGGATCGGCGCCGAACGAGGTCTCGGGCACGTTGCTCACGACGACTTGCCCGCGGCCGACGCGCGCACGCGCGCGCTCGATCCTGAGGAAGCGGCTCTCCGGCACCACGGAGAGGCGGAGTTGCACGCCCTGCCAGGTCGGCCACGTTTCGCCCGGCCACGTGAGCGTTCCACTGTGGACCTCGCACCAGCCCTCGCCCGCCACGACGTTGGTGAGCGGCCCGCCGATGCGGACGTAGCCCTCGCCGGGGCCGCGGCCGGTCACGCCCAGGTCCACGAGATCGGCAAGCAGGCCGAGCACGTCGTTGCCCTTCGGCTCGAACCGCGGGTCCGACGGCAGTATGCGGACGGGGATGTCGAGTTCGGCGTCGGGCTCGTCGCCGACGGGGATTCGGCCGCTCGTGCTGACCAGCCGGTAGCGCCCGACCTTCTGGAGCATGGCCGACATGACGGTCTGCCACTGCGTGCCGCCCTCGAGCCGCACCCGGAGCGTGTCGAATGGGATCGTGATGATCTGCCCCGCAGTGGCGAGCACGTCCACAGTGACATGGGCGGTATCGGTCGGCGAGTCCGCAACGTGCGCGGACCATTCGGCGTCGCCATCGGCGAGGGAATCCACGCCCACCATGGCGAGCGCGGTCTTGAGGCGGCCACCGCGTGCGCCGTGCGCTTCCGACGCGAGGAGGCCGTCCGCGAAACGGTAGGTGCCCGACGTGAACGCAATCGGCTCACCGTGCCTCGCCATGGGCCCTGACGCCCAGTGGACGCTGTCGGGCGTGAGCGTGACGCCGACGTCCGCCGCGATCGAGTCCGCCGCCTGAACGGTCAGATCGCTCATGTGGAGGCTGCCCGTGGCGCGGAACGAGTGCGCGTCGCCGTACACGCCGCTCACGGTCATGCGCCCGGCGACCGTCCCCGCGGAGAGGAGGCGTTCCAGGTGTACCGTGGAGGCGAGCGGCTCCACGGGAGCGCCCTCGACGGTGACGACGCCCGCGAAGGCGTTCGACTCGGCCAGGTGTCCGGTGAGGCGGACTCGTCCCTCCCACGCGCTGCCCGTGACATCCCAGCCGTCGCGGGCGCGGCTGATCGCCATGCCCGCGTCGGGGTCGATGCCGGCGAACGGGAACGAGGTCGTCCAGAGGCGGAGCCAGGCGGGCGTGCCGTCCCACCCGGCGCGTGCGGCGACTTCCACGGGGAAGAACGGGCGGTTGCCGAGCTGTACGTCGAAGAAACCCGAGGCGGTCAGGAGCGAATCGCTCCCGTTGAACTGGACCGTGCCGGTGAGCCGCGGCGCGCCGCTCCCGAGCGGCGGGAGGTAGCCGTCCAGGCGGAGGTTGCCGCTCAGGCCCGCGATGCGCCCGCCCTCGAAGGCGACCTCGCCGTCGAGGGTGACGTGCGGCCCTTCGGCGCGGAGACCGGCCTTCCGTCCGCTGTCGTGGACGATGGCGATCCGCGTCACGGGGATCGGCGTACCGCGCCAGGTCGCACCCATGACGTCAAGCGCCGCGTGGACGCTCGCGCCGGACTTGCGGACGCGGACCTCGGCCGAAGCGCGAACGTCGCCGCTCAGGCCTGTCGTCGCGAGGCCGGGCAGTCGGCCCAGTGCGACGGGATCGGCCACCAGATGGATGCGTATGTCCGCCGGTGAGATGGCGCCACCGCCGGTGCCGGATACCCGTACGCCCTCCAGCACGAACTCCGTCGCATCGATCGCGAGCGCGTCGTTTCCGTCCAGCTTGGCGGCGTGGGCTCGGATGGCCAGATTGCGGACCTCGACCCCTCCGCTGCCGAGCGAATCCGATGTCACGGCCAACTGGGCTACGGGCCGCATGAGCGGACCGGAGAGCGACGCCTCGCCGCGCGCCGTGCCGTGAAGATCCGCAATGGCGGGACCTGCGAGTGCGCTCAGGCGGCTCACGTCACCCTCCCAGTGACCGGTCGCGGCGATAGACAGGCTGTCCCGCCATCCGATGGCGCCCTCGGTCGTCAGGGTGATGCCGTTGATGGGGATATCGGTCGGCCGCCATCGGGCTTCCTGGCCTGCGACGGCGAGGATCGCGGAGAGCGGCCCGATGCCTGGCCCCTCGCGCGGCCGGTACCTCGCGTCGTGAAGCACGAGCCGCGCCGCGAGGGAGTCCTTCCATTCGATGTAGAGGTCGGCCGCGCCGCCGATCTCGGAGCCGGCGCGAACGGGCAACCGGGCGAGGTCCATGTGGCGAGCGGCGGCGCGGATGTACGTGCGACCCTCGGAGAAGGGGATCGTCGCCGTGAGGGTGAGGTTGGACGAGTCGGCAAGGGCGTTGCCGGCAGCGTACACCGCGAGGCGGTCGGACAGATCGAACCAGCCGTTGATCGCCGTCGCGAGGGGCAGGTCCTTCTTCGAACGGGCGCCGCGATAGACGATCGCGCCCTCGCGGAGGGCGATGGCGAAGCCGGCTGGTGGCCCGCTCCAATGCCTTCCGGGCGCGACACGCCAGCGGCGGATGCGTGCGGCAAGGGAGTCGTCCAGCACGAGCACCGGCGCGACGGCCTCGACGCGCTGCACCGCCGAAAGCGCGTCGAGGTGGAGCGTGAGCCGCGGCGTCAGGTATACTCGCACCTCGCGGATGCGGAGTCGCCCCGGGAGAAGCGGCGCGTCGAGCTCCACGCCGGCGAAGTCGATACGCCCCCAGCGCCACCGGACGTCTCCGATGGCGAGCGTGCCGCCCGTGCTCGCCGCAAACCGCGTCTGTACGGTATCCCGGAGCCGGTTCGACAGCCTTCCCACGATGCGGACGGTCCAGACGCCGATCCCGAGGAGCACGAGGCCCGGCACAACGATGGCGAGGAGACGCCAGCGGGTCCACGGTCGTCGAGAAGATGCCATCCGCCACGCTGTCCTGCATCGCGCGTGGGAGGCGACGGGATTGTCGGGTCACCTTGAATATAGTGCGGGAGATAAGGAGGAGTCCTGCCCCGTGGGGCGGGACAGGACTCCGATCGCGTGGTCGAACCCCGGTCTGGTAGGTCAGCTCGCCTCGGCGTGGATCGGCCCGGGCGTCGACGTCGGCGTGGTGGGCGCCTTGCCGCCGCCCTCGTCGTCGCTCGACTTGCTGCCGCCATTGCCCGACGCGCTTGCCGCGACGAAGGCGAGCTTGTCGCCGTCACGCTGGACGCGGACCGTGCCGGCCCGGTCGAACTTGCCGGAGAGAATCTCCTCCGACAGCGGGTCCTCCAGGTACTTCTGGATCGTCCGCTTCAGCGGGCGCGCGCCGAGTTTCGGGTCGTAACCCCTCTCGGCCAGCAGTGCCTTCGCCTCGGGTGCCAGGTCGAGCCTCAGGTGCCGGTCGGCGATCCGCTTCTGGACTTCGCCCATCGAGATGTCGACGATCTTGAGGATGTCCTCGTTCGACAGGGCATTGAATATCACCAACTCGTCGACGCGGTTCAGGAACTCGGGGTTGAACACCCGTTTCAGCTCGCGCTGAATGGCCATCTCCATCTCCGAGCGGGAAGGAGCGGCGTCCCGCGTGCCGAAGCCGAAGCTGCTCAGCGCACCGATATCCCTCGTGCCGAGGTTCGACGTCATGATGATGATCGTGTTGCGGAAGTCGACCTTCCGCCCGTAGCTGTCGGTAAGACGACCATCGTCGAGCACCTGGAGGAGGATGTTGAACACGTCCGGGTGCGCCTTCTCGATCTCGTCGAACAGGATCACCGAGTATGGCTTCCGGCGCACCTTCTCGGTGAGCTGGCCGCCCTCTTCGTAGCCGACGTAGCCGGGAGGCGCGCCGACCAGGCGGCTGACGGCGAATTTCTCCATGAACTCGGACATGTCGATGATGATCGCGGCATTCTCGTCCTCGAAGAGGTACGCGGCGAGCGCCTTGCCGAGCTCGGTCTTCCCGACGCCGGTCGGGCCGAGGAAGATGAACGAGCCGATCGGCCGGTCCGGGTCCTTCAGGCCGCTCCGCGACCGACGGATGGCGCGCGACACCGCCCGGATCGCCTCGGCCTGCCCGACGACGCGCCTGCCGAGCTCCTCCTCCATGTGGAGGAGTTTCTCCGACTCGTCCTTCGCCAGGCGGAAAACCGGGATGCCGGTCATGCTGCTCACGATGTAGGCGATGTCCTCTTCGGTCACCTCGACCACGTCGTTCTCGCGGGATTGCTCCCACCGCTTCCGTTCCAGGGCGAGCTTCTCGCGCAGACGACGCTCCATGTCGCGCAGGTTGGCGGCCTCTTCGAAGTTCTGCTCGTTGACGGCCGTCTCCTTCTGAACCTCGACCTCGGCGATCTTCGTCTCGAGTTCCTTGACCTCCTTCGGGACCGACACCCGCGAGAGCCTCACGCGCGAGCCGGCCTCGTCGATGACGTCGAGGGATTTGTCCGGCTGGTAGCGGTCGTGGAGGTACCGCTCCGCCATCGTCACCGCCGTCTCGATCGTCCGATCCGGGTAGTGAACGCGGTGATGCTCTTCGTACTTCGACCGCAGGCCCTTGAGGATGCGGACCGTGTCCTCGGCGGAAGGCGGGTCGACCATGATCGTCTGGAAGCGCCGTTCCAGCGCGCCATCCTTCTCGATGTACTTCCGGTACTCGTCGAGGGTGGTGGCGCCGATGCACTGGAGCTCGCCCCGAGAAAGGGCCGGCTTGAACAGGTTCGACGCGTCGAGGGTGCCTTCTGCGGAACCGGCGCCGACGATCGTGTGGAGCTCGTCGATGAAGATGATCACCTCGCGGTTCTGGATGAGCTCGTTCATGATCGCCTTGACGCGCTCCTCGAACTGGCCGCGGTACTTCGTGCCCGCGACGATGCCGCCCATGTCGAGCGTCACGATCCGCTTGTTGTCGAGGATGTGGGGCACTTCCTTCGCGACGATCTTCTGCGCGAGGCCCTCGGCGATGGCCGTCTTGCCGACGCCCGGCTCGCCGATGAGCACTGGGTTGTTCTTCTTGCGCCGGCTGAGCACCTGGCTGACCCGCTCGATCTCCTTCTCGCGGCCGATGACCGGGTCGAGCTGTCCCTCGCGGGCGAGCCGCGTGAGGTCGCGCCCGAAGTGGTCGAGGAAGGGCGTCTTGCTCTTCTTGTCCTTTGGCTGGCCCGCCTTGCCGCCGCCGGTGATGACGGAGATGATCTCCTCCTTGATCGTCTTATAGTCGGCGCCCAGGGCCGCAAGGATCTGGGCCGCCACACTCTCGCGGTCCTTCGTCAGCGCGAGCAGTAGGTGCTCCGTGCCGACGTATTGGACCTTCATCTCCTTCGCTTCCTTGGTGGCCAGGTCCAGGATTTCCTTCGCCTTGGGCGTGAACGGGGCCTGCCCCATGAGCATCTGGCCACCAGTCTGAGCGACGGCGTCTTCCACCGACTGGCGTATCGTCTCGGGATCCAAACCGAGGTTCGTCAGCACCGTCATAGCGACGCCCTCGCCCTCCTTGATGAGGCCCAGCAGCAGGTGCTCGGTGCCGACGTAGTCGTGCCCAAGCCGCTGGGACTCCTCGCGGGCGAGGATCATCACTTTCTTAACGCGCTCGGTAAACATCTGGTCCATGGTGGTGGCCTCCGCCTGTTGCTGAACCCCTGCGAGAGGTGTGGCGAGAGCCTTTCTCACCGTGCCTCACACGAGATCCATACCCGGCCGCACCCGTTCGGCTCATGACTCGCTCGCACCGTTCGCGAGCCGCGCGCGAACCAAGTCGGCCCGCCGCAGGTCGCGTTCGTCGCTGTCGAGCTGATCGCCGGCCAGCCGCTGAATATGCGACGGTTGCACGAGCACCATCAGCTCATTCAGCAGATGGGTCGCCGGCCGTTTCAGGACGCCAAGCCCCACGCCCAGCCGCACTGCAGAGGCCAAGTTCATGAACTCGTGGCCGCTCAGCACGTGCGCGTGGGACAGGATCCCGTACGCCCGCCAGATCTTGTCTTCAATCTGCGCCTGGGCATCGCGCACGAGCGACTGTCGGGCGTCATACTCATAATCGATAATCTGTCGAACTACGCGTTCCAGCGTCTCAAGTATCTCCGGTTCCGACTTGCCCAGCGTAACCTGGTTCGATATCTGGAACAAACTGCCGACTACTTCCGTGCCCTCCCCATAGAACCCGCGCACCGTGAGGCCGACCTGGTTGATGCCTCGCAGCACCTGCTCGACTGACTGCACGAGGACAAGCCCGGGCAGATGGATGAGGATGGAGGCCCGCAGACCGGTGCCGACGTTGGTCGGACACGCGGTCAAGTAGCCGAATGCCTCGTCGAACGCGATATCGAGGGCGCCGGACAGCTCGGTATCGGCCTGGTTGACGAATGCCCAGGCGGCCTCAGGCCCAAGGCCGGCGATGAGGGCCTGCAATCGCAGGTGGTCCTCTTCGTTCGTCATGACGCTGACGCGCTCGTCCGGCCCGACGAGCACGCCGCCGCGTCCCCCGCGCAACGCCAGCGCCGGGCTGATCAGGTGCCGCTCGACGAGGAGTTGCCGGTCCTCCGGCGGCAGCGCCCCTACATCAAAATATGTGCCCTGCGCAAGCAGGGGGGAACTCTGCGCCGCGTTGAGCACCTCTTCGACGACCTGATCCTCGTCCGCCCGCGCGTTGTGGTGCGGAAACGGCACCCCGCGCAAGTTGCGAGCGAGGCGCACGCGACTGGACACGATAACGTCGGAATATGGCCCCGTGGCGTCCAGCCACGCCGCCGCGTGATGGGCCAGTTCGTCAAGCGTCATCATTCGTCCGAATCCCCCGACTGCGGGCGCTTCAGCGTCTCAATCTGATCCCGGATCCGCGCCGCGACCTCGAACTCCTCCCGCTCGATGGCGGCCTGGAGGCGGCGCTTCAACACCTCGAGCGTCCAGGTCACGCCCTCGACGGGTGCGCCGTCCATCACGATGGCAGGCCGTTTGCCACTATGAACGTCCGCACCGTGCACTTTCCGCAGGAGCGGCTTGAGACGCTCCCGAAACGCCGTATAGCAGTCGGTGCATCCGAGGCGGTAGCGCTCCTTGAACTGCGCGTACGTCAGTCCGCAGCTCGGGCAGCGGTCCCGATCGCCTTCGCGCTCGCGCGATTGGCCGGACCCAGCGGATCGCTGTGCCATTGCGTTGCCTTCCTCGTCCGACGCGAGTTCCGCCCCCAGGCCACGTTCCGCGGCGCACGCCCGGCACAGGTGAAGGGCGACCCGTTCGTCCTCGACGACCACCGTCAGAGCAATGGTCGCCTTCCGGTGGTGACACTGCTCACATTGCATTGGCCAACCGATTAGCTGGATTGGGATATCGGGCCGGCTTTCGGGTCGCTGGCGGTTCCCCCGCTCGTATAGTACGACGCCTGGGCCGCGGGGGAAAGTTCCCGTGCAATCCCGTCTTCCAGCCGTATCTCCCGGTCCGCGCGCGCTGCCAGCTCGCGCGCGTGAGTCGCGATCACGAACGTTGCCTCACGGCTCCGTGCCAGGTCCCACATCAGGTCGTGGAGCTGCTGGCTGTGCCGATGATCGAGGTTGCCCGACGGCTCGTCGGCGAGCACCACGGCGGGGTTGTTCGCCAACGCCCGCGCGACGGCCACGCGCTGTTGTTCTCCGCCCGAGAGCTCGTACGGGCGATGCAGCAAACGTCGTTCCAGCCCCACGGCCGCCAGGAGCTCTCGCGCCCGCCGCGCCGACTCATCGCGCGGCACCCCCGCGATGAGCTGCGGGACCATCACGTTCTCCAGCGCAGTGAAGTCCGGCAGCAGGTGATGGAACTGGAACACGAACCCGACGTGCCGGTTCCGAAACCGCGCCAGGTCATCGTCGGAATGCGCGTTCAGGTCGAACCCGTTCACGATGATGCGCCCGCCGGTCGGGCGATCGAGGCCGCCGAGCAGGTGGAGGAGCGTGCTCTTGCCCGCGCCGGACTCGCCGGTGATCGCGACGATCTCGCCGCGGTGGACGCACAGGTCGACGCCGAGGAGGATCGGCAGGTCGCCCGCGGGCGTCGGGTAGCTCTTCAGCACCTCCTGGGCGATCACCATCCCGTCGGCCGTTTCACTCATGGCGGATCGCCTCCACCGGGTCCATGTGGGCGGCTTTCCATGCCGGGTAGACGGCCGACATGAGACAGATGAGCAGCGCCGCCGTCCCGATCGCGAGGAAGTCGGTCGCCCGCATATCGACGGGAAACGCGCTGACCTGGTAGAGCTCCGCGGGCAGCCGGATGAGCCGGTACCGGTCCTGCATCCAGCAGAGCGCGAAGCCGAGGGTGCACCCGGCGCCGGTCCCGATGATGCCCACCACGAGGCCCTGGTAGAGGAACACGCGGGATATCTCCCGCGCCGTCGCCCCCATCGTCTTCAGGATGCCGATCTCCTTCGTCTTGTCCAGCACGACCATGCTCAGGGTGCTGATGATGTTGAACGCCGCCACGAGGATGATCAGGCTCAGGATGACGAAGGCGACCCATTTCTCGATCATGAGCCACCTGTACAGGCCGCCGTTCAGGTCGATCCAGGTCATGGCGCTGTACGGGTAGCCGCCCAGGCGCCGGGTGATCTTCGTCGCGGTCATGCCGGCGGCGAAGGCGTTGCTGAGCTTGATCTCGATGGACGACACGCCCTTGCCGAGGTTGAACACCTGTTGTGCCTCGCCGATGTCGATCACCGCGAGCGCGGCGTCGAACTCGAAGAACCCCGAGTTGAAGATGCCGGTCACGCGGAACGGCACAAGGCGCGGCTGGACCATCCACATCGGCCCCGGCGCGCTGCGCGGCGGCACGACGAGGAAGACCCGATCACCGACGGACACCTGGAGCTTGTTCGCCAGTTGCCAGCCGAGCACGACGCCGGGCTCGTCGGTCTCCCGGTTCCGCCCGAGGCGGAACGCGCCATAGCTGTTCACCGTGTCCTTTTCGAGGAGCTCGGCGATGTTCGACACGTCGCGGATGCTCGTGGTGTCGACGCCCTTGATCTGCGCGCCGGTCTGGGCGTACGGCGGATTCGCCAGCAGCGTCTCCTCGTAGACGGTGGGCGACGCCCCCACGACGCCGGGGACCTGCCGCACCGTGTCCATGACTGCCGTCGGGTCCGCGAGCAGCCCTGCCTCCGACCTCACCCACATGTGCGCGTTCATCCCGATCAACTGGCGCAGGATCTCGCCGGCGAAGCCGTTCATGCCGGACAAGACGACGATGAGCGCCGCGACGCCGATCGTCACGCCGAGGGTCGTGAGCAGCGTCGTGAGGCTGACGAATAGCTGCGACCGCTTCGGGCGGAGGTAGCGCTTGGCGATGTAGTACTCGTAGCCCATCCGAACCCTTCCGTGGGCGGCCCCGGCGTGTTCCGATCAGACGCCGTAGAGGGGGCTCAGTTTCGTTCTCAAGTGTTCCATGAGCGGCCGATGGTCGAGGGGCCGGCCGGTGACCCGGCGCACGAGGTCGCCCGCTCGGTAGCGCATGCCCTGCCGGTGAATCTTCTCGCGCAGCCAGTCGAGGAGCGGCCGGAACTGCCCGCGCCGAAGCATCCCGTCGAGATCGCCGAGGTCCTGCTGCGCCTGAGCGAAGAACTGCGCCGCGTAGAGGTTGCCGAGCGTGTACGTCGGGAAGTAGCCGAACGATCCGCCGCTCCAATGGACGTCTTGCAGGCAGCCCCGCGCGTCGTCGGGCGGCGTAGTGTGAAGCAGTTGCGCGAACCGCTCGTTCCATGCCGCAGGGATGTCCGTCGTCGCCAGGTCGCCGCCGATGATGCGCTGCTCCAGGTCGAACCGCAGGAGCACGTGGAGGTTGTACGTCGCCTCGTCCGCCTCGACGCGGATGAACGAGGGCCGCACGTCGTTCACCGCCCAGTAGATCGCGTCCATCGAAACGCCCGAGAGCGCCCCGGGGAAGATCCCGCGCGCGATCGGGAGCGCGTACTCCCAGAAGGACCGGCTCCGCCCGACGAAGTTCTCCCACATGCGCGACTGCGACTCGTGGATGCCGAGGGAGACCGGCTCGCCGCGCGGGGTGCCGTAGTGCTCGGGCTCGAGCCCCTGATCGTACATGCCGTGCCCGCCTTCGTGGAGCACGGAGAACAGGGAGCTGCCGACATCGTGCACGGCGTACCGCGTCGTCAGCCGCGTGTCGCCCGGGCCGAAGCTGATCGTGAACGGATGCGCGCTCGTGTCGATCCTGCCGCTCGTGAGGTCGAAGCCGATGTTCTCCGCCACGATGCGGCCGAGGACCGCCTGGCCCTCCGCCGGGTAGTCTCGCCTCAGGATGGTCCGGTCCGGCGTACGGCCCGAGGCGACGATACGCTCGACGAACGGGCTGAGCTCGGCGGTCAGCGCGTCGAACACGCGCCGCATCTCCGCGACGGTCATGCCCGGCTCGTACCCATCGAGGAGCGCGTCGTACCGCGTCGGGCCGGTGCCGATGGCGTCCGCCTGCTCCCGCTTCAGCTCGACGATCCGCTCGAGCGTGGGCTGGAACGCCTGAAAGTCGGATCTCCGCCGCGCTTCTCGCCAGACGTTGTGCGCGAGCGCCGTGACGCGCGAAAGCTCTTCGACAAGCGCCTTCGGCACCTTCACCGACCGGTCGTACTCGCGACGGAGCTCGCGCACGTTCACCGCGGCGTCCGACTCGCGATCGGCCACGAGGGGGCTCCGCTCGACGGTCGAGAGCCATTCGCCCATCTCGGGCGCGGTGAACATCTCGTGGGTCATGCCGGAGATGAGCGAGACCTGGCGCGCACGGTGCGGCGCTCCGCCCGACGGCATGTATGTCTCCATGTCCCAATGCAACACGCCGGCGGACGAACCGAGCAGCGCGATGCGCTGTGACCGTTCAACCAAGTTCGCGTACGCCTGTTCCGCACCGATCGCCATCATCGACCTCCCTGGTCTCTCTCATCCTCTGCCGCACAGACCGGCCGCATGGTCGGGAACGCGATGACGTCCCGAATAGAGGGCTGGTTCGTCAGGATCATCACGAGACGGTCGATCCCGAGGCCGAGCCCGCCGGTCGGCGGCATGCCGAGCTCCATCGCCCGCAGAAAGTCCTCGTCCACCGGCGGCACTTCGCCGTCGATCTCGCGGTTCGCCGCCTGCTCATCGAGCAGTTCCCGCTGGCGGATCGGGTCGTTCAGCTCGGTGTACGCGTTGCCGAGCTCCCAGCCGAGGGCGAACGGCTCGAACCGTTCGATGTACGGCCCGCCTTCGCGCGCGCCCTTGCAGAGCGGCGTCGTCTCCCGCGGGTGATGCGTCACGAGCACCGGGCCGACGAGCTTCTCCTCCGCGCGCCGCTCGAAGAGGGCGTTGATGAGCAGGCCGCGCGGCATCGAGGCGAGCCCGTCGCCGCTTTCTTCGGTCGCCACGAGGCCGCGCAGTTCATCGTCGCGGAGTTTCTCCACGTCGATTGCGGCGTAGCGCTCGATGGCCTCGACCATCGTCAACCGCTCCCACGGCGGGGTGAAGTCGAGTTTGTGCCCCTGGTAGTCCAGCGCGAGCTTCCCGAGCACCGCCAGGCACGCCTCGGCGTAGATCGTCTCCGTCAGCTCCATCATGTCGGTGAAGTCGGCGTAGGCCTGGTATGCCTCCAGCATCGTGAACTCGGGGTTGTGCGTACGGTCGATCCCCTCGTTGCGGAAGTTCCTCGACAGATCGTACACCCGCTCGAGCCCACCGATGACAAGGCGCTTCAGGTAGAGCTCCGGGCTGATGCGCAGGTAGAGATCGCTATCGAGCGCGTTGTGGTGGGTCTTGAACGGCCGCGCGCTCGCCCCGCCGTACACGCGCTGGAGCGTCGGCGTCTCCACCTCGATGAAGCGACGCTCGTCGAGGACGCGCCGGACGGTGTGGAGGATCTTCGCCCGGGTGCGGAAGACCTCGCGCGCCTCCGGGTTCACGATGAGGTCGATGCACCGGTGGCGGTAGCGCAGCTCGAGGTTCTCACTGATGTCGTGGTGGACGACGCGCTGCCCATCGACGATCTCCTCCTTCACGATCGGCAGCGGACGGACACCCTTGGCGAGCACGACGAGCTGCGCCACGTCGATCGTCACCTCGCCCGTCCGCGTGCGGAACGGCCGCCCCTCGGCGCCGACGATATCGCCGATGTCGAGCTGCTTCCACGCCTCGTAGCCGTCATCGCCGATGGTGTCGCGGCGCACGTAGATCTGGATGCGTCCCTCGCCGTCCTGGATGTGCGCGAAGGAGCTCTTCCCCATCGCGCGGATGGCCATCAGGCGGCCCGCCACGCGCACCGTGCGCTCGAAGAACGCCTCGGGGGCCGCAAGGATCTCCCGGCTCGTCTGCGACGGCTCGAAGCGATACGGATACGGGTCGATCCCCAACGCGCGCAGCCGGTCCAGCTTCGCCTTGCGCTGGGCGATGAGTTGCTCCTGATAATCCACAGGGTACCTCTGCCGTCGGTGGTAGACCGCGGAAGACGAGTGCTCGCGGGCACATGAGAAGTGCCATCTCATGGACGAATGTACCGATCCCGCCCGCGGCGGCACAACTCTCGTTCCGGCCGTTGGCCTGCGCGCGGCGGCACGCCATATTCCCGTCATGGGCCCGCCGCGCCGACGAGCGCCCGCGACGCTGCGACCGCGCGCCGAACGGAATGGAGATGAGGTGACCATGGTGCCGCGTGCGTCCGTCTCTCTGCGTGCCGCATCGCTGCTTGCCGCATCTCTGCTCGCAGCGCTGCGGCCCGGGTCGGTCGACGCGGCGACGCCGCCCGTCATCGTGCGTGGACGCCCGGTGCCCGTGCACACGACGGCCGAGATGGCGCTCGTCATCTCGCAGGACGGATGGGAGCACCTCGTCGTGCAGCCGGCCTACGCTGCGGCCGACACGACGCGGACGCGGCTGCCCCGGGTCGCGTTCGTCATTGCGGTGGTCGACGCTCCGACACATGCCGCGATCGGCCCCGACTCGCTCATGGCCGACGCGTGGCGTTGGCTCGACGCGATCGCCGCGCAGGGCGAGCCGGGCGATCTCCCCGGACGCGCGGAGGCATCCGACGAGGCGCCCGCGCCGGTCCTGCCGCCCGCCGTCGCAGGGCGGTACGAGGCCGCGATCATCCCGCCGAGCGGGCGCGCCGACCGCGTCCTCGACGCGTGGCTCTCCGAGAAAGGCTTCGGCGAGCTGCCTGCGGCCGCCGTGGAGGCGTGCGCGTCCGCCGGCGCCGCGTTCGTCGTCATGGCGGTGACGCCCGACGCGGAGCAGACAGACCTTCCCGCGCGCGGGGCGCTCCGCCCACTGATCGTCTCGTTCCGGTCGGACCGGATCACCTACCTGACGCGGCTCTCCGTCGGGAGCGGCGCGTTCCCGATCTTCCTCCTCGTTGCCGCGGCGCGACCCATCAACGTGTCCGACGCGGAGGCGTACGGCTTCGTCCCGCTGGAAGCGGAGGCCTGCCGCGAACGGCTCGACCGCGTCCTCTGGGAGGCGAAGGCGCCGGAAGAGCGGCGGGCCGCGGCGTGGTACGGCGCTCCCATCGCGGCATCCGATCGGTGGCTTCGCGAGCGGACGGTGGCCTGGCGGGCTGCGCCGGTGAACCGGCTGACCGCGTTCCGACGACCGGCGGACTCGGTCGCGGGCGAGCTCGCCGTGCTCTTGCGGGCGGCCGCGAGCGAGAACGAGGGGAACGCGCCGGCGTCCGTCACAGCGTTCTACGATGCCGTGGTCCGTGGCGTCGGCGGGAGCGCGCGGGACTCCGTCTTCGTGAGCGCCCTCTGCGCACCCGCGCTGAACACTCCCGGCACCGACGCGGATCTCGACCGGTGGCGAAGCGACCCCGTCATCCGCCTGCGCGACCAACTGACGTCGCTGGCGCCGCTCGCCGACGCGCCGGTTCGCACCGTGGCCGACTCCGCGTACCGGCCGCCGCGGCCGGGGCTCCTGCCGCTTTCGGAGGCGCTCAGCGCGGCGTTCAGCGCGCTTCTCGCGGCGAACACGCCGGCGGAGTTGGAGGCGCAGGCGATGAAGGTGTTGCAGGAGGAGCGAGCGCTCGTCCGAGTGCGCTTGCCTCGGGAACTGCGGAGGGTGCGGCAGCTCGACGCGCTCGTCGGCGAGGCCGGGGCCACGGGCACGCTGCACTGGCCGGCGGACGACACGTTGCGCGCGAGTTCTCGCTCCATGGCTGCGTTCGAGCGCGCCTTCCGCCGCATGGCGGTGCCGCTCGAGGCCGTCTGGGCGGCGGCCCAGCATACGTCGTCCTCCCCGGCGCGAGTCCTGGCGGCGATTCGGCTTCACGTGACGGCTGCCGGAGTCGTGGAGGTGCTGGACGCGAAGGGGAACGTCCCTCCGGGCCCGCCAATGGAGCTCCTGCGGCACGTCGTCGCCACGGGCGTCCGGCTCGGACCCGCCTCGACGGACGGCACGTGGGACTTCTTCCTGGCGATCGAAGATTAGCGAGATCCGGAGGTCACCGCAGCGCCGCGGCGAGGAGCACCGTCATGCGCTCGACGTGGTCGTAGTAGTCCCGCCGCTTGAGGAGCGACGCCGCCGTCTCGTCGCAGATGGCCACGACGCGGGGGTGCAGTTGGAGCGCGCTCGCGGTCACCTGCGCGGTGATCGGCCCTTCGATGAAGTCGGCCCACACTTTCGCCTTCTTCTCCCCCGAGGCCAGGATGAGGCACATCCGCGCCTCGAGGATCGTCCCCATTCCCATGGTGATGGCGTACTTTGGGACCTCCTCCTCGGAGCCGAAGTATCGCGCGTTGTCGCAGACCGTCTCGGCGGTCAGCGTCTTGATCCGCGTCCGCGAGGCGAGGCTGGAGCCCGGCTCGTTGAAGGCGATGTGGCCGTCCGACCCGATGCCGAGCACCTGGATGTCGATGCCGCCGGCCTTCTGGATGCGACGCTCGTAGCTCTCGCACCAGGCGTCGACGTCCCGCGCAAGGCCGGAGGGGATGTTGATCTGCGACTCGGGGACGTTGATGTGGTCGAAGAGGTTCTCCCGCATGAAGCGCGCGTAGCTTCGCGCGTGTGCCGGCGCGAGCCCGTAGTACTCGTCGAGGTTGAACGTGGTGACCTTCGAGAAGTCGAGGCCCGCTTCTCGATGACGCCGGATGAGCTCGCGGTAGAGCCCGAGGGGCGTCGAGCCGGTGGCGAGGCCAAGCACCGCGTCGGGCTTCCGCTCGATGAGCTCAGTGACGATGTCCGCGGCGCGCTGCGACATCGCGTCATAGTCGCGCTCGATGATGACCCGCATACGCCAGCGCTCCTGTCGATGCGCGGCTCGGCCCCGCGTCACTTCACCTTGCCGGAATGGATGAGCTGCGCGAGCACGCGGTAGACGGCCTGCTGCGACCGAGGCAGCTGCTCGACCATCCGGGCTGCCGACGCTCCATCCCGCAACATGCCCCACATCTCCTCCGCGGCGTCGCGCGGCGCGCCATCTTCCAGCTCGAGCGTATCGGTCGTCGCCGTATAGATCCGGTCGGGATCGGGGATGATCTCCCTGAACGAGGGGAGTTCCGCCGCCAGCCGCGCGGCCTCGTAGAGCAAGCTCGTGCCCGGGGTGTGGATCTCGGCGGTCTCGCCGAGCGCCTCCGGCGGAGCGTCTTCGCGGAAGTGGAAGGTCCCCCCGGAGAGATCGGTCTGGAAGAGCTGGAAGAACGCCTCCTCGCCCTCGAGCCGCCCGAGCCGCGCGTAGCGGACATACCCGGCGTCGAGGTAGAACTCGGCGATCACCTCGTCCGTCGAGGCGCGCACCGTCATGGAGCCGGTGCGCTCGTCGGACGAGAGAAGGGCCTGTACGACCTCGGTCAGGTCGAAGTACCGCAGCGACCCGCGCAACTCCCGCTGTCGCGCCGGCGACTGCACCCGACTCGCCCCGGAACGCAGGCGGAGTGCGAAGACGGACGCCAGGCGCGTGGCGACCTCGGGCACGTCGTCGAGGAGCCGAAGAAACGCCTCGCGCTCGATGACGAGTGCGTCCGCGCTCTCGGGCACGCGGCCGACCGAGCTCCGCACCTCGTTCGGGATCAGCGCTGACATCTCCCCGATGGAGTCGCCCGAGGTGAGGTACGCGATCACGCTCAGCTCGTTGGGCTCGTCTCCCGGGGCGCAGACCTCGACGATCCCGGAGCGGACGATGTGCACCGCCGCGATCGGTTCGCCGAGGCCGAAGACGGTTGCGCCGGCGCCGTACGTCTCGATGTGTCCGCTCGCGAGCACGCGCCCGAGCGCCTCGTCGGAGAGCGGCCCGAAGATCTCCGATTGCCTGAGAAACGCCTGTGCCTCCTCGTCGCACGGTTCGGCGGCCGTCTCGTCGAGCGACCTCGGCTCGACGCCCGGCACCTCCGCTTCGAGCGCCCCGAGCCGCTGGTCCTGGTCGGAGGTGAGGCGGAGGACAAGGTCGTTCATGTCGGTCTGCCGCTGGAGGACCTCGGCGATGTCGCGTATCGCGGCGCGCACCTCGTTCGCGAGCGTGTAGAACGCAGCGTAGCTGCGCTGGAGTGCCTCGCTCGCATCGTCGTCATGCTGCTGCTCGGGCGGGGTTCTGCCGGCTGCTTGTTCGATGGCGGCGGCGAGCGGCGCGAGGTCGACGGGCGTGGGGCGCGAGTCGGCCAGGAGCTTGGCCATCACCGTGAGCAGCTTCACGAGATGGTCGTCTCGTTTCGACGTGGTCTGGAGGAACTGCTCCAACGCCAGCGCGAGGCGGGAGCCGATCGCCCCTGCCGCCGTCGTCGTGGCTTCGTTCGTCATGCCAAGGACCCCCTTATCTGCGTAGGCCGTGCGCCGCGAGGCTCGTGCTTGGGCGCGCAGCCCTCGCGATGCGTACGCCGGGTGTACCCGCCTCTCTGGCCTGGCTCGCAGCTAATGTACACAAAGGAAGCCCGCCGACGAAGTGGGCGGGGCTGACCGCCCATGCGTGCCGGCCGTTCCGCCCTCCGGGCCCCGTCGGCCAGGAGTTGTGGCTGCGAAACGTCCCATGGTATGTTTGTGGGGCGCTACGGGCGCGCCTGCCGGCATGGCGGCCGTCGCGATGGCGGCCGAGCGCGCGGGAGACGCATATTCTCACGCCGGAGGGTGCTTCCATGCCGTCACAGGAGATCATCGAGCGCCACCGGGCTCTCATGGGCGACCTCGTCACTCACTGGCGCCGCTGGGCCGACATGGCCGTGTCCGTCGAGCCGCCGGTGCCGTACGAGGATGACGACGAGCCGTCGGACGACCGGGAGAAGGTCGGCGCCGAGGTGCTCGGGCGCCTGGTGAGCGCTCTCGGCAGAATGGACCTCACCACGTGTGAGACGCCGGCGGACGTCGACCGTCGCGTCGCGGCGCACGTGGAGGCGACGCTCGCGAAGGAGACGCGTCCCGGTGCGGTCCAGGCCGCCCGCACGGTGCTCAGCCAGCTCCGCATCCCCACGACGCTCCCCGAGCCGGATCGCCCATCGCTCACCGAGCAGGAGAACTGACGGCCGGCGCGGCCTGCTTGACCCCTTGTTTCGCTCACGGTACCTTTTGCGGCGCATTGGCTTACCTGGGTGGACGCGCCGACGCCGGCGCGCCGGTCCTGCCCTGCACCCCGTGTGGGCGTTGAAAGGCGTCCGAGGGAGCCAAGTGGCTCCCTGAACCAGTGATGCGCTATGCCATTCCCTGGCACCGGGCCGATATGGTTCGACGGCAAGCTCGTCCCGTGGGAAGATGCGAAGATCCATGTCTTGTCCCATGTCGTGCACTACGGCTCCGGGGTATTCGAGGGGATACGGTGCTACAAGACGGCGCGCGGGCCGGCGGTGTTCCGGCTCGACGCGCACATCGACCGGATGATCGCCTCGGCGAAGATCTACCGGATGGAGCTCCCGTATACGAAGGAGCAACTCATCCAGGCGACGCTCGAGACGATTCGGCAGAACAAGCTTGAGAGCTGCTACATCCGGCCCATCGTCTTCCGCGGGTATGGACAGCTCGGCGTCAACCCGCTTCCCTGCCCGGTGAACGTCGTCATCGCCGTCTGGGAGTGGGGGAAGTACCTCGGGCCCGAGGCGCTCGAGCGGGGCGTCAACGTGTGCGTGTCGTCATGGAGCCGGCCAGCGCCGAACACGTTCCCGGCGCTGTCGAAGGCGTGCGGCAACTATCTCAACAGCCAGCTCGCCAAGCTCGAGGCCCTCGCGGACGGCTACGACGAGGCTGTCCTTGTCGACGTGAACGGGTACGTCTCCGAGGGGTCCGGCGAGAACATCTTCCTCGTGAAGGAAGGCGGCATTCTCACGCCGCCGTCGAGCACGTCGCTCCTGCCGGGCATCACTCGGCACGCGGTGATCGTGCTGGCGAGGGAGCTGGGCTACAAGGTGTCGAAGCAGCTCATCCCGCGCGAGGGCCTCTACATCGCCGACGAGGTCTTCTTCACCGGCACCGCCGCCGAGGTGACCCCGATCGCCACGGTGGACCGCATCCGAATCGGCGATGGCAGACGCGGCCCGGTCACCAAGGAGATCCAGGACGCGTTCTTCGCCATCGTCTCCGGCGACGTGGAAGACCGCTACCACTGGCTGACGTACGTCTGATACGCATTCGCCTTGAACGCGCTACATGGCCGAACACGGTCGAACGTTTCGCGTTCGCGGGTTTGCCCATATCGTCGGTTGTATGATGCGTCTGCACAATGGGTTGTAGGGGCGAGGCATGCCTCGCCCCTACGCCAGGAATGTAGCAGAAGTAATGCAGATTCGTATCAGGGGCGCGGGAGCGCGACCGCGGATGGCCGCAGAGCTCCCGGCCCCTTCTTCGTCTTGAGGATCGACCGGCAATGGAGAAGCTGCGGATCGGCATCATCGGCGGCGGGCAGATGGGCACGGCGCTCGCCGGCGGGCTCGTGCGGGCCGGGGTCGCCACGGCCGACAGCATCGTCGTCTCGGACGTGGCGCAGGCAGCGCGCGACCGGCTTGGCGCCGAGCTTGGCGTCACCACCACCGACGACAATGGCCGCGCGATGGACGGCGCCGACGTCGCCATCATCGCGCTCAAGCCGCAGGTGATCGGGGCGGCGCTGCCTCCGCTCGCGGCTCGGCTGGGCCTCGGGCAGACGGTCCTGTCCATCGCCGCCGGGGTGACGACCGCGCGGCTGGAGGAGCTGCTGGCAGCCGCCGGGTCGGTCCATGTCGTGCGGGCGATGCCGAACACGGCGGCGCTCATCGGCGCGGGCATGGCGGCGATCTGTCCCGGCCGCCACGCGACGGAGGAGGACATGGCGCGCGCCGAGCGCATCCTCTCCGCGGTCGGCCGCGTCGTGCGCGTCGAGGAGCGGCAGATGGACGCCGTCACGGGGCTTTCCGGCAGCGGCCCCGGCTACGTCTACACCGTCATCGAAGCTCTCGCCGATGGCGGAGTGAAGATGGGGCTACCCAAGCCACTCGCCCTCGTGCTCGCGGCCCAGACGACCCTTGGTGCCGCGCGCATGGTCCTGGAGACCGGCGAGCATCCGGCCGTGTTGCGCGACCGCGTCACCTCCCCGGGCGGGACCACGATCGCCGGGCTGCACGCCGCCGAGGCCGCCGGCATCCGCAACGCGCTCATGGCGGCCGTCGAAGCGGCGACGCATCGCTCCAAGGAACTTGGCGGCTGACGGGTCATCGGGCCGGAAGTGGCCGCGCCGGCTCGAAGACGACCGGCCGGATGAGCCCGGTCGTGAGTACCTTCTCGAACGCCCGGTCGGGCGGCGCGAGCCGGCGTTCCGGCGCGAGGGCGTCCACGTACTGCACGATGAGCCGCGGCGGACCGTCGAGGAGATGGACGGTGAGGAAGCCGTTGCCCGGTGCGCGCGTCCGAGGGTCCCACACGCCATAGCAGACCGCTCCGGTGTTGAGGCAGAGCGCGCGGTCGGCGCCATGATCGAAGTGAGCGAACCGGTGCGTCGTGGCGCTCAGGACGAGGGTCGCGCGATCCAGCACGAGCTCGCGCTGGTCGTACCGGAGGAGGTTGACCCACCGGCCGCTCCGAGAGTGTGCGGCGGCGATGACGATGTCCCGCGGCGTGTGCGGGATTCGGGGGAGCATGTCGCAGAGGTACGCGCGCGTGGAATCGGGGAACGCCACGCGTAGGTTGCGCGGCTCGTCGGGGTAGTGGAGCTGGATGAGGTGCACGGTGTACCCGTGGTCGAGGGGCAGCCTCGCGTAGTACTCCGCGCCGTTCCGCCGTATCTCCACGCGGGGCCGCCGGTCGAGCCCGATCACCTTCAGGAATGCGCCGCCCGCTCCCCAGTCGCCCTGCCGCGCGCCGTAGAACTCGTTCTCTCCATCGGCGATGCACGGGTAGAACCGGTCGCGCCAGCCGCGGTTCTCCTCAAGGAAGTCGAGGAAGGCGTTGCGCCAGCCGCGCTTGAGATGATCGCCGAGGCCGATCGTGAACCGGGCGCCCATCTCGGCGCTCCACTCGACGAGGCGCCCCATCTCTCGCGAGTCGGACGGGGCGCGGCCCTTGTTGTCGCTCATGATGACGAATGCGGCGATGGCGGCCCGGTCGAGGTCCTGCGGCGTCGCGAAGGGTTCTCGCGCGGGCTGAGCGGCTGCAGGCCTTTCCGGGGCTCGGGCCATCCCGGCGGATGCGGTGATCCCAGCGAGAAGGCAGGCAACGACGGCACTCCGCCGGCAGCATGGGAGGACGGCGCGCCTACTCATCCGCCTCCTCGGCGTTCTCGCACCCGAACGCATAGAGCTTCCCCGGACCCGACCAGTGGAACCGCAGGCGCACCGCATGGGGCGTGGCCACCGCGTGGTGCTCGCGCCACCCCACGAGGTGCCGCAGCCGATTCCCGGCCGTCGGAGCACACTCCGCGTGCGTGTACCCGGAAAGCGGCATCCCGCTCGATGCGTCGATCACCTCGACGGTCAACGCCGAGCGGTATGGGACGTCGGCGTTGACCCATACCTGCCAGGGTTCGGCACCCATGAGGAAGGGCTGCGTGAGCGCCGATCCCTCCGATGCGCCAGGCACGAGGTCGAGGCTCGTGAAGCCGTCGAGACGATGGAGCGCAAGGCCGGTGTAGCGATGCCACCGGTGCTCGTGCGCGTCGGGCGGCCACGGCCCCTCGGCGTAGTTCTCCGGCGAGCCGACGTAGTAGAGCCAAATCCGCCCTTGGTGGATCAGGAACCCGTTGGAGAGGTTCAGGTTCGACGAATCCCACGCGTGCTCGTCGCCGAGCGGAAGCACCTTCGAGCCGTTGCAGATCCGCTCGAAGTGGACCCCGTCCCGGCTCGTGGCGAGTTCGCAATCGCACGACGAGTCGGCGTACATGAAGTCGTAGAGCATCACGTAGTGGCCGTGGTACTTCGTCACGTAGCCCATGTGGATCTGATCCTCGATCCCATCGGCCGGGTCGAGCACGGGCGTCGGCCACTCGGTCCAGTGGATGAGGTCGGGGCTCATGTGGAGCCCGACCGTGCGGATGTAGCGGGTGTTCTTCGTATTGCTCTTCAGCGGGGCGCGGATCCACCGCTGGCCATACGTCTTCCATCGCCGCTGTGGGTCGCGCTCGTCCGGGTCGTAGAGCAGGCTCGTCGGCTCGAGCCAGTCCCCCTGCGGGTTCGTCGGCCGGATGACCGGGTTGTACTCGTAGTGCGTCCAGTGGATGCCGTCCTCGGACCAGCCGAGGTTCCGCCCGAGCGTCGGCCCGCCGGGCGACCACATCGCCACGTACCGACACGGTGCGTCGGCGCGCTCCACGACGGAGAGGAACTGGCCGTTGAGCACCACCATGTTGTGCTGCCGCCCATAGTGCGGGTGCTCCACGGCGCGCAGGACCGGCTTCTTCCAGTGCACTCCGTCCCGGCTCTCGGCATAGCCGATGTTCCGCGTGTGCGGCGGCGTGCCGTCGGCGCCGGAGTACCACATGCTGAAGAGCCGCGCGTCCTTGTCGTAGAGGATGGTGCCGTACGCCTTCGCCCGGACGGAATCCCACGTGCCGGGCGGACCGGGTCGGAGGACGGGGTTCGCCGGATGCTTCACCATCGGGTTGACAATGCGGCGCACATCGTCGAGCCGATCCATCTCTCTCATGTCGAAGAACAGGACGTGAGCGACGTGGGCGCGATGTATCATGCAGGGGTCCTTCGGAGGCGGACATGCTGGCAATGGCGAATACAGGGGCATCTTGCACCGGAGAATCTGCGGCGACATGGCGGCGGGGTCAAGGTTTCCCCGCGGCGGACCCCCGTTGACGGCATGGCGGGAGAGTGGTACAATGCACCGTCTGTGGTGGAGTTTCCAACGAGAGTGCCAGCACGCGTCGCCTCGCCGTCGGCCGTTCGTTGCCGGGAGATGGGACCTCTGCGATGCACAGCGATACCGAAACCGAGAACCGGGAGCCGATGCTCGTGTTCGGGGGCAGCGGAAGCCCCCGGCTCACCCGCGCGATCTGCGACTACCTCGGCGTCTCCGTCGGTCGGAACGAGACGATCCGATTCTCGGATGGCAACATCTTCGTCCGCATCCTCGAGACGGTGCGCGGACGACGGGTCTACGTCGTGCAGTCGACGGCGTTCCCGACGAACGACAACTTCATGGAGCTCCTCTTCTGGAACGACGCCTTCCGGCGGGCGAGCGCAGAGAAGATCACCGTCGTGATGCCGTACTTCAGCTATGCGAAGGGCGACAAGAAAGATGAGCCGCGGGTGTCGATCCGCGGCCGCGTCTGCGCCGAGGCGATCGAGATGTCGGGTGCGGACCGCGTCGTGACGGTGGACCTTCACAGCCCGCAAGTCTCCGGCTTCTTCCGCATACCGGTCGATGACCTCTACGCCCTGCCCGTCATCGCGGATCATGTTCGTGCGCAGGGCTTCCGCGACCTTGTCGTCGTCTCGCCCGACATCGGCTTCGCGAAGCAGGCGCGGAAGTTCGCGCGCGCCCTCGGCGCGCCGGTCGCCATCGCGGAGAAAGAACGCATGTGCCACGACGAGCACGCGCACTTCATCGACCTCATCGGGGACGTGCGCGGCAAGACGGCGCTCATCGTGGACGACTTCACCGCGACCGCCGGCACGATCATCTCGGTCACCGACGCGCTCCTCGACCACGGCGCGACCGAGGTCTACGCCGCGGTGACGCACGGCGTGCTCACGAACGGCGCTGCGGCGAAGGTCAATGCGAGCCGGCTCAAGGAGCTCATCATCACCGACAGCGTCGAGACACATCCCGGACCGATCCTCGGGCGAATCCGCGTGCTCTCCATCGCGCCGCTCCTCGGCGAGGCGATCCGCCGCATCCACAACCGCGAGAGCATGAGCGATCTGTTCCCCTACTGATGCTCTCGCCACCCGAGGTGATCCGTCGCGCCAACGGCTGGACCGCGCCGAACTAACGTCGCGCGCTCCCTACCCCTTCTATCCGCTCGCCCTCGTGCGTACCATACCGAGCGAAAGCCCTCGTGACACGACGCGACCGGCTCGCGCCGTGTCATCTCACAGAAACATAGTGCCGCCACCAAGGCGGTGGCCGAGATTCCCGCACGGCTCACCCGGAAGCGCGACCGGGAGGAGGAGATCATGATCTCACTGTCTTCGCGGCCGTACCTGTTCGTTGACGAGACGCTCGTGGCGCGGCACGACGGCACCGCGCTCCGCCTCCATTCGCCGCGGCGTGAGAACGTCGCCTGCGTCTTCGACGCGCCGTGGGAGGGTCCCGACAGCAACTACTGCTCGGTCACGACGATCGGCGGCGGGACGTCGGACCCGCCATACCGCCTCTACTACCGCGGCATGTCGGGCGGGACGGACCTGCAGCACGAGGCGTCCTGTGTCGCCGAGAGCGAGGACGGCATCACGTTCCGCCGGCGGTTCGCGTGGCAGCACTACGTCGGCGGATCGGCCGCGAACAACATCATCTGGCTGGGCGAACGGGATGTCTCGCACAACATGTGCCCCTTCTGGGACCCGAACCCCAACGCGCCGGCCGATGCGCGGTTCAAGGCCATCGGCGGCGTGAGCCGGCAGGGCGTCCATGCGCTCGCCTCGGCGGATGGCATCCGTTGGCGGCTCCTCTCCGAGAAGCCGGTGATGACGGAGGGCGACTTCGACTCGCTCAACGTCGCGTTCTGGGATTCCGTCGTCGGCTGCTACAGCGCCTACATCCGGCAGTCGCGCGAAGGCAAGCGCTCCATCCGTCGCTGCCGCTCCGCCGACTTCGTGCACTGGACCGCCCCGGAGTGGCTCGACTTCGGCGAAGGGCCCCTCGAGCACTTCTATACGAACGCCATCCAGCCGTACCCGCGCGACCCGGCGCTCTACCTCGGCTTCCCCATGCGATTCGTCCCGGAGCGGACCCGGCATCGGAGCTTCGGCGAGCCAGGCGTGAGCGACTCGGTGCTCATCGCCAGCCGCGACGGGCTCCGCTTCCCGCACCGGTGGCGCGAGGCGTTCATCCGGCCTGGCCTCGACCAGCGCAACTGGACGCACCGTAACTTCATCACCGCGCCGGGGCTCATCGCCACGTCGCCGACGGAGTACTCGCTCTACTGGGTGGAGCACTACGCGCACCACGACTGCCGCCTCGTGCGGGGCGTCGTGCGGCTGGACGGGTTCGCGTCGCTCCACGCAGGTTGGCAGGGCGGCGAGATGACGAGCGTGGCGGTGCGGCTCGCGGGGGAGCGGGTCGTGCTCAACGTATCCACCTCGGCGCCGGGTGGCGCGAGGGTCGAGGTGCAGGACGTGTCCGGCCGGCCGATCCCTGGTTGGACGATGGAAGCCTGCGACGAGGTCTTCGGGGACGACATTGCCCGCGTCGTCACGTGGAACGGCTCGCCGAGCCTTGGCCGGCTCCGCGGCGAAGCGGTGCGCCTGCGGTTCTCCCTCCACGACGCGGACGTGTTCTCGGTCGCGTGCGTGGGGGAGTCGGACTGAGGTAGCACGGCCGCCGCGGGTTGACGTGAACGCGTGCGGGCGGATGAACACCCGACTTGCTATGGCTCTGCGGCGGCGCGCAGACCGCGAATCTGCGCGTCACTGCCCATGACGATGAGCTGCTCCCACGCCCGCAGGACGTATCCCGGGCCCGGGTTCGTGACTGTCTTGCCGTCGAGCGTGCGCACCGCCAAGATAATGGCGCCGGTGCGCTCCCCGATGCGTGCATCGCGGATCGTCTTGCCGTCGAGCGGCGAGCGGACGGGGATCGTCATCTCCTCGAGGCGGATCTCCACTTCCCCGGAGTGCATCATGACGTCGAGGAAGTCCACGACGGCTGGTCGCAGCACGATGGACGCCATGCGCCTGCCGCCGAGCTCGTAGGGGGAGATCACCCGGTTCGCCCCCGCGCGCCTCAGCTTCCGGATCATAGCATTCTGCGCGGCCCGCGCGACGATCACGATGTCCAGGTTGAGGTCGCGCGCCGTCATCGTGACAAGGACATTGTCGGCGTCGTCCGGCAGGGCGGCGACGAGCCCCTTCGCGCGCTCGATACCGGCTCGCTGGAGGACCTCTTCGTCGCTCGCGTCGCCGACGATCACCGGTACCTCGCGGTCCTCGAACGAGAGCGTGCCGGGGTCGTCGCGGGTGACGATGACGAACGGCACGCCCGCCTGGACGAATTCCTGTACCACCGCACGACCGATGCGCCCGTATCCGCAGACGATGTAGTGGTCGGACATCTGCCTGATGAGGCGCTCCATGGCCCTTCTCCGGAAGACGTTGTTGAGCTGGCCCTCGACGACGAAGTTCGTCATCTGCGTGAGGGCGTAGCCCACGACGGACACCCCGACGACGATGAGCCCCATCGTGAAGAAGCGCCCCGCCACGGACTGCGGATGCACCTCGCCGAAGCCCACGGTCGCCACGGTGATCATCGTCATGTAGAGCCCGTCGAGCCAGGACCATCCTTCCAGGTAGTGGTACCCCGAGGAGCCGACGACGAGCAGGCACGCCGCGAGGACAAGCACGCGCCCGAATCTGCGGGATGGCTCCACGATGGCCCCTCCGCCGCTATGGTTCGTGCCGCATCCGACGGTGGGATCATAGCGGTCGCGTCGCGGGGCGTCAAGCGGCGACGGGAGCTGTCGATGGGACTCGTTCGCGACGACGCAGGTAGGCTCGCCATAGGAGCGCGGAGAGGGAGAGGGTCGCAAGGAGGATCGGCGGCAGCATCATGCCGGCCACCATCGTCCCCGCGGCGTCGCCGAGGTAGCCCATGAGCGGCGGCACGAGGAAGGACGCTCCGCCGCTGACTGCACCACCGATGGCGACCACGCGGCCGGCGGCGTGGGGGAACTGCCTGCCGATGTGCGCGAGGATGGAGGGGTAGTCCACCGAGAGGGAGAGCCCGGCGACGACGTAGAGGGACGCGAGGGCATACTGGCTCCCGCTCCGGAATGCCAGGACGCACAGGACGGCCCCGACGGCCGCCGCGGCGCCGAGCAGCGCGAGGTCGTCCACGCGCTCTGGCAACGTCGTGAGGACAAGCCGCCCGACCAGGTACGCGCCCGAGTAGCCGGAGAGGATCCACGCGATGGGAAACGGTGAGGGGTCGAACCGTCGCGACGCGAAATCGGGGAGCCAGACGTACATCCCGTTGTCGGCGGACGTGTGGAGCCCGACGAACACGCAGACCATGACGAGCGCGGGGCCGCCGATCCGCACAGGTGACCCGGCGGCCGGCACGGGAGCTGGGCCGCCACCGTGCAGCTTGCCGGCGAGGACGACCGGCAGCGTGAGGCCGCAGGCGATGGCGGAGACGAGGAACGCGACCTGCACGGCGCCCGGTGCGCCCAGGGCCGTCTTGCTCAGTAGGGAGAGCACCGTCGCCCACGCCACCGGCGCCGCCATGCCGGTTCCCGCCGCGATCAGCATCAGCCACGTGAGTGCCCGGCGCGCACCGCCGGCGTTCGCGCGGATCACCGCCACGTTCGCCACCGTCGAGACGGCGTAGTTGCCGACGCCGATCAGTGCGGCGGCGACGAGGTACCGCGCGTACGACGGCGCGAGCGCGCATAGCCCGTAGCTCAGCGTGGCAAGCGCGAGTGAGGCGATCGCGGTGAGGCGGCCAAGCCCGCGGTCGGCGAGCCATCCGCCCAACAGGCTGCCGAACATCCCCGTG
>Ga0315279_10000331_pt1:0-55000 | contig 99175 bp, 75 predicted proteins | sample YL17G06_20_MG_FD_203694 | JGI IMG/M metagenome (GOLD analysis project Ga0315279, IMG submission 203694) | Sediment microbial communities from Yellowstone Lake, YNP, Wyoming, USA - YL17G06_20 | ecosystem: Environmental > Aquatic > Freshwater > Lake > Sediment | place: USA: Wyoming... | reverse complement strand
CACGAATGGTGTAACGATCAGGGCTCTGTCTCGACCGCGTGCTCGGCGAAATTGGAGTTCCGGTGAAGATACCGGGTACCCGCAGCTGGACGGAAAGACCCCGTGAACCTTTACTGCAACTTGCCATTGTGTTTCGGCGCAGCTTGCGTAGGATAGGTGGGAGGCTGTGAACTGGGAGCTCCGGCTCTCAGGGAGCCAACCTTGAAATACCACCCTTGTTGTGTTGAAATTCTAACCTGGCGCCGTGATCCGGCGTAGGGACAGTGGCTGGTGGGTAGTTTGACTGGGGCGGTCGCCTCCCAAACAGTAACGGAGGCTCCCAAAGGTGCCCTCAGGCTGGTCGGTAATCAGCCGTCGAGTGTAAGGACATAAGGGCGCTTGACTGCGAGACACACACGTCAAGCAGGTGCGAAAGCAGGGCCTAGTGATCTTGTGGTAGGTTGTGGAACCGCCATGACTTAAAGGACAAAAGGTACTCCGGGGATAACAGGCTGATCTCGCCCGGGAGTCCACATCCACGGCGAGGTTTGGCACCTCGATGTCGGCTCATCGCATCCTGGGGCTGGAGCAGGTCCCAAGGGTTTGGCTGTTCGCCAATTAAAGCGGTACGTGAGCTGGGTTCAGAACGTCGTGAGACAGTTCGGTCCCTATCCACTGTGGGCGACAGGATACTTGAGAGGAGCTGACCCTAGTACGAGAGGACCGGGTTGGACGGACCTCTGGTGCACCAGTTGTCACGCCAGTGGCATCGCTGGGTAGCTATGTCCGGAAGGGATAACCGCTGAAAGCATCTAAGTGGGAAGCCCACCTCAAGATGAGGTATCCCGCACTTCGAGTGCTCACACCCCCTGGGAGACTACCAGGTCGATAGGCAGCAGGTGTACGCGCAGCGATGCGTTCAGCCGAGCTGTACTAATAGGGTGTGCGGCTTGGCCGATCTTCTGTTTATCGCATAGAGTAGGATTGCCCGAGGCGCAATCTGGGACCCGCGTTGCCATCTTCGGTCGTCATGGAACGACCTATGAGCTTTCCGGTGACCATAGCGGCGGGGAAACACCTCTTCCCATTCCGAACAGAGCCGTTAAGCCCGCCAGCGCCGATGGTACTGCTTGGGTGACCTTGTGGGAGAGTAGGTCGTCGCCGGGATTTTCATCGAGCCCCTCTTCATCTTCCGATGGAGAGGGGCTCTCGTATGTACGCCTCAGCCGCCCCTCTCACTGCGGCGTGCTCGTCGATCGCGACGCATAGCGCGCGAGGAACCACTTGATGCGCCCGAGCTCGTTCGGGCCGAGCAAACACCGCATGTCCCGCACGTACCCGTGGACCTGCAGCGTGATCCGGTTTGTCTGGATCATCATCCGGAGATCCCGCAGCCGCATCGGGAACACGGCGACCTCCGAGACCATCCCCTGGTCTTTCACGCTGCTGTAGCCGCGGCCTTCCACCTTGATGCTGTCGGCGATCGAGAGGAACGACCGCCCGCCGAAGTCGATCTCGTCCGATGTGTGCGCCCGATAGCCGATGACGAAGCCATAGATGGCGCTATCGCCCACGGTGACCTGTTCCATGTCGATACGCGTAAGGATGATGGCGGGGACGCTGTCGCACCGTGAGCAGGTGACCTGAGCGATCGGGAGGTTCAACACCGTCGCCCTCTGCCGCGCACCTTCCCCCTGCTGCGACGCCGGTGCCCCGACCTGGGGCAACAGCAGGGCCGCAGCGCAGATAACCAACCACACTTTCATAGTTGCTCTCCGTTGCCATGCCACGCGCGCGGCAGCGCCTGCAGCCTCCACCGCACACCAGCGGACTGCTCGCCGCGCGCTCGCCTGCACACGTAACACACCACATGCCCGCAATGATCCGTCCGGACTGTTCCCCACGCTCACACGCGGCACGCGGCGCCCATGGCGCGGCGCGAAGAATCCCGTAGCCTGCGCCGTCACTGCCGTCCGCCGTGGCGCGCCGATCTCCGCCTCCTTTGGGAACCGACACGCGCGAGACGGCACTTGACCGCGCGCCGGGACTCACGCTTCTTTGCATGGAGGGATGCGAACAACTCGTGAGGAGGATTCACCATGTGTGCGGTGACCCGTCGGCTCGCGCACGTCGTCCTGGCGGCGCTGGTGCTCGCCGCAGCGGGCGTCCACGCCCAGGGGATACTGCTCCAGCGGAACGAGAGCGGCCTGGCCGCAGGAAGCGGACTCTTCGGCGACGGCAACCTGTACGGGGTCGGCTTCGCCGCAGGCTACTCGTTCGGCGGCGTTGTGGACGTTGGCATCGGCGTCGCCCGTTCCCATCTCTCCGGGAGCGATGTACAGCGGATCGGGCTGTCGGCGCCGGGCGTGATCGGGGCTCATGCCTTGGACGCCTTCAGCGTCGTTCCATGCTACGGGGCTTCCCTCTACACGGACGCCGCGCCCAGGACCTACCCCCATCCCTCGCCGGCCGATCTCTCGGTCGCGACCTGGACGCCGTCGCTCACGGTGCACCTGCTCAAGGAGACGCGACCGATCCCCGTGTCGCTCGCCGTCGAGGTCGCCTACGAGCGGAGCATCGCGTCGTGCCGCGCGCCGAGCGTCGAGGTGACGAGCCGCGGGTACTCGCTCGGCGCGAGCCTGTACCGCTCCTTCGCCCTGCCGCGCAGCTTCTCCGTCGTCCCCGAGGCGGGCATCGTCCACCACCGGGGCACGAGCATCATCCGGAGCGCGGGCGCGCCCGAGGAGCGGCAGTACGACTCCCGCACGTCGCTGGTGCTGGCGGCACACGTGACCTCTCGCCTCGTCTGGCCGTTTCTCTTCCACCTCAGCCCGCAAGTCGAACTCGGCCGCGACCGGCGCCTCTTCCAGCTCTCCGCCGGCGTCGTCGTGCGAGGGATGCGGTAAACGCCAATCCCTCGCTGGCATCCCTGTTGCTGCACGAAAGATGCGAGGATACGGGGCGTACGCTCCCGACGGGACGCGTCCCGGGGGAGCGTTCCATCCGTCGCATGGGGAGGCCGACGATGAGGCATCTGCTGGTCGTATCATCCGCCGCGCTCGCCATATCGCTTTTGACCGGCCGCGTATCGAACGCGATAGCGCAGGGCATGCTGCTCGAACGGGGCGAGAGCGGCGTCGCCGTCTCGGGCGGGTACTACTCGACGAAGGACCTCAGCGGGTTCGCGGGCACGGTCGGCTACAGCTTCCGAGGCATCGTCGATCTCGGCGTCTCGGTGGAGCGATCGTCCGTCGAAGGCGTGCGAGTCGCCTACCAAGTCCCCGCCCAATTGCTCAACGCTTCCCACGGACCCACCGACTACCCACGGCCGGAGAACGCTACCACGTCCGGCATCACCCTCGCACCCCGCGTCGCGATCCATCTCCGTCGGCCGGGGCAGTCGGCGTCGCTGGTCCTCCACGCCGCCTACGAGCGCACCTGGTTTGGGGGATGGGGGAGCGACATCCCATACCCGATCCAGCCGATGTTCGGGAAGCAAGCAACGATCCGGTACGATGCCGAGGAGAGCGGCACGAGTCTCGGCGCGGCTATCTACGGCCAGTTCGCCCTCTCAGGACGGACTCGCATCGTGCCTTACGCCGGGTACGCCTGGAAGCGCGGGGAGACGACCGTGAGCCCTCGGTATCTCGACGACTACCACCAGACCAGCAGCCTCTTCGTCTTCCCCGTCGGCGCGCACGTGCTCTTCCGTGGGCCGTCGGGGATGCGCGTCCACGTCAGCCCGGAGGCGGAACTGGAGACCCACGGCCGGAGCGTGTTCAGCGTCTCGACAGGGATCGTGATGACGCGGCTGCCGTTCATTCGGCACGTGAGGTGACGCCATGACAAACCGGTTCCGACGAACTCCCATCGCCGCGCTCGCGGTGTCGCTTCTGATCGGCGGCGTATCGAACGCGATAGCGCAGGGGATGCTGCTCCAACGGGGCGAGAGCGGCGTCGCGGTATCGGGTGGGTACTACTCGACGAAAGACCTGTCCGGGTTCGCAGGCACCGTCGGGTACAGCTTCCGGGGGATCGTGGACCTCGGCGTGAGCGTCGAGCGGTCGGCGATCGATGCGCGGGCTGAGCGCCGGGGGTACGGCGTGCTCGACGCCGCATCCTTCGCCACCGGACCCATCGCGTACCCGACCAGGACACACCCGCATGTAGACGCTACGGCGGTGTGCCCGTCGGTCGTGCTCAACTTGCGGGGCCCCGACCCTCTGCCGTCGCTGGTCGTGTGCGCGTCGTACGAGCACACGTGGTTCTCCGAATGGTGGGATGGTGTTTTTGTCGATGGGGACGAGCCCGCAGGGTACATACAGGTGGTGAACGACCCCGTGGAGAGCGGCACGAGCCTAGGGGCGGCCATGTACCGCCCGGTGTGCGTGTGGGCCGCACTCACCCTCGTGCCTCGCGCCGGGCTCGCATGGGAACGCGGGAAGACGACCGTCAACGTCCATGGCTCCCCCTACCGCAAGAACCACCACCAGACGAGCAACTTCCTCGTCTTCCCCGTCGGCGTGCACATGCTGTTTCGCGCCTCGTCGGGGATGCGTGTCCACGTCAGCCCGGAGGCGGAGTTGGGCACCGGCGGTCGGCGCGCGTTCAGCGTCTCGACGGGCATCGTGATGACACGGCTGCCGTTCATTGGGCACGTGAGGTGACGCCATGACAAGCCGGTTCCGACGAACTCCCATCGCCGCGCTCGCCGTATCGCTTCTGATCGGCGGCGTATCGAACGCGATAGCGCAGGGGATGCTGCTCCAACGGGGCGAGAGCGGCGTCGCGGTATCGGGTGGGTACTACTCGACGAAGGACCTGAGCGGGTTCGCGGGTGCCGTCGGGTACAGCTTCCGGGGCATCGTCGATCTCGGCGCGAGCGTCGAGCGGTCGGGGATCGATCGGCACGTCGACCCGCGCACGGTCATCGCCTACGTGGACGCCGAATCCTTTGCGCGGGGTCCGATCGCCTACCCGACCAGCGGACACCCGCGTCTGGACGCTACTGCGGTATGTCCGTCGGTCGCGGTTCACCTGCGTGGTCCCGCGCACCTGCCGTCGCTCACCATCGGCGCCTCATACGAGCGAACGTGGTTCGGGGAATGGTGGAGCGAGAGCCTGTATGGGGCCGAGTCCACCACCGCGAAGTACGCGCCGATCCTATACGACGCCCTGGAGAGCGGGACGAGCCTCGGCGCGACAGCCTACCGGCAGTTCGCTCTCTCGCCGACCGCCAGCATCGTCCCGCACGCTGGGTTAGCGTGGAACCGTGGGGAGACAACCATGACCCTCCGCGGTTACTCATACGGCTACCGCCAGACCAGCAACCTCTTCGTCTTCCCCGTCGGCGTGCACATGCTCTTCCGCGCCTCGTCGGGGACGCGTGTCCACGTCAGCCCGGAGGCGGAGTTCGGCACCGGCGGTCGGCGCGCGTTCAGCGTCTCGGCGGGCATCGTGATGACACGGTCGCCGTTCCGCTCGTAGACCACGGAAACCGTAGGGGCAGGCCCCCGACGTCCTGTAAGGACGCAGCTTGCCCCTGGGCGGCCAAAGGGGCCGCCCCTACGGCCGAGGCGCAGTCGCCGTCCACGGCGGCAGCATGTGCCCGTTCCCGTGTCCCTCCGGCCCTCTGCGTCTCTGCGGTGAGTCTTTCGCTCGCGTCCCTACGGCCCTCCGCGTCTCTGCGTCTCTGTGGTGAGCTCCTTGGTCGGCCGCGGTTTGTCCGGCGCGCGACGGGATGTACCTTACCGCATTCCACACTCTGGCTTCTGCCACACGGACGGCGACAGCGCGAAAGGGGGCAACGTCATGGCCACCGGCTACGAGATGCACGTCATCAGCAATACGCATTGGGACCGGGAATGGCTCTACAATTTCCAGGAGACCCGGATGTTCCTCGTGGAGTTCATGGACAAACTCCTGGGCATCCTGGACACCGAACCCGAGTACGCGGCCTACCTCATGGACTCGCAGGTCGTCCCCATCGAGGACTACCTCGAAGTGCGGCCGGAGAACCGCGAGCGGGTGGTCAGGTACGTGAAGGCGGATCGCATCCAGATCGGGCCGTGGTACACGCTGCCGGAGGAGTTCAACGTCCTCGGCGAGTCGCTCGTGCGGAACCTGCTCTGGGGCCACAAGCTCGCCCGCGAGTACGGCAAGGTGACGAAGACGGGCTACAGCCCGTTCTCGTACGGCCAGAACTCGCAAATGGCCCAAGTGTACCGTGGGTTCGACATCGACACGATCCTGTTCTACCACGGCATCCAGCCGGAGGAGACCAAGTCGGAGTTCCGGCTCGAAGCGCCGGACGGCTCGTGGGTGTACGGCTCGCGCATGGGGTCGAACGCGCGGTACAACTTCTACTTCGCCGTGTGGCGGCCGGCCGTGTACGGCATGACGATCAAGGAGCGGAAGTACTACTGGGAGAACGGCATGGGGATGCCGTTCCATCTGGCCGGCCCGCACCGGTACCATGACCACCACTTCCTCCTCGACGTGCGGAAGGACATCGACGACACGAACCTCAAGGCCGGCCTCGATCACCTGAAGTCGGAGGAGCTGAAGCACGTCCGCACGCACTACCTCGCGTACATGCAGGGCCTCGACAGCACCGAGCCGGACCGGCTGGAGGTGGACATCATCCGGCGGGCGAGGCAACTCATCGACCCCGGGGACACGATCCTCCACAGCAGCCTGCCGGCCTACCTCGACAAGGTGAAGGAGGCGGTGAAGGACGAGGACCTCACCGTCCTGGTGGGCGAGCGGCGCACGCCGCGCGCGCTCGGGCAGAAGGTGCACCTCTACGGCGACGTGACGAGCAGCCGCACGCGCGTGAAGCAGGCGAACACGAAGACGGAGCACGCGCTCCAGCGCCTCGCGGAGCCGTTCGCCGTCGTCGCGAGCACGGCGGGCGCGGAATACCCGCAGACGCTCATGGACATGGCGTGGAAGTACCTCCTGAAGTGCCACCCGCACGACTCCATCGCCGGCAGCGGCGTCGACCAGATCGAGAAGGACGTGATGAACCGCCTCGACCAGGCGCGCTGCATCGCCGAAGGCCTCATGCGCCGCGCGATGGGCGCCATCCAGCTCCGCATCGACAACAGCGGCGTGCCGAAGAACGAGATTGTCGTCACCGTCTTCAACCCGTCGCCGTACGCCCGGAGCGAGACGGTCACGATGTTCCTCGACCTGCCCGACGAGCTCGGATACGAGTACTACGACCTCTTCGACGCGACGACGGGCCAGATCGTGGACCATCAGGAGGTCAGCCGAGCGCGGCAGATGGCCGTCGTGCGCCACCTCGGCGACGCGACGCTGGAGATGCCGAGCGACCAGCTCAAGGTCAACTTCTGGGCGAAGGACGTCCCGGCGCTCGGCTACCGGACGTACGTGCTCAAGCGCGCGGACGGGCCGACCGGGACGATCGGCTCGCTCCTCGTCGGCGCGCGGGCGCTGGAGAACGAGTACATCCGCGTCGAGGTCGCCGACAACGGCACGCTCACGGTGACGGACAAGGCCACGGGCCGCGTCTTCGCTGGGCTCAACGAGTTCGAGGACTCGGGCGAGGCGGGCCATCCGTGGCGGCACGTCGCCCCGGCGTACGACGAGGTGATCTCCTCCGTCGGCGCGCCGTTCACCGTGAGCGTCGTCGAGGCCGGGCCGCTCTCCGCGACGCTCAGGGTCGAGCACCGGATGCTGATCCCGACGCGGCTCGACGAGGATCAGTCCGAGCGCGTCCGCCGGCTCGACGCGAACGGCGATGGCGCCCGGCGCGCGGCGGAGCGGAAGGAGATGGTCGTCACGTCGCTCGTGCGGCTCACGCAGAAGGCGCGGGCCATCGAGGTGACGACGACGTTCGTGAACGAGTGCCGCGACCATCGCCTGCGCGCCTGCTTCCCGACGCACATCCCGGCGAAGGTCTCCGCCGCGGAGACGCCGTTCGACGTGGTGGAGCGCGAGATCGATCGGCCGGAGGGCAGCCCGTGGGCGCTCTCGCCGAACCCGACGCACCCGATGAGCCGCTTCGTCGACGTGTCGGACGGCACGACCGGCCTCGCGGTCGTCACCGACGGCCTGCGCGAGTACGAGGTGACCGACACGCCCGAGCGCCGCCTTGCGATCACGCTCATGCGCGCGTACCAGGTCGAGCTGACCACCGTCTCGTGGCGGTGGGAGCGCCGGCCGGAGATGGAGCTCTCGCAGTGTCCGGGCCGGCACGAGTTCAGCTACCGCATCGTGCCCCACAGCGGCACGTGGGTCGACGGCCGGGTGTACAACGAGGTGGAGCGCCTCGCGGTGCCGCTCGAGGTGGCAGAGGTCGGCCCGCACGGCGGTGATCTGCCGCAGATGATGTCCTTCTTCTCCGTCGCCCCGGCCGACCTCGTCCTCGCGGGCATGAAGCCCGCCGAGGATGGCCGCGGCATCGTCATGCGCCTGTTCAACCCGACCGACCGCGCGCAGAACGCTACCCTCGTCGCGTGGCGGGAAATCCGCGAGGCGGAGTTGCTCAGCCTGAGCGAGGAGAACCTGATCGAGACGCTCACGCCGGCCGGGAAGCAGGTGCCGTTCACCGCGACGGCGAAGAAGATCATGACGGTGCGAGTGGTCTTGGCGTAGGTGTCTCCCGCGCGAACGCGTTGCGCCGGAGGATGCCGTGTGCGCGCGGCGTCCCTCCAGCCTCGTGACGAGCGCGGCTCGTGCTACATCCCGATCGTTCCACCCCACGTTCAAGGAGCGGCATGATGCCCACGAAGAAGATGGTCGCACCCGCGAAGAAGAAGGCCGCGCCGGAGAAGGTGCGCATGGGGTTCATCGGCGCCGGCGGCATCGCCCGGTACTACATGAACCTGTTCTCGAGCAAGATGGCGGGCGAGGTCGAACTGGTCGCGGCAGCGGACGTGAGCGACGCCGCGCTGAAGACCGTCGGCGACGAGCGCAAGATCCCGAACCTTTACAGGGACTACCGCGAGCTCCTCAAGCGGAAGGACGTGGACGCGGTCGCCGTCTGCACGCCGAACTACCTTCATGCCCAGCCGACCATCGACGCGCTCGAGGCCGGGAAGCACGTGATCGTCGAGAAGCCGATGTCGATGACGGTCGCCGAGTCCCAGGCGATGGTCGAGGCGTCGAAGCGGACGGGGCAGGTGCTCGTCATCGGCTTCCAGTACCGCTACTCCGGCGTCGCACAGATGATCAAGCGGTCGATCGACGACGGGCAGTTCGGGAAGATCCTCTACGCGCGCTGCCAGTCGCTCCGGCGGCGCGGTATCCCGAACTGGGGCGTGTTCACGCGGAAGGACCTTCAGGGTGGCGGCCCGATGATCGACATCGGCGTCCACATCATCGAGGTCGCGCACTACCTCATGGGCTCGCCGCGCCCGATCTCGGCGTTCGGCAGCACGTACACGTACATCGGGAACAGGAAGGAGAAGGCGACCGGCGTCGCGTGCGGGTGGCCAAGCTGGGACTACAAGCACTACACGGTCGAGGACCTGGCGGTCGGCCTCATCCGATTCGACAACGGCGCCACGCTGAGCGTCGAGGCCTCCTTCGCCGCGCACATCGAGAAGGACGCGTTCAACTTCGTCCTCATGGGCGAGAAAGGTGGCGCGCAGTTCGACCCGCCGATGATCTTCAAGGACGAGGCGGGCACGATGGTGAACCTCACGCCCGGCTACGTGCCGCAGGTCGATGGGTTCCTCCTCAAGCTGCAGGACTTCATCGCATGCGTGAAGACCGGCAAGCAGCCGACGGCGCCGGGCGAGCATGGCCTCATGGTGCAGATGATCCTGGAGGGGGTCTACCGGTCGGCCGAGACCGGCAGGGAAGTGACGTTCGACTGACGCCGAGCCGCTGGTCGGTCGGCCCTCGCAGGGGCAGGCACGTGATGCGCCAGGGGCCTGCCCCTGATCACTCTGCGGGCGATCACGGCAATCGGGAAGGCGGCCATGAACCCGACGCTGGTGCAGTTCTTCCGCTGTCCGGCATGCCGGGCCGAGGTCGAGCTGTGGGACGTGCGCGAGGAGCGCGACGGCGAGGTCGTCGAGGGGACGATCGCCTGCCAGACGTGCGGGGTCACGTACCTCGTCCAGGCGCGGGTGCCGATCCTCCTCCCGCCCGGGCGCCGCGCGGTGGACGACTTCGCTACGCTCCTCGCCCTCGAATCGCAGCACGTCGGGTTCGCGGAGGGCATCCGGCGGCTGGCCGACGGCGAGATCGAGTACCCCATCCATGATCCCTATGGGCGGCCGGTGACACCGTCGGAGGCGAGCGAGGCCCGCTACCGCGAGACCGAGGCGTTCTGGGATACCTTCAGCCGCAACCGCCTCGTCCAGCAGCAGATGAACGCCATCGACCAGCACTGGGACGCCGTCGAGGAGATGTGGTTGCGCGCCGAGGTCAACCTCGCCGACAGCATCCTCGACGTCCGCACCGCCTGGGGCGGCACGTTCCACCGCCTCCTCGAGCGCGGGCCCCAGGACGCGCTTGTCGTCGCCCTCGATACGGCGTTCCTCAACCTCAAGATCGCCCACGGCCGCTGCGAGCGCGAAGAGCTCACGCACGGCAGCTTCGTCGTCGGGGATATTGCTGTCCCGCCCTTCGCGCCGGCGCTCTTCGAGTCGGTCGTCTCCTGGTTCGGATTGGGCTCGCAGCCGCGGTTCCATGCGGCGCTCGACGGCGTCGAGCGGGTCCTCGCGCCGGGCCACGCGTTCGCCGCGGCGTGGACTCCGTCGATGTACGATGACATGGAGGGCCTGGCCGGGGTGGACGTCCTCCAGCGCCTCGCCGCGCGGCTCGACATCCCGCTCGATCTCGATGACGCGCTGCGCGTGGCCGAGCAAGCCGGGTTCGAGGAGGTGGAGGTAACCCCTGTCGGACCGATCTACGTGCTCTCCGGCAGGGCGCCTCTCGGGGGACCGTCGCCGCACGAGCAGGATGCGTGACGCGCCTGCTCAACGGGCCTGGCGTGCGGCTTCCCAGGCGGTCAGAGCGCCGACCACGTTGTCGCCGTCCTTCTGGAGCGCCGTGACGAGGGCTGCCTCGGCCGGCGCGTGGACGTACGGCTCGTCCTCGCCACGACGGATGATGTCCCGCGCCGTCCGCGCGATGGCCTCGTCGATGCCGATTCGCGGGCGCCAGCCTGCGTCGCGCGCGAGCGCGCCCAGATCGTACATCCGGTGGCGGACGTACGAGACGTGATCCGGCCGCACGCGCAGCCACAGGTCGCCGGGGATCGAGAGCATCGGCAGCGCGACGCCGGCCTCCCGGGCGACGAGCTCGTAGTACTCCCGCGTCGTCACCGCGTCGGCGCTCGTGAGGTTGTACGCGCGGCCGAAGCACGCCTCTCGGCCGAGCACGGCGGCGATGGCGTCGCCGCCGTCGTCCACGTGGAGCGGCTGGATGAGGTACGTCCCTGCGTCGACGAGGACGACCGGCACGCCCTGTCGGAGGCGGCTCATGAGTGTCCGGTCGCGGTTCTGCATCGAGCCGGTGCCGAACGCGCCGCCGGGCCCCATGATGTGCGGCGGGCGGAATATGGTCACGGGCAGGTCGGTCTGGCCGCGGAACACCTCCTCACAATCGACCTTACCTTCGCTGTACGGCGTCCCTGCGCGCAGCGGAGCATCCTCCGCGATCGGCAGGCGCTGCCACGATGGCTTGTAGGCGAAGTCGGTGCTGATCATCACGAGGTGGCCGACCTTGCCGGCGAACAGGGCAAGGTCGTCGCGGCCGTCCTGCCCAGCGTAGGCGACGCCGTCGACGACGGCACCCGGCTGCACGGTCGCGATGAGAGCCCGCATCGCGGCGAGGTCGTGACGATCCACCGTGGCGACGCGGACGCTCTCGGGCAGCTCGCGGACGGGCTTGCGCCCGCGCGACGTCGCGGTCACCTCGTGGCCGTGCGCGACGAGCCGCCGCACGATGCCCGCGCCCAAGAGGCCGGTACCGCCCATGACGAGGACGCGCATCGATCCGTCCCTCCCGTTGCGCAACGCGAAAAGGGGCGCGACCTCGCGCGCCCCCGGTGGGTCTCTGATGGTGAGCGGTCCGCGGCGCCTCAGCCGAAGTACTTCCTCGCCCAGCCGATGACGGGCGCGAGCGCCTGGGCCTCGGGCTTGATCGGCCAGAGTTCGAGACCGATGTAGCCCCGGTAGCCCGTCTCGGCGATGGCCTTGAACACCTGCTCGTAGTTGATCTCGCCGGTGCCGGGCTCGTGCCGTCCGGGGACGTCGGCCATGTGGAAGTGCCCGATCTTCGCGACGTTCGCCCGGATCGTATCGATGAGGTTGCCCTCGGTGATCTGCTGATGGTAGATGTCGTAGAGGAGCTTGACGTTCGGGCTGCCGACCTCGTCGACGATCTGCACGCCTTCCGCAGTCGTAGCGAGGTAGTAGCCCTTGTGGTTCACGAGCACGTTGAGCGGCTCGACGACGATGGTCACGCCGGCGTCCTCGACGATCCGCGCGACGGTCTTCAGGCCGTCCGCGATGCTCCGGTGCTGCTCGGCGCGCGGGACGCCCTGGCACTCCTGGCCGACCGTGACGATGAGCGTCGTGCAGCCGAGCCGCTTCGCGACGTCGATGGACGCGCGGGCACCGGGAGCGAACTTCGCGCGGTTCGCCGGATCGACGAGGGCGCCGCCCGTGTCGCAGGAGATGGAGGAGACGGCGAGCCCGGTCTTCTGCTGGGCGTCGGCGATGGCGGCGATGTCCTTGTTGGCGAAGCCCCAGAACTCGAAGGCGGGCAGCCCCAACTCGGCGATGGCGTGGATGCGCTCGACGAACGGGCGCTTCCCGAAGAGCGCCTCGGCACAACCGGAGAGTGCGATCATGGCGGTTCCTTCCTCCACGAGTGAGTGCGACGGATGCGGATCAAGATAGGCGCGGCGCGGAGGCGCACCAAGGCGGCTGCTTTTGCGGCACGCGCCGCACGACGTACCTTTTGGCTTCACCACCGGGAGGTCGCGGCATGGGCGCTGACGTTCGCACGACCCGTCGCTGGCCCACGTGGGCCGCGTGGACGGTGCTGATCACGGGCATCGCGGCGAACATCGCCGTGGTCTGGATGCCCATCCTGCGGGATGAGGGCGGGTTCCTCACCATGGGCGCCGGCATGGCCGCAGGCGGGCGTCTCTACGTGGACTACGTGGAGCAGAAGCCGCCGCTCTTGTTCGGGATGCTCGAGTGGTTGTTCCGACTCGTTGGCCCGAGCCTCTGGTGGGCGCGCGGACTCGTGCGGGTCGAGGTAGGAGCCGTGGCCGCGCTCCTCTGGTTCCTCGCGCGACGGTTGGGATGGTCGCGCCCATGGAGCGCAGCGCTGGTCGGCGCGTTCCTCTGGCTCGACCCAGTCTTCCTAGGATACGGCCCGTACACCGAGACAATCGTGATGGTTGCGGGCACGTGCACGCTCTGGGTCCTCGTCGCCCGCGGGGATGACGTCGGCGTCGGAAGCGTGTTCGCGGCCGGGCTGCTCATCGGCGTCGCTGCCATCGGGAAGCAGGTCGGAATCCTGTTCGCCCCGGCGGTCGGCCTCTGGCTCTTCCTGGACGACCTGCACGGGCGGCGATCCAAGGGCGCGATGGCGGCGAGGCTGGCCGCCCTCGCGATCGGCACGGCGGTCCCGTTGGCTGCGACGGCGGCGTACTTCTGGCGAACGGGCGGGCTCGGGGCGATGGTCTACGCCGTCGTGACGTTCAGCCTCCGGGGATACCAGGGCGAGCCGTTCGCCGAGTGGCTCTACGACCTCGCTCGCAACCAACTCGCCCGCGCCTTCGTGATGTGGCTGCCTGCCGCGATCATCGGCGTCGTCGCCCTCTGGAGGTTCGCACGACGAGGGGAGGACCGTGCGATGGCGCTCGCCGCCCTCATGGTCGCCTGGTCCTTGGTCGCGTCGCTGAAGCGGCCGTACGACCACTACGTGATCTCGTACCTTCCCGCGCTTTGCCTCGTCGGCGTCGAGGGATGGCGGAGATGGTCGACGCGCGTCCGCCCCGGCCTGGCCGTCGCCGCGGCGGCCGTGCTCCTGGTGCCGACCGCGCGACACTACGTCCTCTACGTCGGGCCGGACCTCGCCGCGGACGTGCTGGGCCAGCAGATCGCGACGGCGCGGCACATCGAGGCATTCCTCGAACCGGGCGAGCCCATGTATGTCCTGGGTGGGGAAGACCGCTACTACTTCCTCACCGGACGCTACCGCCACCATCCCCCGGTGTTCGTCGTGCCTACGAACCGTGGGCTCACGCCGCCTACGGACCTGTGGCGACGCATGAACGGCACGCCGGGTCTGCGGTACGTGGCGCTCGTGGAGGGTGAGCTGGGCGCCGTCGAGGACATCGCGGAGACGGTCCGCGCCCGGTCGCGGGTGGCGTTCCGGGCGCGGGTGGGGAACATGGAGACGGTGACGCTCTATCGGCTTCCGGCGGACTGGGCGACGGTCAGCCTTGGTCGGCCACCTCGATGACGCGGGCGGCCTGCTCCGGGGTCATGTACTTGCCGTCGGCGACGTTGACGTTCGCCGTCAAGTTCTCGCGCTTGCGCGTGCCCAGGATCACTGTCGAGACGGCCTGGTTGGCGAGGACGAACCTGATCGCGAGCTCCGGCAGCGTGCGCGTCGGGAGCGTCGTACGCCACGCCTTGGGGTCCACGAGCGTCTCCTTGAGACGCCGGGCGCGCTCGCGGTCGGCCCGCCGCTCGTCCGGCAGCGCCACCGCCTTGTCCGTGAGGCGGCCGGCGCCGAGGCCGTCCTTGATGATGACGCCGATGTCGTGCTGCCGCGCGAGCGGGAAGAGCTCCTTCTCCGGCTCGCGGTAGGCGATGTTGTACGACACCTGCACCGTGTCGTAGTCGCCCGTCTTCACTGCCTCGATGGCCGATTCGACGGCGCCCGTGATGCCGACGAAGCGAACCTTCCCCTGCTCCTGGGCTTTCCGGAACGCGGCCAGGGTCTCGCCCTTTCGGATCACGTCGACCGGGGCGCTGTGGATCTGGACGAGGTCGATGACGTCCGTCCGCATTCGCCGTAGGCTCTGCTCGATGAAGGCGAGCGTCGCGGCGTACGAGTAGTCGTAGAACGAGTCCTCGCCATCGTTGCGGCGCTCTCCCACCTTGGTGGCGAGGATGAACTCGCCCCGTCGGTGGCTGATGGCCTTGCCGATCCGCTCCTCGCTGAGCTCGTACGCCGGCGCCGTGTCGATGAAGGTGATGCCGGCATCGAGGACGGCGTTGAGTACGCGAATCGCCTCGGTCTCGTCGGGCCGTCCGTAGTCGTCGCCGACGCGGATGCCCCAGTTGCGCCCGATCTCGAGCGCGCCGAAGCCGATCTCGCTGACCTCGAGGCCGGTACGGCCCAGCTTCCGGTGCTCCATCTCTCCTCCTTCGCGATGTCGTCCCATGCCGCCGTGTCACCAGGCCGCGCGCAGGACCGCCTCCCGCCGGTCGGCGGGGACATGCTCCAGTCTGTCGAGCAGGGCGCGACGCGTCGCGGCGGCCACGCCCGCGTGGGAGTCGGCCGCGAGTGTCCGCACGAGCCGCACCAGGTCCCCGACGTCGATCCGGTCCGCCGCCGCGATGGCAAGCTGAGCCGCCCATGTCCGCAGCATGGCGTCCCCGGCGACGGCGGCCTCGCGCGTGCCGCGATCGAGGTTCGCTCTCGTCGCCCCGTCGGCCGATGCTGCTGCGAGGCGCGCCCAGAGATCGTCGCCGTCGAGCCATGCCGCTTCCCGGCGCAGGACGTCCGGGAGTTCATGCCGGTACCGATCGAGCCACGCCGCATGTCGGACGTACAGCTCGCTCGGCGGCGCAGCGAACGCAGCGGCCAGATCGGCCCGCTGCGCCCCGTCGAGGGCGTCGCGCTCGCGGAGGACTGTCGCCACCGTCTTCATCATACGATCCGCGCTCCCGCGCACCAAGATGTCGGCTGCCTGCCGGTTATCTTCGATCACGCCGGCGATCCGGAGCGCCAGTTGCCGCTGGACCGGGTCCGACGCGGAGGCGAGTTGGGCGATGACCTGCAGGAGGACGGCCGAGACCCGACGGTCGCGTTCGCCGGCCCGGTCGAGGACCGTCGCGTACGAGAGGTGATGGAAGCCGATCCTGTCCGCACCCTCGCTTTCGGTCGCCACCAGCCACCGCTGCAGCGCGGCGAGCGTGCCCTCCGCCGACACGGCTTCGCCGCCGATGCCGCGGACCTCCAGAGCGGAGAACACGCTCGCCAGGTCGCCCCACGGCAGGGGCACGTGGCGCACGAGCAGCAGAAGCGTCAGCTCCGCGTCGCCGAGCGCCCCCAGGTCCTCGAGCAGGAGGTCGTCCAGCCCGGCCCGGCGCACCGACGCGGATCGACGTCTGATGGTCTGGCGGTTGTCGCTCGCGACCGCGAAAGTCCGTTCGATGGCGTGCGGCGTGTCCAGGCCCTCGAGGGAGAGCACGATCGGCTCGCGCGCCTCCGGATGGTAGACTTCGCTGTAGTTCACGAGCATCCGCACGAGCGTGCTCTCGGGCTGGCGCCCATCCATCGGCCAGACGTGCGGGTGCAAGAGACGCGCGGCCGCCGGCCTATCCTGAAGGGTAGCCTCGTCGATGGCCAGGATCAGGCGGGCGTCCGCGCGCGCGGCTGCATCGATCGCCGCCCCCGGCGCCGCGACGAACTCCCGCAGCGCGAGCGATCCGGCCTCCGGCGCGAACGGGTCGTCGAGGAGCACCGCCTGCCCGTCACACAGTAGGTCGGCGAGGCGACGGGTCCGGGCGCCGGCCGGTGCCATCACCGCGCCGCTCCGGTAGTGCGGGCGATAGCCCGCCTCCGCGAGGTCCATCAGCAGCTTCAGAGCGAGGAAGCTCTTCCCGGCGTGCGGCTGACCGACGAGGACGACGACGTGTTGGTGGCGGAGCACCTGCTCGAAGAGCGCCGTGTACCCGACGGGTGGGACGAAGAGCTGGTTGATGTGCGCCAGCCGTCCCTGGTGGTCGTCCATGTTCACGCGGACGTTGATCTCGCGGAGGAACGTCTCCGTCTTGCGCCGGTCTTCGGTGAGGAGCAGGTTAAGGGCGAAGTCGAACGACTGACGGACCATCCATGTCACGGAGGCAAACAGCGTCCGCCGGTGCGGCGCATCCGCGATCGCGCCGAGGCGACCGAAGAGGCGCATCGTCACGCCAAGGAGCCGCTGGCCGTCCTCGCCAAGATCGCTCAGCCGCTCGTACAGCCGTATCCATCGCTCGAGCCCCGGCCGGTCGACGGCGGTCTCCAGCGGGATCATCGGGCCGTCGAAGGCATCCTCACCATCCGCCTCCAGGAGCGAGCGGATCGGCACCCCGAAGATGTCCCCCATCTTCCTCAGTGTCGGCAGGCTGGGGATGTTGATCGCATTCTCCCAGTTCGACACGGCCGGACGCTGCGTGCCCATTCTCTGGGCCAACTCCTCCTGGGTCATGTTCTTCATCACCCGGATGTGCCGTATGCGGGAGCCGATCCAGCGACCGAGCTCCACATCGGCGTCGCTGCTCGGAGGTGGAGCGTTCATGTGTCCTCCCTGATGTGGTCGGCTCCGTCGGCGACCGTCGGTTCTCCGTGTGCGTCCGTCGGTGGACGGCACCTGCCTTGCCCGATGGGGGTCGGATGCCGGAAACGCGGCGCATTGTCTCGCATGGAGGAAATATACATGCTTCTATACGGGCCCAAAGGGTGGGCGGCGGAAATTGCCCAGTTTCTGACGGCGGCCTCGCGATCGCTGCGCCGCCAGGTGAACCACCACTTTCCAGTCCGGGACAGGAGCGGCTGCGGCCCCATGCGCCGGGGTCGCGTGCCTCGGCAGGTGAGGGGGGTCGCGCGCGACGGGCATTCGGCCGCCGTCATCGCCGCATGTTGACCAGGCCGCAAACTTTCCCTATCATATGGTTTGATAATAGAACTATCGCCACGGAGGTGACGCGTGGACCCTCTCATCTCACGGTTCATCGGCGTCATAGAGCTGCTGCTGCGCGTCCGCGCGCGATCCCGCGGCGAGCTGAAGCGCCGTCTGCCGGCGGGCGCGTCCGTCGGCGATCTCTACGTGCTCGACGTGATCCTCGCCGCGGACCTCATCGCCATGGGCGATCTCGCGCGGCGACTCGGCATCACGCCGGCCACGGCGACCGCGGCAGCGAACCGGCTCGTGCGCAACGGATGGGTCGTGCGCGTGCCGGATCAGGACGACCGTCGCGTGATCCGCCTCGCTGTCACCCCGCATGGCCGACGCATGCACGAAGGCTACGAGGTGCATCGGGAGCAGCTCGCGACGAGCGTGCTCTCCCGGCTTTCGCGGGACGAAGCGACGACGCTTGTCAACCTCCTCGAGCGCATCGCCGTCGACCGACATGCCTGAGCGTGGCCGCCGTCGGCGGAAGCGATGCGCGCGTTGTGCCCGGCAACATCAGCGTGTACCTTTGCGTGTCCCGATCCCCGCACGAGTGCGCGGCACCAGTGCGCGGCACGAGTGCGCGGCACCAGTGCGCGGCACGGCTGGGCGTCGCCGGCATCGGACCCTCCCGGCGGTGCAGCGACGGACGCGCGAGCCCTTCAGGAGGTTCCTATGGCACAGTTTGGCCCTGCCCAGACAGTCCCCGAGCTCGAGCAGACGGCGAAGCAGCTTCGGCGCCATGTGGTCCGGATGGTGTTCGAGGCCGGGTCGGGCCATCCCGGCGGGTCGCTCTCGGCGGCCGATGTCGTCGCAGCGCTCTACTTCCGCGTGATGAAGCATGATCCGGCGAGCCCGACGTGGCCCGATCGGGATCGGTTCATCATGAGCAAGGGCCACGCGGTGCCGATCGTCTACGCGGCGATGGCAGAGGCCGGGTACTTCCCCGTGAGCGAGCTCACGACGTTGCGGAAGCTGAACAGCCGGCTCCAGGGACATCCGTCGGCGAAGGACCTGCCGGGCATCGAGGCGTCCACCGGCTCGCTCGGGCAGGGGCTCTCCATCGGGCTCGGCATGGCCCTCGGCCTGCGTATGGACGGGCGGTCGAGTACGGTCTACGTCATGCTGGGCGATGGCGAGATCGAGGAGGGTCAGGTATGGGAAGCCGCGATGGCGGCCGCGCACTACAAGGCGGATAACCTCGTGGCCATCCTCGATCGCAACCGCTTCCAGCTCGACGGCCCGACCGCGGAGATCATGGAGGTCGAACCGGTCGTGGACAAATGGAGAGCGTTCGGCTGGCGTGTGCTGGACATCGACGGGCACGCGATGCAGCAGGTGGTGCACGCCCTCGAGGTCGCGCGGGAGCGCACGGGACGCCCGACGGTCATCGTCGCGCACACCATCAAGGGGAAGGGCGTGTCATACATGGAGAACAACAACGCGTTCCATGGGAAGGCCCCGACGCGGGAAGAGCTCGAGCGTGCGCTGCAGGAACTGGCCTGAGATCACCCCCGCATGAAGGAGACTACGATGGGGCGTCCCCTCGGAATGGCGACCCGACAGGCATATGGCAAGGCCCTCGTCGAGGCCGGCAAGTTGTACCCGAACGTCGTGGTGCTGGACGGCGACCTCTCTAAGTCCACGATGACGGCCGACTTCGCCAAGGCGTTCCCCGACCGTTTCATCAACGTCGGCATCGCCGAGGCGAATATGGTGGGCATCGCCGCCGGCCTGGCGACGACGGGAAAAATCCCGTTCGCGTCGAGCTTCGCGTGCTTCCTCATGTGCAAGGGCTACGACCAGCTTCGGCTGGCGGTGACCTACGCCGAGAACAACGTCAAGATCGTCGTGAGCCACGGCGGCATCTCCATCGGCGAGGACGGAGTCTCGCAGATGAGCGTCGAGGACGTCGCGCTGGCGTGCGCGCTGCCGAAGATGGTGGTGATGGTCCCGTCGGACGAGCACTGCACGCGGCAGGCCGTCCTCGCCGCGGCGGCGCACGAGGGCCCGACCTTCATCCGCACCGGCCGGCCGAAGGCGCCGCTCGTCTACAGCGCGCCGCCGGCAGACTTCCGCATCGGCAAGGCGATCCAGGTGCGCGATGGCAGCGACGTGACGATCATCGCGAACGGCCTCATGGTCGCCGCCGCGCTCGATGCGGCGGACATCCTCCAGCAGCGCGGCGTCGGCGCCCGGGTGCTCGACATGCACACCGTCAAGCCGATCGACGAGGAGGCGGTGTGCCGCGCGGCATACGAGACACGCGCCATCGTCGTGGCGGAGGAGCATCTTAGCTACGGAGGGCTTGGCGGCGTCGTCGCGCAGGCGGCTGCTCGGCTCCGCCCGACGCGCATGGAGTTCGTCGCCATCGACGACACGTACGCCGAATCAGGGGACATGGACGGCCTCATGGAGAAGTACGGCCTCACGGCGAAGGACATCGTCGCGGCCGCGGAGCGCGCGCTGGCGCCCGCGAAGGCGCATCCCGCCGCCGTCACCGCATGAACGAGCCGGGGACGGGGGCGCGCGACTCGTCCCCGTGACGGCCCCGGCTTCGGGGAGACAGACGATGATCACGGCCATCATGCTCATCAAGACGCGGCTCAGGGACGTCGAGGAGGTGACGAACGCCCTCGCCGAGATGGAGGACGTGCGCGTGATCTTCACCACGACGGGCCAGTACGACATCGTCGCAATCCTCGACGAAAAGGATTCGGAAGCCCTCGCGGAGACGGTGACGCGCCGCATCGCGCAGGTTCCGGGGATCACCGACACGACGACCCTCCTCGCCATCCGCCGCCACTCGCAGGCGCTCATGGACCGGATGTTCGGCGTCGGGCTCGGCGGCGAAGAGCGAGAGAAGAAGGACGAGGGATAGGGCTCCTGAACGCGGCGTTTCGGGGTCCCAGTGCCGGGAGGCGTCGCGCCGGCCCCCGTAGTCGCCGCTCACCTGCCGAAGCGCATCGTCCGCCGCCGGCCCTGTGCCCCCGACGGGTCGCGCCCCTCCGCCATCCTGATCGACCCACTTCTGGCCGCGCGTTCGCTCGTGTCGGCTGCGACAAGCCGGCCCCGACGGCATTCCGCCAGCGTGCACTTGCACGCAACCCATCGCCGCGGCACGGTGCGGCGCGCAGATTGCCGACCGGTCAAGGAGAACGCTGCCGTTTCGTGTTGCCACGGGCGTGGCGCCAGCCGTATACTATCAGCCGTGTGGCAGGAGCGACCGCACCGGCGCTCTGTCCGCCCCTGCCGCGGCGTTGCGGCGGGAGGTCCCCGAACGCCTGGAAAGGGAGGATTCCATGTTTCGAGTCGGCATCATTGGGGCGGGGTGGGTGGGCGGCGAACACATGAGGGCCTACCTCAACAACCCCGATACCGAGGTGGTGGGCATCGCCGTGCGGCGACCCGAGACGGCCCGCGCTCATATGCAAAGGCTCGGGTTCCAGGCCGAGATCTTCACCGACGTCGCCACGATGTTCCGCACCGCGGCGCCGGACATCGTCTCGATCTGCACTCCGCCATCGCTGCACCCCGAGAATACCATCGCCGCCGCGCAGGCCGGCTGCCACATCGTCATCGAGAAGCCGGCGGCGCTCCAGGTCCGCGACCTGCGGCTCATGCGTCGGGCCGTCCGCGAGGCGAAGGTGAAGACGGTGGTCAGCTTCGTCCTCCGGTGGAACCCGCTGTTCGAGATCATCAAGTCGCTCCTCGCCGACGAGGCGATCGGCGACATCTTCTACGGCGAGGTGGACTACCAGCACGGCATCGGGCCATGGTACGCGCAGTACCGATGGAACCGTCTGAAGGCCGAGGGCGGCAGCTCGCTCCTCTCGGCCGGCATTCACGCCGTCGATGCCATCCGGTGGTTCGTTGGCAAGGACGTGACCGAGGTCTCTGCGTACTCGACGAACAGCCGAAACACCGAGTACTACCCCGGCGGGTACGAGTACGACCCGACGATTGTGACGATCCTCAAGTTCGCCAACGGGGCCATCGGCAAAGTGGCGTCCTCCATCGAGTGCCTCCACCCATACACCTTCCCGATCGTCCTGATCGGCACGCAGGGGACGATCCGCAACAACACCATCTACTCCAGGCGACTCCTGCCGGGTCAGACCGGCTTCGCCGCCATCCCCACGATCCTGCCCGATTCCGGCGACGTGACGCATCATCCGTTCCAGGGGCAGATCGATCACTTCGTCAAGTGCATCAAGGCCGAGACCGAGTCGCACTGCAACCTCGAAGACGCGGCGAAATCCCACGAAATCTGCTACGCGGCGCAGCAATCCGCCGACGAGGGCCGTCCGGTCGCCTTGCCACTGCCATGAGGTGAACAGGGAGGAGCATTCACGATGGGCGACACCGGTCGGGTCGGCGTAGGCATCATCGGCGCGGGCCAAATCGCGCGGGCGCACCTGCGCGCGCTCGCATTCTCCTCGCGAGCAAGGATCGTCGGTCTCGCGGACATTAGGCCGTGTCTGGCAAATGGCCATGAAGGCGTGCAGGGGCGCACAATGCTGCGCCCCTGCCGGGGCAAATGTCTGAATCTCGGCATTGCGGGCGCATTTCCAGGCATCCTCCGGCAGGGGTTCAGAGATTGTCGGACACAGCCTAACCTCGAGGAAGGTCGCGCCGACGTCGCCGTGGCGATCGCCGTGCTGACCGCGGCGCGGATCGGGACCACTGTGCGGCCGAGGTAGCGCAGCCTCCGCGACAGGGCATCGCCGGATGGCGCACACATGAGACGGCAAGGGGCACACGACATGGCAGGAGCCGCTCGCGTACTCGTCGTGACCGCCCATCCCGACGACATGGAAATCCTGTGCGCGGGCACGGTCGCCCGGTACAGGGCGCGCGGGGACGAGGTCACGATCTGCCACGCGTGCACGGGCAATCTCGGCCACATGGTCATCATGCCCGAGGAGCTCGCCCGCCTCCGCTGGGACGAGGCGGAGGAATCGGCCCGGCTCGTCGGAGCGCGGCACGTCACGCTCGGCCTGTCGGATCTCGCCGTCGTCGAGACGCCGGCCGCCATCGCCGAGCTCGCCGGCATCATCCGCGAGGCGCGGCCGACCGTCGTCATCACCCACGATCCGGGCGACTACATGCCGGATCACGCCGATCTCGCCCATCTCGTGCTGAAGGCGAGCTTCGTCGCCACCATCCCGCACCATGCGGGCGTCCGCGGCGATCCGTACCCCGTCGCGGCGCCCGTGTACTTCATGGACACCGTCATGGGCGTGGGCTTCGTGCCCGAGGAGTACGTGGACATCACGGACACGTTCGAGATGAAGCGGCGGATGCTGGAGTGCCACCGGAGCCAGGTGGTCTGGCTGCGCGACCACGATCGCATCGACGTGGTGGAAAACATGCGCGTGTGCGCGCTCTACCGCGGATTGCAGTGCGGCGCCCGGTACGCCGAGGGTTTCCGTCGGCACCGCGTATGGCCGCGCGTCACGACCGAGCGGCTGTTGCCGTAGCGGAGAGGATACATGAGCGAAGGGAAGGGGCTCCCGACGAGAGACGAGGCATGGGCCCTCCTCTGCGAGTGGACCGAGACGCCGGGCCTCCGGGCGCACGCGCTCGCCGTCGAAGCCGCAATGCGGGCGTACGCTCGCCATTTCGGCGAGTCGGCGGAGCTCTGGGGTCTCATCGGCCTCCTGCACGACTTCGACTACGAACGGTATCCCACCGCAGCGGACCACCCCTTCCGCGGCGCGGAGGAGTTGCGGCGGCGCGGCTGGAGCGAGACGTTGGTCCGAGCGATTCTGAGCCACGCCGACTACGCGGGCGTCTCGCGGGAGAGCCTCGCCGAGAAGACGCTCTACGCGGTGGACGAGCTGTGCGGGCTCGTCGTCGCGACCGCGCTCGTCATGCCGAACCGGTCGATGGCGGAGGTGACGCCGGAGTCGGTGCGGAAGAAGATGAAGTCGAAGGGCTTCGCGCGGAAGGTGAATCGGGAGGACATCATCCGGGGCGCCGAGGCGCTCGGCGTCGACCTCGACGACCACGTCGGTCGAGTCGTGGCCGCACTGCAGAGCGTCGCCCCGTCGCTCGGGCTGTAGCCGCGCCGATGGACCACCTCGGCGGCGCGATCGCGGCGAACGAAGGACGGAGAACATGGCGAGGACCATCGAACTGCCGCAGATGACGGACACGATGGCGGAGGGCACCCTCGTCTCTTGGCTGAAGGCCGAGGGCGACGCGGTGCAGGCCGGCGAGCCCATCGCGGAGATCGAGACGGACAAGGCGATCATGGAGTTGGAGGCGCCGGAGGGCGGCGTGCTCCTGAAGGCGTTCGTGGCCGTAGGCGATACGATCCCGTGCGGCGGGCCGGTCGCCTGCGTCGGGAACCTGGGCGATCCGATCCCTGACGCGACGGGCGCTTCCGCGTTGGCAACGAAGACGGGGCCTGCGCCGAAGCATCGCGGGCGGACGAAGGCTTCGCCTGCCGCGCGGAAGATCGCCACCGCGGCGGCGCTTGGCCTCGACGACGTCGGTGGCACCGGGCCCGGCGGGCGCATCGTCCGGCGCGACGTGGAGGCCGCCCTCGCCGCACGGGCGGCGGCGCCGCCGTCGGAGCCGGCGCAGGCCGTGCCAACGGGCGGCGTCGTGCCGATCGGGCGCATCCGTCGGAAGATGATCGAGCGGCTGGTCGCCACCCATCAGACCGTCCCGACGTTCTCGCTCACCCGGCGCATCGTGATGGACGCGGCGGCGGGCTTCCGCGACGGCCTCGTGGCCACGGCGACCTTCTCCGGCGGCATCGGCTACACGGAGCTGATCGTCAAGGCCGCGGCGCGTGCCATGCGAGATGTGCCGGCGCTCAACGCACGGTTCACCGACGAGGGAATCCGCTCCATCGAGGACGCGAACATCGGCGTGGCGGTCGGCCTCGACGAAGGCGTCGTCGTCCCGGTGATCCGCCGCTGCCAGGCGAAGACGCTTCGTCAGATCGCGGATGACTTCAGGGGACTCACCGAGCGTGCAAAGCGCAATGCCCTCTTGGCGGCCGATATGGGAAACAGTACGTTTACGGTGTCGAATCTGGGGATGTATGATATCGACGAGTTCACGGCCATCCCCAATGCGCCGGACGCCGCGATCATGGCGGTGGGCGCCATCGCGCCGCAGGCGATCGTCCGCGGGAACGCGGTCGCGATCGCGCGGCTGATGGCGGTCACCCTGACGGTCGATCATCGGGTCGCCGACGGCGTCGCAGCGGCGCGATGGCTCGCGGCATTTGCGGGCTATCTGGAGAACCCCATCAAGCTTCTCGTGGACTGAGGGCGGCGAGGAATGGACGGGCCCCGGCGGAGCCGGCGCGGTGCGGTGGGGTCGGAGGGGTCCGGCGGCGATGTCACGGTCTTTTCTCCTCAGGGGGAACTGTCGACGGCAGGGAGGGATCATGGACAAGCGTGAGATTCTGACCGCGCTGGAAGAGGGACACCTGGCTGTCATCGTCGACAAGACGTACGCCACGTCGGACCTCAACGACATCCACAATGCGGTGTTCCACAAGGCTCTCGAACTCGGCGTGCCGCGGACCGAGCTCATCCGGAGGATCGACGAGATCAACTATGAGATCGCCCGCCGGTCGCTCCTTGACTACCGCGATCTGAAACAGATGAGCCGCAAGACGCTGGAGGACTACGACCCGCAGTTGGCGGTCGAGGTCTACAAGGGACAGATCGCGGTGATGCTGAAGACCATTGACGAGACGCTGGAACAGCGGCAGGCGGGAGTCGTTCGACCGGAGGAGAAGCTCTTCAATCGGGAAGCCTACGGCCAGACCCTGTCCACCGCCGATCTGCGGGGCGCACCCGCCGTCGCCGTATTCACGGGCTTGGCGCGCGTCCGGGGAGACAGGGTCATCCTCGCCAGGATCGGTCACGACAGGGCGTACCGCAACCTGAACGAGAATCCGCGGGCCGTCTTCACCGCAGTGGGTCCGAGCAACGACCCCAGCAAGTACGATTTCGTGACGTTGACCGCCGAGCTCCAGGAGGACCTGACGCAGGGGGAGGAGCTGCAGGCGCTGCGTGACGAGATCGGCCCCGCGGTGTCGAACTGTCTCGTGTTCTCGATTGTGGACGTGAAGGTGCTCCACCTGCCGAAGCCGCGATTGGTGGCGCGATAGGACATCGGATGGGCTGGCCGCGCATCGTCATCGGCACGAGCAACCGCGGCAAGGTGCGGGAGATCAGCCGGCTCTACGCGGATCTGCCGGTCGAGTGGGTCGCCATGGGCGACCTTGGGAGGCCACCGGAGACTGCCGAGACGGGAGCGACGTTCCGGGAGAACGCGCGCCTGAAGGCGGAGGCCGTCGCGCGATGGTCCGGGTTGCCCGCGCTGGCGGAGGACAGCGGTCTCGAGGTGGACGCGCTTGGTGGCGCACCGGGCGCCTACTCGGCGCGGTTCGCCGGGCCGGACGCGACGGATGCGGAGAACGTCGCACTGCTGCTTCGGCGGCTTGCGGGAGTGCCGATCGAGCGACGGACGGCGCGATTCCGCGCATGTGCGGTGCTCTGGTGGGTGGATGGCTGCGTCGATGAGGCGGACGGGGCGTGCGAAGGCCGGATCGCCTCTGCCCCGTCGGGCCGGAGCGGGTTCGGGTACGACCCGGTGTTCATCCCGGAAGGGCAGTCCGCGACCTTCGCCGACCTCGGGCGCGAGGTGAAAGACCGCCTGAGCCACCGCGCCAGGGCGCTCGAAGGCCTGCGGCCGGCGATCATGCGACGCGTTGCTGCGGGACCTGGTGATGTGGGGAAGATGGTGGGCACGTGATGATGGAGGCCTGCATTCTCGCCAGCAGCAGCGCCGGTAACGCCATCGCCGTGCGAGCTGCCCGTCAGGTCGTGCTCGTCGACGCGGGGCTGAGCGCGCGCGCGGTCGAGACGCGCCTCGACGAGATCGGCTGGCCCGCCGCTGAACTCGCCGCGATCCTGCTCACCCACGAGCACCGGGATCATGCCCGCGGCGCAAGCCTGCTCGCGCACCGGCACCGTATCCCCATCTACGGGACGGCGGGGACGCTGAACGCGCTCGCCGGCGTCTGGCGCGGCGACGAGGACCTGCGCCCCATCACGAACGGCCGCGGTTTCTCCATCGGCGATGTCGCGTGCGAGCCCTTCTCCGTGCCGCACGACGTGGCCGATCCGACGCAGTACGTTCTGCGGAGCGACGACTCGGCGATCGGCATCGCGACCGACCTCGGGCGCGTGACCAGCCTCGTGCTGCGCAAGCTCTCTACGGTCGGCCTCGCCATCGTGGAGGCCAATCACGACGCGGACCGGCTACGCTGGGGCACGTACCCGTGGGAGCTCAAGCAGCGCATCGCCGGGGCACATGGCCACCTGGACAACGACCAGGCGGCGGAATTCGTCGTGCATCTCGCTCAGGCGGGCGTGAAGCATGTCGTCCTCGCACACCTCAGCCCCCACCACAATGACGTGGATCGGGTGCGAGAGGTGGTCGCCGCGGCGCTCACTCAGGCAGGGCTCGCACTGGTCGTGACGGTGGTGGGTCCCAGGGAAGGCACCGGCATCATCGCGTGCCCGCCGAGGAGCTGACGGGATGAGCTGGACGATACTCGTGACCGGAGGCGCCGGGTTCATCGGCTCGAACTTCGTGCACCATGTCCTGCGGACGTACCCGTCCTACCGCGTCATCAACCTCGACAAGCTCACCTACTCGGGCAACCTCAACAACCTCAAGGGCGTTGCGGGCGACCCGCGGCACGAGTTCGTTCAGGGCGACATCGCCGTCGAAGAGGTAGTGAAGCCGCTCGTCGCCCGGTCGGACGCGGTGGTCAACTTCGCCGCCGAAAGCCACGTGGATCGCTCGATCGACGACCCGCGAGTGTTCCTGCTGACGAACATCGAGGGGCCGTACGCGCTCCTCGAGGCCTCGCGTGCCGCGAAGGTCGAGCGGTTCCTCCAGGTGAGCACCGACGAGGTGTACGGCGAGGTGCCGGCGGGCCACTCCCGCGAGGACGACCGACTTGCGCCGCGGAGCCCCTACTCGGCGAGCAAGGCCGGCGGCGAGCTGCTCGTGGCGTCGTACTACGTCACGTACCGGCTGCCGACGCTCGTCACGCGCGGCTCCAACACGATCGGTCCGTACCAGTATCCCGAGAAAGTCGTCCCGCTCTTCATCACGAATGCGCTCGAGGACAAGCCCCTGCCGATCTACGGCCCCGGGAAAGCGGTGCGCGACTACCTGCACGTGGAGGACCACTGCAGGGCCATCGATGTCGTGCTGCACCACGGCGCGCCGGGCGAGGCGTACAACATCGGCGCGGGGAACGAGGTGAACACCATCGAGCTTGCGACGGCGATCCTCGCGCGGCTCGGCAAGCCCGGGTCCCTCATGCGGCACGTGCAGGACCGCCCCGGCCACGACCTTCGCTATTCTGTCAGCACGGAGAAGATCGGCACGCTCGGCTGGAAGCTGCGCTGCTCGTTCGAGGAGTCGCTCGCGATGACCATCGCCTGGTACCGCGAGAACGAGTGGTGGTGGCGGCCGATCAAGGAGGGCGAGTACGCGCGTTGGTATGCCCGACACTATCATCTACCCGATCCAGCGAAGAGCTGACCCGACATGAACCGTCACATGCACGTCTTCATCGCCTGTATCGCGGCGCTCGCGGTGGCACGGGCCGCCGCACAGGACCCAGGCCCGCTCGATGCGCGGTCGCTCCTGCGCCGGCAGCGCGCGGCAATGCCCACAGGCGGCGCAGGGACGACAGGAGCTGCGGAGCAGGACGCAGGGGAGGAGCGGGGTCGGGCGCAGCGCGGGACCGAAGTCGGCACCACGGCGCCGCTCGACCGAATTGTCGACCGGACCACGTACCGGCTCGGCCCCGGGGACGGGCTCGTGCTCGGCCTTTGGGGCGCGACGAATCAGGTGTTCGACCTCGTCGTCACCCCCGAGGGCGACCTCGTCGTGCCGAGCCTCGGACCGGTCCGCGTCGCCGGCCTTACGCTCGCGCGCGCGCAGGAGCGGCTCATCGAGGCATCGCACGGCGTCTACCAGGCGAACCGGCTGACGCTGAACCTCGTCGCCCTACGCACGTTCCGCGTCCACGTGACCGGCCGCGTCCACCGGCCGGGAAGCTACGCGGCGACCGCGGCCGATCGGGTCAGCGGCCTCATCGAGGCCGCCGGTGGCCTCGCGCCGGACGGTTCCAGCCGGAGGATCACGCTCCGGCAAGCGGACAGCGTCGAGGTGCCCGTGGACCTCGACGTGTTCCTCCTCATGGGCGATGTGGCGCTCAACCCGCTCGTGGGCATGGGAGACGTCATCCGCGTGCCCGTCCGCGGCGATTCGGTGGCCATCTGGGGCGCGGTCGGCACGCCGGGCTACCGCGAGTACCGACCGGGCGACACGGTATCCGGGCTTCTCAAGCTCGTGGGCGGGCTGCGGGAGGACGCCCAGCCGCTCCTCCTGGAATGGTCGAGCTTCCGCGTCGACACGAGCGCGGCCTCGACGCGCGTCGTCGACCTCGACGAGGTCGTCGGTTCGCCGCTCGACCCGTCCATTCGCCCCGGCGACCGGCTCCTCGTTCGCGCGCGGCCTGAGTGGCGCATGCGGCATTCCGTCCTGGTGGAAGGCGAGGTCACCTATCCCGGGAGGTACAGCATCGTGGAGCGGCGGACGCGCCTGTCGGACGTGTTCCGGCGCGCAGGCGGCGTGACGGACCGCGCGTCGCCGGAGAATTCGCGTCTGTTCCGCGGCAGCTATGCGGGCCGGCCCGATCCGGAGTTCGCGCGCCTGTCGAAGATGCTCGTCGAGGAGATGACCCGGGAGGAGTATGCGTACTTCAAAGTTCGATCGCGTGACCCTCGGGGGTACTCGGCCGTGGACATCCGGGACGCCCTCCAACACCCCGGCGGCGTCAATGATGTGACGCTGATGGACGGCGACGTAGTCGAGATCGCCGAGCGCGTCAATACGGTCGAGGTCGCCGGGCGCGTCAACCGTCCGGGCCTCATCACGCACTCGCCGGGAAAGACGTTCCGCTTCTACCTGACCCAGGCAGGCGGGCCCGCCTGGAACGCTGACCGTAGCGAAATCAGGATCATCAAGGCCAGGACGGGCGTCTGGCTGCGGCCAGCCGGCAACGTCGTCATCGAGCCGGGCGACATGATCTTCGTGCCCGAGCGCGAGCCCATCAACTGGTGGTCGGCCTTCATGCAGGGCATCCTCGTGGCCTCGCAGGTCGCCACGGTGATCCTCGTCATCGAGACTGTGTGGCACCAATGAGCGTCGATACCTCGCTGCGGCAGTCACCGGCTGCCGATCGCGAACGGCACTGGCACCCCATCGACCTCGTGGCGCTGGTCTGGCGTCAGCGGCGCCTGACGTTCGGCACCGTCTTCATCGTCGTCGCCGCGGCCATCACGGCGGTGCTCGTCGTGACGCCGGAGTATACCGCGCAGGCGAGCTTCATGCCGCCGCCCGAGGAGTCGGGCAACATCTCGGCGCTCTTGCGCGACCCGCTCCACGCATTCACCCGGGCGAGCGGCAGCGCGGCGCTCGATCGGCTCCTTGGGTTCCTGGACAGCGAGACGGCGCGGACCATCATGGTTCGGCGGCATGATCTGCGGGCTCACTACCGCGTGCGGTCCGAGTGGGAAGCAGCTCGCGCCTTCGAGCGGGCGGCAAACGTGGCCGCCTCGCCGGAAGCCGTCATCACCGTGGCGGTGACCGACCGGGACCCGCGCCTCGCGGCGAGGATGGCGAACGACCTCGTCGCCGTCACGGACAGCCTCTACCGCGAGTCCGAGACGCTCCATGCGGGGCAGATGCGGCGGTTCCTCGAGGTGCGGGTGGAGGAGAACCGACGGGCGCTCGCGGGGGCGGAGGATGCGGCGCGCCAGTTCGCCCTGCGCTTCGGCGTCATCTCGCTGCCCGACCAGGTGACGACGCTCGTCGAGCAGATGGCCGATGTCGAGGGCCGGATCCGCGCGCTCGACGTGAAGATCGGGGCGGCGCAGCAGATCCTCGGGCCAAGCCATTCCTCCGTGCGGGAGATGGAGATCGAGCGCGCGCAGCTCGCGGCGCAGAAGCGACGGCTCATGGACTCCACGGGTCGGCCCTCCTCCGACCCGCTCCTGTCGTTCCGCGACGTCCCGGATCGCGCCCTCGAGTACGCTCGCCTCGAACGCGACATCAAGATCCAGACGGTCATCGAGGAATTGCTGCTCCAGCAGTACGAGATGGCGAAGCTCGACGAGGCGCGAGACGTCTCGTCGCTCACCCGCGTTGACCGGGCGCAGGTGCCCGAGCGGCGCTCGTGGCCCCGCCGCACGCGCATCGTGGTCCTGAGCGGCATCATGGGGGGCGTCTGGGCCATCCTCTTGGCGTACCTGGCGGACGCCTGGCCGGGCATCCGCCGCCGGTTCCGCAACCGCGCCATGGGCGCCTGATCGGAGGCCCCATGAATCTGCGGCGGTTCAGTGGCGAGGCGATGCTCTACGTCATGGCGGCCACCTTCGAGCCCACCGCGGGTCTCCTGCTATTGCCGCTCCTCGGACGATTCCTCACCCCTTCCGAACTGGGCGTCGCCGACATTATCACGGCGACCGGCGGGATCGCGTTCTTCGCCGTCGGGCTCAACCTCGACCAGGCGCTGACCCGCTACTACTACGACTCCGACCGCCGAGTGCTCGCGACAACCCATGCCACGCTCGTGCTCGCCAACGGGGCCGCGCTCGTCGTGGGCGGCATCGCGGCGCTCGCGCTCGCAAACCTGACCCAGTGGAAGGCCTGGACCTGCGCATTGTTTGCCGCGCCCCTTACGGTGCTGCTCGAGCACGTGTTCACGTTATTCCGGCTGCGACATGAGCCGGGACACCTGCTGACGGCAGCCACGCTGCGCGCCTTCGCGTGGGTCGTGGTCACGGCGGGGCTTCTCGTCGGGTGGCGGGCTGGCGTCGTTGCCGTCTTTGCAGGCCGGCTCGTAGGGTGCCTCGCCGCTACAGCCGCCATGGTGTTCTGGCTCCGGGGCGTGTACGCGCGCCGAGGCCGGGGAAGCTACCTCCGCCGCAGCCTCCAGTTCGCTGCGCCGACCATCCCCGCGACATTCGCCTCGCTCGGCATCATGCAGGCTCCCCGCTACTTCCTTGGCATCGGCGCGTCGGCGGCCGAGGTGGGCTACTACGGCGTCGGCGTCCGCCTCGGCCTCATCATCGCCATGATCGGCATCGGCGCCGCGATGGCATGGGGCCCGTTCGCCATGAGCGTCAAGGACGAGAAGGGCGCGCCCGAGGTGTTCGGCAGGGCGCTTCTGTACCTGCTCGCAGTCAACGTCGCCGTCGTCGCGCCGCTCTGCGCGTTCGCCCGGGAAGAGACGGCGATCCTCATGGGGGCGCGGTACCTGCCCGCCGTACCGCTGATCGGACCGCTCGTCGTCGCTTCAGCCTTCTCCAACATGGCCCTCCTGCTGTTCAGTCAGATCGCCATCGCCGAGCGCACCCACTGGCAGTCAGTGAGCTACCTTCTCGGGCTGGCGGTGATGTCGCTTCTGAACCTCCTGCTCATTGGGCGCTGGCAGAGCCTCGGCGCGGCGGTCGCCACGCTCGTCGCACAGGTCGTCACGGCGGGCACCATGTACTACGCGGCGCAGCGGCACTTCCCGGTGCCAGTGGCGCGAGGACGGCTCGCCGCCCTCTGCGCGCTCCTCGTCGCCGTCCTTGTCACCGGCGCGTGGCTCAACGCGGCGTTCCTCCCGGCGCGGATGACCCTCCCGCTGAAGGGAGTCTTGACGTTCGCGACATGGGGAGCATGTCTCGCGCTCCTTGGCCGACGGGAGATCCGGGCGATCATCGGGCTGGCGCGGGCCATCGCGCATGCGGAGCCCGCCTCGCCTGAGCGCGCCAGCGTGCGCAGCGAGGTGACGCCGTGAACGCCGGACTCCTCGCCCGCCTCGGGCCCAGGGCGGCCGCCGCGGCCGCCGCGATCGGCATCCTCGCCGCCTTGCCTCTTCTGCTGCCCCTATGGATGTGGCTCCCTCTCATCTGGTTCGTCACCGGCGGCGCCCTCCTCGTCCGCTGGATCGCCTCCGCCGCGGACCCTGAAGACCGCGGCATCCTCGTCGCCGCGCTCATTGCCGGCCTCGCCGCGCGCGCCATCATGGGGTGGTTCGTCGTCGACCACCCGTACCGGAATTCGGACACGCGGCTCTACTGGCAGCTCGGCACGCGCCTGGCCGCGCTCTGGTCCGTGCCGCACAGCATGCACGTGGACCTCGTGCGCACGCTCGGGACGGGGCAGGCTGGGTACTACGTGTGGGTGGCTCTCCACGCCCTCATCGCGCGGGAACAACTGCTCGTCGTCGCCTCGAACTGCCTCGTCAGCGGGGCGAACGGCGTGCTCACGTACCTCGTCGGACGCCGCGCGTGGAGTCCCTTCGTCGGACGCGTCGCCGCGCTCCTCGTCTTCACGGCATCGGGCATCATCTTCTCCGACGCCCACAACATGCGCGACGTCATCGTGACCTTCGCCGGCCTCTTGATGGTGTACGGCGTGCAGTTGCTCGCCGACCGATGGTGCGTGAAAGGATTCCTCGCGGTCGTGCTGGGGATCGCGATCGCGGTGCCGGTGCGCCCGTACGTGATGGCGGCCTACGGGCCGGCTGTCGCGATCGGCCTGCTCGTGATGCGCCGCACGGGCCGGCTCGCCGTGCTCTCCGTCGCCCTCATCCTTGCGGGCGGAGCCATGGCGTACGTCGTGAGCACGTCGATGTTCACCACCGTGAGCGAGGCGATCGGCGGCGGGTTCGGGGAGACGGTCACGACCTTGCTCATGATCGGCAACGCCGGCCTCACCGGCGGCCGCGCGGCCACGTCGCTGCTCTACGGCGTCCAGCTCAGGACCCTGCACGATATCCTCCTCTACCTGCCGGTCGGGATCGTGCACATCTTGTTCGCACCCCTGCCGTGGAAGACGTACCACATCGAATGGCTCTTCGTGCCGGAAGGGCTCGTGCGCTACCTCCTCATCCCCTTCGTAGGCATCGGCGCATGGGAGGCGCTCAAGAATGGGTCCTGGCGTCGGACGTTCATCGTCGTCTTCGCGCTCGCCGGGATGATGCTGCTCTACGCCGTCCTCGAGCTGGGCGGAAACGTGCGCCACAACGAGCAGTTCTTCCCCTACTACTTCATCCTCGGCGCCATCGGCATCGCGACGGCGCGCCGGCACGGCATCGAACTGTGGGTCACCTACGCGTTCAGCAGCCTCGCGCTCTGGGCCTTCGGGTTGGGCATGCGGCTGTCGATGCGCTTCATGCCACTGGTCCTCCTGCTCCTGGGGCTCTGGTGGCTCGTCACCGTGCGCCCCTGGTCCCAAGGGGCGAGAGGAGGTGTCACGTGAGGCCGCGTGTCGCCGTGCAGATGTTGGGAACGCTTGGCGCGGGCGGCGCCGAGCGCCAGCTTCTGACGTTCATCGATGGGATGGACCGCGCGCGCTGGGAGCCCGTCGTCATCGCGATGACGGGCGGCCTCCTGGAGGACGAGTTCCGTAGCACGGTCGAGACGCACGTCCTCGGCAAGCGCCGAAAGGTGGAGGTCGGCCTGCCGTTCCGCATCCGCGCGATCCTCAATCGGTTGCACCCGGACGTCGTCCACACGTACATGTTCACCGCCAACACGTGGGGCCGGCTGGCCGTCATGCTGTGGCCGCACAACCGGCCGATCGTCGTCGGTTTCGAGGGGAACATCGAGACGTGGAAAGGGCCGTTCCACAACGCGGCCGATCGCGTGCTCCTCGGCGTGACCGACGCGATGATCGGCAACTCACACGCGGTCTCCCGCTACCTCATCGAGCACGACCACGTGCCCGCATCCAAGGTGCACACGATCCAGAACGGCATCGACCTTCGCCGCGCGCAGCGGTACCTTCGGTGCCCGGCGGAGGAGCGTGAACGGCTGCGTCGGGCTCTCGGGCTCATGCCGACGGACTTCGTCATCGGACACGTGGCGCGGCCGTCCTCGGTGAAAGGGCTCGCGCTCCTCCTCGACGTGATCGAGCGTTTCCACCGCGAGGAGCCCTCGGCGCGGCTGCTGCGGGTCGGGCCGCCTCCCCTCGCGATCGAGGAGGAGGCCGCGGCGGCATTCGATCGCGGAGTTCGGGAGCGCGGCCTTGCCGATGTCGTCATCGCGCACCCGTTCACGCCCGACATCTCCGCGGCGCTCGTCGTGATGGATGCGCTCGTACAGACGTCGTGGCAGGAGGGGCTGCCGAACGCAGTCATGGAGGCGATGTCAATGGAGGTGCCCGTGGTGGCCACGTCCGCCGGCGGCACGTCCGAACTCGTCCATCATGGCGAGACGGGCTGGCTCGTCGCCACGGGCGACCTCGACGGGCTCATCGACGGGCTGCGGACGGTCCGCGCCCACCCGGACGTCGCGTGGGCCTGGCTCGGCCCCGCGCGACGGCTCATCGAGACGGAATACTCGGTCCAAGCTCTCGTCGGCCGCACCGTCGAGCTGTACGAACAGCTCCTGAGGCGGCGATCATGACGGGGAGGGCGGCGCCGACCGCGGCCAACTCGTTCACCGTGGACGTGGAGGACTGGTTCCAGGTATCGGCGTTCCGGCACCATATCCGCCGTGAGGATTGGCCGACGCGCGAATGGCGGCTCGACCGCACCATGGACCGGCTCCTGGCGCTCATGGCCGAGGCAGGCGTGCGCGCGACGTGCTTCGTGCTCGGCTGGGCGGCCGAACGCGCGCCCGACCTCGTGCGGCGGATCGCGGCGGCGGGGCACGAGATCGCGAGCCATGGATACGCGCACGAGCTCGTGTACGACCTGACGCCGACGGCGTTCCGGGAATTGGTCCATCGCTCGGTCGAGACGCTGCGGGACGTGTCGGGGCAGCCGGTGATCGGCTTCCGCGCCGCGAGCTTCTCGCTCCCGCGCGGCGACCGGCAGTGGGTCTACGAGATACTCGCCGCGGAGGGGCTGCGCTACGACTCGAGCATCTTCCCGATCCGCCGCCGGTTCTATGGTCATCCCGAGGCGCCCTGGGCGCCGTACGACGTCCTCACGCCGGCCGGCAGGGTCCGCGAGTTCCCGCTCCCGGTGATCTCGCTCTTCGGCCAAGGCATGCCGTTCGGCGGAGGAGGGTACTTCCGGCTCTACCCGTACCGGCTCACGCGTGCCATGCTCCGCCGAGCCAACGCCGCGGGCCGGCCGGTCGTGGTCTACGTCCATCCGTGGGAGCTGGACACGGGCCAGCCGCGCCAGCCGGTGAACGCGATCACGCGGTTCCGCCACTACAACCACATCGACCGCGTGGAAGGCCGCCTGCGGCGGCTCTGGACCAATTTCACCTTCACGCCGCTGGGGGAGCGTCTCAACCATGCGTGACATCCAGGAGAGCGTCACTCGCCACTTCGACGTCACCGCGCGGGAGTTCGACTCCATCTACACGGGCAAGGGCAGGGGGCGCCTCGCGCGCCTGCTCGACCGCGCGCTCCGTCGGGACATGTTCGAGCGCTTCCGGCTCACCATCGAGGCGTGCGACGCGGCGGCGGGCACGTCGGTGCTCGACGTGGGCTGCGGCACCGGCCGGTTCATGATCCCGCTCGCCGAACGCGGCGCCCACGTCGTGGGGATCGATCCCGCGCCGACGATGATCGACATCGCTCGCGCCCTCGTCGGCGAACGAGGCCTGGCGGAGCGTTGCGAGTTCGTCGTCTCCGACCTCGCGGGGTACCAGGCCGACCGGACGTTCGACGTCGTCCTCGGCATCGGCCTGTTCGACTACCTCGCCGACGCGCGTTCCGCGCTCGAACGCATGCTGTCGCTCGCGCGGGAGCGAGTCGTGCTCACCTTCCCGCGGCGATGGACGTACCGCGCGCCGGTCCGCAAGGCGCGCCTGGCGCTGCGCGGCTGTCCGGTCTTCTTCTACGACGAAGCCGACGTGCGCAAGCTCGTGAGCGATGCCAGCGGCACGGTCGAAATGCTCCGGGTGGTCGGGAAGCTCTACTTCGTGATCGCCGCTCCCGCGCGCGGCCGCGAATGATACGCATTCGCCTTGAAAGCGCTACATGGGCGAACACGGGGTTCGCCCTTATCGTGGGTTGTATGATACGTTTTCACAAGTAGTTGTAGGGGCGAGGCATGCCTCGCCCCTCCGGCCATGATATGGCGTCCTGAATACGAAATCGTATGAGGCATCCGCGGAGGAGCCTGCACATGATACGGGCGCTTCACGTGGTGAACTCGCTCGTGGCGGGAGGAGCGGAGAACCTCATCCTTCAGCTCTGCCGCTGCTTGCCGGAGCACGGCGTGGAGCCCGCCGTGGCGTCGCTCCTGGGTCCGGACCGCCTTTCGCCCGTCTTCGAGCGCGACGGCATCCCGACGATCCACCTGAGCGCCGGGCGGCGACTCGATCCCCGCGCGTTCTGGAGGCTCGTCGCCGCCATCCGCCGGCATCGCATCGACATCGTTCACACGCACCTCGTGTACGCCGGGATCGCCGGGAAGCTTGCCGCAGGGATCGCCGGGGTCCCCTCCGTGACGACGCGGCACTACTTGCTCGATCCGCGCGAGGGCTCGCCCCTATTCCGCCTGGAGGGCCATCTGACCGCGCACGCGGCCGCACGCCTCGTGGTGCTCAACGAGACGATGCGAGCGGCGTCGATCGCCCAGGGACTGGCTCCAGCGGGGAAGATCGCCATCCATCGGAACGCCATCGACCTCTCGCCATTCAGGGGGCTGGACCGGCGTCGGGACCCCGAGGCCCCGTTCACCATCGGCACGATCGGGCGCATGGGGCCCGAGAAGGCACACGAGACGTTCCTGCGTGCGATCGCGCGTGTGCGTCGGGAGCGCCCAACGGCACAGGGCGTGCTCGTGGGCGACGGGCGACGACGGCTCGAGTTGGAGGCGCTGCGCCACGACCTCGGCCTCGACGACGCGGTGCGGTTCGTCGGCGTGGCGTCGCCTGACGAGATCCCCGGCTGGCTCGCCCGGTTCGACGTGTTCGCGCTGTCGTCGGACTGGGAAGGGGTCCCGATAGCACTCATCGAGGCGGCTGCGTCGGGCTTGCCGATCGTGGCGACGGCGGTTGGCGGCGTGCCCGAGATCGTGCATGACGGCGAGACGGGCTACCTCGTTCCGCCGCAGCGGCCGCAGGAGCTGGCCGATGCGATCCTCCGCCTCGCCGACGACCCGGAGCTTCGCCGCCTCTTCGGCCTGCGCGCCGCAGAGCACGCCCGCGCCACGTACGACATCCATCGCCTCGCGCGCGAGACGGCGGACCTCTACCGCGAGGTGCGCGCCGAGTGGGCCGGCAGGTGACGCGGCCCCTGTCCTGCCACGGTAGGCTGGCCCGGCGGGGATAGTTACTTTATGTGATGCGGGCGAGCGCCCGGTCCATTCCCTCACTCACGGTCAGGAAGGCGGCATGGAGTCCGTCGAGCGTCTCCGCGCGGCCTACATCATCACGACGTTCAGCCTCGGCGGCGCGACGGAGACGGTGCTCCTCTCGGTGTTGGGGCTGCGCGCGATCGGCTACGACGCGGTCGTGCTGGCCGGCCCGCCGATCGCCTCCGAGGGTGGGCTGGTCGAAGAAGCGGCGCGAGCGGGCGTGGACGTGAGGGTCATCCCGACGCTTCGGCGCGAGATCGGGCCGCTGGCGGACGCTCGCGCCCTGGCTGCGATCATCCGCGAACTGCGGCGTGGCGAGTACCAGATCGTTCATACGCACAGCTCCAAGGCGGGCATCCTTGGCCGGCTGGCAGCACGACTCGTCGGAGTACCCGTGATCGTGCACACGTTCCACGCGCTGCCGTACCTGCCCTCATCGTCGCTCATCCGGCGGTTGCCGCTGGTCCTCACCGAGCGCGTGGCCGCGCGGTGGACGAGCGAGCTCTTCTCGGTGAGCCGGGACATGATCGCTCGCGGTGCGAGCGACGGCATCGCGCCGCGCGAACGGTACCGGGTGGTCCGGAGCGCGATGGATCTCGGCCGCTTCCTCAGCCCGCGGCCGGAACGCGATGCCATCCGCGCGCGGTGGGGCCTCGAACCGACGGACGTGGCGCTCGGCATCATCGGCCGCGTGTACTCGAACTACAAGGGGCAGGACGTGCTCGTGGATCTCCTCCCGCTGCTGCGAGAGCGCGCACCACACCTCCGGCTCGTCATCATCGGGAGCGGGCCGCTCGTCGAGCCGCTGCGCGAGCGAGCGCGGCGACAGGGACTGGCGGACCGCGTCCTGTTCGTCGGTTCGTTCCTGCCCGACGACATGCCCGAGGTGATCTCGGCCCTCGACGCGCTCATCCTCATATCTACGCACGAGGGCCTGCCGCGCGTCTTCGTCCAGGCGCTCGCGTGCCGCAAGCCAGTCATCAGCTACGACCTCGACGGCTCGCCGGAGGTGATCACCGACCGCGTGAACGGGCGGCTCATCCGGCCGGGCGACTCCGACGCACTCGTCGATGCGATCGCGGAACTCGCCTCGGACGCGACGCTGCGTGCGGCCTGGGGTGAGCGCGGTCCGGCGACGGTCGATCCGGAGTTTCGCGCCGAGACGATGGTGCGGCAGATCGACGCCACGTACCGCCGGCTGTTGCGACAGGCTGGCCTACCCGTCCCGCCGGAGCGCGAGGTGCCGCCGGTGACGACGTGGGCCCAGTCCGCCGACGTGCGAGGGTGAGGCTATCATGCGCCGATCGTTGGAAGCAGGTGCACTGATCATGTCCGACGTGCTCGCCACGTTGGTCGCGCTCGGCGTCGCCCTGTGGACGCGGCAGGCGGCGACGGCCGGCGGGCTGCCGTTCCCGGCGTACGCGTACGCCCTGCCGGGCGCGCTCCTGGCCGCCGCGTGGGTGAGCCTGTTCGCCTACATGGGTCTCTACAGCGAGTGGAGCACGCGCTCGCGCATGGGCGAGTTCGCCACGATGGCGAAGGCGGTGGTCCTCGGCAGCATCGTCCTGTTCGTCGCCACCTTCGAGCCGACGCAACCCTTCCCTTCCACGCGCGTCGTACTCGGCAGCTACGGTGCGACGCTCCTAGTGGTCGGCATCGCGGGCAGGGCGCTCGTGCGCTACGGGCAGGGCATGCTCTTCGCGCGCGGCCGGGGTGGACGGAACGCGCTCATCGTCGGCACGGGGCCGCGCGCGCGGCAACTCGGCCGCGCCATGTCCCGCTCGCCGCGTTGGGGCTTCCGCCTGGTCGGCTATCTCGCCGGCGAGGCAGCTGCGAGCGACGCATCAGGGGCGTACGGCGGCTCGGATGTACGAGTCCTCGGGTCGCTCGACGACCTGCGCGCCGCCATCGAGACGCACGGCGCCGCCGAGGTCATCTTCGCCGACGCCGCGCTTTCGCACGAGACGGTGCTCAACGCCATCTCCGGTTGCGACGGGCTCCGGGCGACGTTCAGCATCGTGCCGGACCTCTACGACGTCGTCATCGGTCGAAGCGCGCCGGGACCGATCTATGACGTCCCCCTCATCTCGCTCTTTCCGACGGCGATGCCGGTCTGGCAGCATCGGACGAAGCGGGTCGTGGACGTCCTCATCTCGCTGCTCGGGATCGTCGTGTTCCTGCCGCTCTGGCTCCTCGTGGCGCTGGCGATCTGGCTGGAGGACCGTGGGCCGGTGTTCTACTCCCAGGACCGCCTGGGGCATGGCGGGAACGCGTTCCGGCTCCACAAGTTCCGGTCCATGATCCCGGAGGCGGAGAAGCGCTCCGGGCCCGTGTGGGCCGCAGCCGACGATCCGCGGATCACGCGCGTTGGACGCATCATCCGGCTGCTGCGTATCGACGAAGTGCCGCAGCTCTGGAACGTCCTGCGCGGTGAGATGAGCTTCGTGGGCCCGCGGCCGGAGCGGCCGTACTTCGTGGAGCGGCTCGCGGCCGAGATTCCGCTCTACCGGCGACGGCTGCACGTGAAGCCCGGCGTCACCGGATGGGCGCAGACCAAGCAGGCATACGATAGCTCCCTCGACGACGTGCGCGAGAAGCTGCGGTACGACCTCTACTACATCGAGAACATGTCGCTCCGGTTCGATCTGGTGATCATCGCGCGGACGGTGTGGGTAGTACTGACGGGCAGAGGGGCACGATGATGAGATTGCCGGCGCTGCGGGAAGGTCGCGACAGGCGCCACATGCCCATCACATGGGTGCGCTCCTCGTGGCTGAAACCGGCGCTGTTCGCCTTCGCGGTCACCGTCGTCGCCGCGTTCGCGATCTACACGTACACGGTGATCCGGGCGCTCCGGCAGGATGCCCAGCGCGTAGCCGAGATCTACGCCCAGTCGATCCTGCCTCGGTGGCTCGCCGATCCGACGCTTTCCAGCCGCGAGCTCGGCGTGCTGTTCGACCTGATCCGCGAGATGCCGGTCGCCGTCATCGTCACCGACGAGGTGGGTGTGCCGCAGCTATGGAAGGGCATCTCCGTGCCCGACACGGCGCGTTCGGAGGCCGCGCTCCGCCTCGTGCGAGAGATGGCGATCGACATGGACACGCACGCGCGGCCGCGGGAGGTCGTCGTGCCGCTTGGCGACAACACGGCGTTCCGCTGGACGATCCACGTGGCGGAAAGCTCGTTCCTCCGCCGCGTCGCCTGGATGCCCTTCATCGCCACCATCGTCACGCTCCTGTTCACCGTGCTGGTGCTCTGGGCGTACCGCGAGCTGAAGGCCGTGGAGCAGCAGGCGATCTGGGTCGGCGTCGCCCGGGAGACCGCGCACCAGCTCGGGACGCCGCTGTCGAGCATCTCCGGTTGGCTCGAGATCCTCCAAGAGGAAGGCATGAAGGAGGACGGCCGGAGGCGGCGCTCCGACACGGTCGTCGAGGAGATGTCGCACGACCTCGATCGCCTGCGGAGGATCGCGCAGCGGTTCGGCCAGATCGGCGCGCCGCCGGAGTTGCAGCCGGAGCGCATCGCGCCGGTGCTCGACGAGACGATCGCCTACGTGCGGGCTCGCATGGGTCGGGACGTGGCCATCGAGCGGCACTATGCCGCCGACGAGGCGATCCCGCTCAACCGCGAGCTGTTCGGCTGGGCGTTCGAGAACCTCCTCAAGAACTCCCTCGACGCCTTCGGCCGCACGCAGGATCACCCCGTCATCCGCGTCCGCACGGAACGACAGGGGCACTGGCTGCGCGTGGTCGTCGAGGACAACGGCAGGGGCATTTCGCCGAAGGACCTCCGCAGGATCTTCCTTCCCGGCTACAGCACGAAGAAGCGCGGTTGGGGCCTCGGCCTCACCTTCGTCAAGCGCATCATCGAAGACTACCACGGCGGCCGCATCAGCGCCTATTCAGCCGGACAGGACCAGGGCATGGCCATCGAGATGCGGCTGCCCATCCCTCGGTAGTCGGCCACAAGGAGATCATCGTGCTCAGGCGCCTGGATCGGTACATGGTGGGTCAGTTCAGCCGCGTCCTCGGCCTTGCGCTGGTCTCCTTCGTCGCCATCTACGTCGTCGTCGACCTCATCGACCACCTCGACGAGTTCATGATCCGCGACACCAGCACGTTGGACATCGCCCGGTACTACGTCCACTACGTACCCTACATCATCATCCTGACGCTGCCGATCGGCGTGCTGCTCGCCACGCTCTTCGTCGTCGGCGGGATGGGCTCGGCGAACGAGCTGGTCGCCATCAAGGCGGCCGGCATCAGCATGTACCGCGTCGCATGGCCGCTCATGCGGGTCGGGGCGCTGATCTCCGTCGTCGCGATCCTGCTCGGCGAGCTCGTCGTGCCGCGGTCCAACGATACCCGCCTGCAAATCCTCGACCTGCGGGCCACCGGGTTCGCCGGCGTAGGCCGCACCCATCACCTCACCCAGCAGGACCGCACCGGGTTCACCGTCTACGCCGGTCGCTACGACCCGGAGAGCATGCGCGCGACCAACGTCACCATCGTCGAGGTGCGCGACAGCCGGCTGCAGCGGCGCATCGACGCGAGCGAGATGCGATGGGATGCCGAGGGATGGTTGCTCGTCAACGCGGCGGATCGCACGTTCCACGGCGAAGGCGAGCAGCTCGAGACGCACCCCATGATGCGGCTGCCGCGGCTGACGCTCCGTCCAGCGGACCTCGCGCGCGTCGAGAAGCTGCCCGAGCAGATGGCGTTCCTCGAGCTGCGGGACTACATCCGCCGCGTCCGACTGGCCGGCGGCGACGCCTCGCGCTGGCTCGTGGACCTGCATTTGAAGGTCGCCTTCCCTCTCGCCAGCCTCATGATGGTGTGGCTCGGATTCCCCGTCGCGGCCCGGTCGTGGCGGGGCGGCAGGGCGCTCTACGTCGGCTTCACGCTCCTCATCGGCTTCCTCTTCTTCGTCGTCGTGCGCGCCGGCCAGGCGCTCGGTCGCTCGGGCGACCTCAGCCCGGTCATCGGCGCATGGGGCGGCGACCTCCTCTTCCTCGTCGTCGGCCTCGCCCTCTTCCACTGGACGCGCAAGTAGCGCCGCCATACGGGCGAGGGGCGGACCGTTGGCCCGCCCCCATCCCTCATGTCGGGATGCGTCGAGGCATCCCGTTGTAGGGACGCGACATGTCGCGTCCGCCCCCGCCACACTCTCACGCGGCGGGCGAGCCGCCCAGCCGCGCGAGCTCGCGCCGTGCCAGGGGATGCCCGGGCGTGAGGGCAAGCGCGTCCGCGAACGCTCGCCGTGCGGCGGTCGCATCGCCGAGCGCACCCTCGACGAGGCCGCGCAGGGCGAGCTCATCCGCGCCCGCAGCCCGGTCCTTCGCCTGTGTCGCGAGCGCCTGCCGGATCGCGCCGAAGCCGGCCGCCGCGGCGGCGGCCTCGCCGAGCTTCATCCGGCAGCACTCGACGTAGAAGCGCTCCATGGATGGCGCCGAGTGGTGCTCCTCCGCGGCGCCGCACGTCCAGTGTTCGCGCGCGGCAGCGCGATCGCCAAGCGCCTCGCAGGCGACGCCGGCCCGGTAGTAGATGGGCGCGTCGGACGGGTGTTGCGGCTTGCCGACGCCGACGTTGATGGGGTACTCGAGGGCCTTCTCGAAGGCTCGCCGCGCGCCTCCGTGGTCCCCCGCGTCGAGCAGCGCCTCGCCCATGCCGAGGTACGTCTCGACGTAGAGCGGTCGCATGGCGCGCTCGCCCTCCCACGGGTGATATCGGCGCGCCGCGAGCAGCGCCGCCGCCTCGTCGTACTGCCCGAGGAGGCTATGGAGGTGGATCAGCCGGATGGGGATCCTCCCGCGCGTCCGCACGGCCTCCGGCAGATCCAGCAACGCGCGCAGCCGTTCCTCCGGCGGCCGGGCCATCTCCTCCCGCAGCACGTCGAGCTCCACGTGGAGCCGGTGATCGTCGGGGCGGAGCGCGACCGCCCTTTCGTAGAGGGCGTACGCGCCTTCGCGGTCACCGTCGATGTGCCGGGCGGCCCAGGCTTGGCACGAGTAGAGCGATGCGTTGGCGCAGCCCTTCGCCGCGGCCTGCGCCCAGAGCTGGCGCCCCTCGTCGGTTCGGCCGAGCATGTAGAGGAAGGTCCCGAGATAGTACGGCGCGTTCGCGTCGGTGGGGTTCATCGCGATGGCCTCCCGCAGGATCGCCTCCTCCTCGACGCGATGCGGAAACACGTAGTCGCCGGGCGCCTCTGCGGCGCGGCGGTACTCGCGGCGCGCCTCGTCTTCGGCGCCGAGGCGGGCGAGGCAGTGCGCGCGATGGTAGTGGAAGAGCGCGTGCCCTGCGAGCTCCTTCGCCACCTCGATGAGCCGGCACGCCACGCGGAAGCGTCCGAGGGACGCGTAATCCGTCGCGAGTTCGAGCCAGGTCTGCGGCTCGTTCCGCGCGAGCCGCCTGAGCTCGGTCCATGCGTCGTTGCCGGGAAGCTCCTGCGCCTCCGCCACGAGGGCGAGCTCGCACGCCGTGAGCGGGTTGAGAGGGTCGTCCGCCGCCATCTTCGCGAGGATCGCACTGGCCTCGCCGAACCGCTCGAGGTTGCGCAGCATGACGACCTGCCCCCACCAGGCCTTCGTGCCTGTGGCCTCGTACGTGGCTGCCTCGCGAAAGTGCGCGAGCGCTGCAACGAACTCCTCGTCCTCCGCTGCCATCTCGCCCAGGACGTACCGCCCGAGCGCGCCGAACTGTGGGCTGAGCCGCGCGCGCCACAGCGCGTCGCGCGCCTCCTCGCGCCGACCCTGGCGACGCAACGCGTAGCCGAAGTAGTAGTTCGCCTCGCCCGAATCCGGCACGAGGCGCGTCGCCCGCCGCAGCAGCTCGACCGCTTCGTCCGCGCGGTTTGCCTTCAGCTCGAGCACGCCGAGGCGGATGAGCGGCGGCACGGCCAGGGCGTCGAGGGCGAGCGCACGCTCGTAGCACTCGCGCGCGAGGGGCCAGTTGAAGTCCTGCTCCGCCGCGATGCCCTGCGCGAGAAGCCCGTGCACGGTGTGTCGCTCTTCGGGCCCGATCGGCACTGGGTCGGCCAGGTCGTCTTCCTCGCCGCGCCATGGCACGAGCGCATCCGCGATCTTGCCGTCGGCCTGCGAGGTGATCACCACGTGCACGCGTTCGTCGTCGCCGATGGGCTCGAGCGCGAGATCGACGCCCTTCTCCGGCCGCAGGTCGACGTCCCACGAACCGACCGAGCGGCCGCCGACGTCGGCCGTGATCGTCGCGTCGACGATCTGGCGCGCGGGCCGGACCAGGAGTCGCGCGCCGGACTCGTCCCGGATCAGGTTGAGCGCCACATCGCGCGTCGCGTGCTCGAAGCCGCCGCAGCCGCGCACGGGGAACCAGCACTCCTCCCAGCTCATGACCTGATGCGGCTCCATGAGCTTGAAGATGCTCTGCGTCTCGAAGGGGCCGGACTGGATTTCGATGTACGGGCCCTCGCTGTCGCTGAGGATGTGCTGCCACATGAGCCCGTCGTCGGAGTTGCCCCACGTGAAGTACTTCCGCCCCGTCACGCGATGACGGTCGGCCACGTTGATGACGCCCTCCTCGGCATCGTCGTCGTAGCACCCGAAGAAGTCGCCTTGCAGATGCCGCGAGAAAAGGTCGCACGCCCCGTGGTGGCCGCGGTACGCGGGAAGGTATTCCCCTTCGTGCACGGGGTACCGCATGATGCCCTTCCACCCATAGCCGGACGTCACCGGCGTGATGAACCGCGTGCCGGGAGTGACGCGCTCGGCCGAGTTGGACCAGAAGTAGTACCGATGCGGCAAGCAGGTGCGGTTCTCCAGGCGAATCCACGTCTCGATGCGTGCGGCGCCGGGACAGAGCGTGATGCCGACGGTCCACCGCATACGGGATACCTGCTCGATGGCGCCGATGTAGATGGTCGCCGAGCCGTCGCGGTGTTCGCGGATGAGGTGATCCACCGGGCTCATGGTGAGGTAGTTGTGGCTGCAGGGGAAGTTGAACTCGATGCCGCCGGCGATCCAGGCGCCCCGGAGCGCCACGAGGGCGGGCTTGATGCTCGACGGGCGGTAGAAGATCTCGCGTCCGGCGCGCTTGTCGTACGCGTAGAGGTGCCCGCCGACCTCCGGCAGCACCGTGATGCGGAGATACTCGTTCTCCAGCACGAGCGCGGTGTAGGTGCGGTCCTCGCGGCGATCGGTGAGGTCGTCGAGCATGGGGTACGGGTAGGTCCGCCAGTAGCCCCACTGCCGGCGCAACGAAGGGTTCGGGTCGGCGGGGCCGACGCAGTAGGTCGGCAAGGTGATCGTGTCGCGGCGAGCGGCGACGGATCGTCGGGACATGGCGCGCTCCTCGGCCGGAGGAAACCGCAGCGATGGATCAGGCTGAGTAGGTACGCAGAGGACGACAGGGGGGCAAGGCATGGCCGATGGTGCCGTCCCGCCGGCCATGCCGGGCATTCGAGGACCTACCGCCCCTCCATGGGGACGTAGTCGCGCCGCGTCGGGCCGGTGTAGACCTGCCGCGGCCGAGCGATCTTCTGCTCGCCGTCCCCCAACATCTCCTGCCAGTGGGCGAGCCATCCGGTCGTCCGCGGTATGGCGAAAAGCACCGGGAACATGTCCATCGGCAGGCCGATCGCCTGGTAGATGAGGCCCGAGTAGAAGTCCACGTTCGGGTAGAGCTTGCGCGAGATGAAGTACTCGTCCCGAAGCGCGACCCGCTCCAACTCGACGGCGATGTCCAAGAGCGGGTTCGTACCGGTGACCGCGAAGACGTCGTCGAACATCCGTTTGATCACCCGCGCTCGCGGGTCGTAGTTCTTGTACACTCGGTGCCCGAAGCCCATGAGCCGCAGCTCCCCGCGCTTCACCCGCTCGACGTACGCGGGGACGTTCTTCACGTGGCCGATCTCCGTGAGCATCCGCAGCACCTGCTCGTTGGCGCCGCCGTGGAGCGGGCCGTAGAGCGCGCTCGACGCCGAGGCCACCGACACGTACGGGTCCGCCAGGGAGCTGCCGACGGCGCGCATCGTGGTGGTGCTGCAGTTCTGCTCGTGGTCGGCGTGCAGGATGAACAGCACGTCGATCGCCCGTTCGATGACCGGGTTGATCTGTCCGTCCCTGCCGTCGGGGTAGTTGAAGAGCATGTTGAGGAGGTTCCCGGCGTACGAGCGATCCACGTCGGGGTAGATGTAGGGCAGGCCGAGGCTGTGGCGGTACGAGTACGCCGCGATCGACGGCACTTTGGCGATGAGCCGGACGATCTGCCGCATGCGGTTCCCCGGGTCGTGCACCTGCTTCGACTCGGGGTAGAAGGTCGAGAGTGCGCCGACGGTGCAGGCGAAGATCCCCATCGGGTGCGCGTCGTGCCAGAACCCGTCCATAAACTTTTTCATGTTCTCGTGGAGGAGACTCTCCCGCTTGATCCCCGCTTCCCACGCGTCGTACTGTTGCCCTGTCGGCAACTCGCCGTGGATGAGGAGGTACGCGACCTCGAGGTACGTGCTCGTCTCGGCGAGCTGATCGATCGGGTACCCGCGATACTCAAGGATGCCACGCTCCCCGTCGATGAACGTGACGGCGCTGCGACACGAGGCGGTGTTCATGAACGCCGGATCGTAGCTCAGCAGGCCGAAATCCTCGGTGGACCGCTTGACGGCGCGCAACTCGACCGCAGGGATCGAGGCGCCGCTCAGTGGGTAGGTCCCGTAGCTGATGGGCAGCTCGTAGCTCTTCCCGGTGCGGTTGTCGGTGATGGTCACCGTGTCCCGTCGCGCCGCGGTGGTCTGGCTGACGGCGAGTTCGCGAAGTGCTTCATGGGCCGCCATCGTTTCAATCCTCCGAAGTGAGTGACTGATCCCTCACAAGGAATACGCAAAAGCGGCCCCGGAAAAAAGCCATGGATGTATGATTCATCAGTCATCCCTTGGCCAATCGCGAACAGAAGCGTCGTCCGGCCTGCGCTGCCCGGTCGCCCCTCAGCGGTCGTCCGCCTCGGGACGGAACGCGTCCACGAGGTGCGCAAGGGTCGGTGGCGCCACACGGAGGTCGACCGTGACGACGTCGAACCTCACCGCATCCACCGGCTCCGAGCGTCCCGCGGCGGTGTACACCGCGACGAACGCCTGTGCGAGGCGGGCAAGCTGCCGCTGTTTCGCGGGCGTGATCCGCGCGACCGGGTCGCCGTAGCCCTCGCGCGCGGCCGCCTTGACCTCGACGATGACGAGTGTGCGGCCGTCGAGCGCGACGATGTCGAGTTCGCCGGTCCGTCCCGCGCGCCAGTTCCGCGCGACGATCCGCCAGCCGGCCCGCTCGAGCATGCGCGCCGCGGCCGCCTCGCCTTCCGGGCCCGAACGTCTCATGGCGCGGCACTCCGCGCCGCGGTCCGCCCGGCGCCGCCGAGAGCGTCGCGTCGTTCGCGGAAGAGCCTCCGGAGCGCGGTGCGCTCTGCCGGGGCCAGGAGGCCAACTTGGTCGCGGATGGCCTCCGCGACCGCGGCGAGTTCGTCGAGGTTCGAGGCGAGACGGATGGCGCGCGCCATGTGTCCGCGGGCGGACGAGGCGCCCTCGCCGGGGCCGCCGATGCCGGCGAACGAGCGACGGTGGATCGGACACGGCCCGAGGCGACCGAGCGCGGCGAGGTGCTGCGGCGTGCCGTAGCCCTTGTGCCGGGCGAAGCCGTACCCAGGATATCGCCCATCCATCTCGACCATGATGCGGTCGCGCGTCACCTTCGCGATGATGGAGGCCGCGGCGATGCTGAGGCAGGAATCGTCGCCGCCGATGATCGGCGTCTCCGGGAACGGGCTCCGCGGCCCGACCTCACCATCGACGAGGACGTGCTCCGGCTCGACCGCCAGGTCCGCCAGGGCGAGCCGCATCGCCTTCAGGCTCGCCTGGTAGATGTTGATGCGGTCGATGACATCGACGTCCACGAGCCCCACGCCCACTGCGATGGCGACGCTGCGGATCACCGGCTCGAGTTCCTCCCGGCGCGTCGGGCTCAGGCGCTTCGAGTCGCGGACGCCCGCGAGCTCGCAGCCGACGGGGAGGATCACCGCGGCGGCGCAGACGGGCCCGGCGAGCGGCCCGCGCCCCGCCTCGTCGACGCCGGCGATGTGGGCGACGCCGCGCTCCCAGAGCGCCCGTTCGTGGGCGAGCAGGTCCGTCGCGGGGCGTGCGCGTCCCATGCGGGTGCGCTCCGCCACGTCGGCGAGCGCGTGCACCGTGCGTCGCCGGTCGCGCCGGAACGCCTCGACCAGCGCCGGCGGGACGTCGCGCATCTTCGCCAGTTCGGCGCGTATGCGGCCCACCGTCAGGCCGCCGATCGTGCGCGGGTCCAGCATCGTCTCGCCCGCCTCGTGGTCCGCGTTCGCGGATGCGGCATGCCTCCGCCATGAGGGTATCGCGGATCGTGCCGCCGGGCAAGCCATCTTCGTGCGCCGCCGCAAGCTCGCGCAGCGTCTGTCCGGACGTCTGCATTCCGTGCTCCTCCCCTGCGGTGGATACTTATACGCATCGCAGTTGGCCTTGTCAGGTGGCGTCCGACGTACGCGTGCGGTCATTCCGAGCGAGGGTCGTGTCCGCACAGCGGACGCGGCCGCAGAGAGGAATCCCTTCCCCTCGGTGTGCTGCCCCGTCTCAGTGAGCGAGGCCGGTCCGATGAACCCTCGGCTGGGCAGCGTGGCCCCATGCGTGGCAGCACGTACGGTGAAGGGATTCCTCGTCGCACGCTGCCCTGTTGGGTCAGCATGCTCGCTCGGAATGACATCCCATGGTGCGGGCCGCCAAGTGCGTCAGGACTACCTAGGATCCGTATCACTCGACGATGCCGCCCGGGTGACGCTCCATCTGCCGCGCGTCGTGCCCCGGCAGGACGAGATCGCTGTGCCGACGGATGCGCTCCATGCCGCGGTAGCACTGGAGAAGATCCTCGTGCAGGCACGTCGCGACGTCGCGCTCGATGTTCTCGTACGCCGGGACAAGGTCGCTCGCGATGGCGACGCGGCCGGCCGCCGTGTCCACGAGGACCGCTTGGTGGCCGAGCGTGTGCCCGCCCACGGCGAGCGTGCTCACGCCGGGGACGATCTGGGCGTCGCCGTCAATGAGCCAGAGCCGCTCCCCGAGGCGCTTCTGGATGACGTCGAGGTAGTCGGCGAAGCAGAGCTCCCGAAACGATGGATGCGGCGGGTAGAGCCGCGCCTCGAGATCGCGCCGCTGCATCACCACCGTCGCGTTCGGGTACCGCTCGACGTTGTGCGAGCAGTGGTCCCAGTGGACATGCGTGATGACGAGCCAGCGGACGTCGGCGGGGTCCACGTGTCGGGAAACGAGGGCGACCGGGTCCGGCCACTCCGGGTAGCGGAAGCGGTCGCCGTAGCGGGCGACCGTCTCCTCCTCGCGTGCACCCGTATCGACGAGGATCGGTCCCCCGGGCCCCTCGACGAGCCAGCAGAACATGCCGACGGGGACGGTCCCCGGCGTCTCGTCCAGGTGGAAGTACAGCCACCGGGGCGCGTTGCCGCCGGCGTACCGGATGATGCGGATACGATGCATCGCGATCCCCTCCCCGCTGCCCGCCGGCGTCGGCACGGCATCGTCGGGCGGCGCCGTCGGAGCGAACCCGTTGACGGCGCCGCCGCACCGCAGCATACTACAGTCTCTGCGGTATCCCGCATTCACGAAACGCCACCATGACTCGCGTCGCCAGTCCCATGGAATCTGCAGGAGTTTCCGTGCGGTCCAATTCCCCGGCCGCGCTCATCCTCGACTTCGCGCCGCCGTCGCCGGCTCTACTCGACCCGGCTGAGGCGGGGACGGCGCTGTTCGTCCCGTCGCTCGGCCAGGTCGATCGCGAGGCGCTTGCCGGCGCGGGCTATCGGCTCGTGACGGCGGCAGACATCGTGACGGCGACGGCCGACGGGGAGGCCAAGCGCGTCGCCGTGGAGGCGATGGAACGGCTTTGGCGCGTGCGGATCGATGGCGCGCGGCTCGGCGATGCGCTCGCGTACCGCGGCGTGCGGCTCGCCGACGTTGCGCACGCGCATCTCGTGACGGCGCTGGCCGACGCACTCGCCCGCCTCGCGGCGCTCGACGCGTGGTGGTCGGAGGAAACCATCGGGGCGGTGCACGTGCCGCGCGAGCCGGGCCCTTGGGGCCGCGTGGCGGAGCTCCTCGCGCGGGCGAAGGGGATGCCTGTGGGCCGGCTGCGAGGCATTCCACCGCGCGCGCCGCTCTGGCCGCCGACGGCGCGCAGCATGACTCAATGGGCGCCCGACGCCCTTCGCCGCTGGCGCGATGCGCGCGATGCCCATCACGCCGACGCCGCACTGGCCGAGCGTTGCGCGGCGCAGCCGCCCGACATGCGACAGGCCGATATCCTGGCGATCGGGCACTACATCTCCGAAGCCCGCGCCCTCGTGCCGATCATCCGGCGCCTCCAGGCCGAGGGCAGCGCGTCGGTCGCGGTCGTTGGGGACGAGTGGGGTCGCGGGCCGGAGGCGTTCCGCGCCGCGCGGATCGAGTACGTCCCGCTCCAATCTCTCGACGCGTGGCGAGATGCCGCGCCGCGGGTGGCGATGGCCGCTCGCACGCTCGGCCGGCTGTGGCAACGCGCGCTGAAAACGGACGAAGCGCGCGCCATTGCCCACCGCGGCGTATCGATACCTGCGCTTGTCCGCGAGGAGTGGCGCGTCCTCGGCGATCTTTCGCTCCGCCATGACTGCATCCGGGAGTACCTCTGGTGGATAGAGATGATCGACCGCGCGATGGAGCTGGCGTCGCCGCGCCTCGTGCTTCTCGCCGACGAGGCGATGCCGGTGAACGTGATCCAGCTCGAACTCGCCGAGCAGCGGAAGATCGCGACGCTCCACGTCCAGCACGGCGCGCTGCCCGAGCATCCGAAGCACCGCACGGGACGGGCCACCTGCATCACCGTCGGCGGCGAGGCGCTCCGCAGGTTCTTCCTCCAGCGCGGCACCGACCCGCGTCGCGTCGTCGTCACCGGCATCCCGCAGTTCGACCCGCTCGCCGACCACGCGGCGCTCGCGGCCGTGCCCATCCGTCGCGGTCTTGCGATCCCCGATGGTCGCCTCGTGGTCGTCTACACGATGCAGTCCGGCCAGGGCGTCACACCGCGGGACGAAGTCGTCGCCGCGACCCACGAAGTCCTTGCCGCGAACGCGGCGATGCGCGACCGGCTCACGTTCGTGTTCAAGCGCCATCCGGGGGATCGCGGCGACCTTCTGCGGCGCATGGGCATCGACCCGGCGCGCGAGGGGATCATCGACACGTTCGATGCGCCGATCCACCCGCTCCTTTGGGTCGCCGACGTCGTCGTCACGCAGATGTCCACGACGGGGCAGGAGGCGCTCATGCTGGGCAAGCCGCTCGTCGTCGTGAACCTCTCGGGGAAGCCGGACTCGATCCCGTACGTTGCCTACGGTGCGGCGCTCGGCGTGTACCATGCGGGGGACCTGTCCGACGCCATCGAACGCGCGCTCGCGGACGAGGCGACGCGGGCGCGGCTCGCCGTCGGGCGGCAACGGTTCGTAGAGGACTTCGCCTATCGCGTGGACGGCCACGCCACGGAACGGATCGTCAAGGAGGTGTTCGCTCTCGTGCACGGGGACCGGACGTCAGGCAGTGGTCAATGCGTCGGAGGAGGATCGGGATGTGCGGAGTCTGCGGGATAATCTGGAAGCAGCGGAGAGGGCGTGATGACGACGCGATCCGCCGCATGAGCCGGAGCATGGTCCATCGGGGACCGGACGACGAGGGTTACTACACCGACGGGCCTGTCGACCTCGGCCATCGGCGGTTGAGCATTATCGATCTCGCGGGCGGGCACCAGCCCATCACCACGGAGGACGGCCGTTACACCATCATCTACAACGGGGAAGTGTACAACTACCGGCGTGTGCGGGACGATCTGATCGCAGTCGGTCACGCGTTCCGAACGAACAGCGATACCGAGGTCATCCTCAGAGCCTATGCCGAGTGGGGGGGCGAGTGCGTCCACCGACTGCGCGGCATGTTCGCCTTCGCGATTTGGGACGGCGTCCGCGAGGAACTCTTCCTCACCCGGGATCGTCTCGGCGTGAAGCCGCTCTTCTATGCGGAGACGGGGCAGTGGTTTGCGTTCGCCTCCGAGGTCAAGGCGCTGCTCCACGTGCCGGGGCTCCCGCGCGACTTCGACCACGAGGCGCTTCACCACCTGCTCGTCTTCAACGCAGTGCCGACGCCGATGACGCTCTTCCGGCACATCCGGGCCCTGCCACCTGGCCACCGCGCGACGTACCGACACGGCGTGTGGCGCATGGAACCGTACTGGGACGTCCCCTTCCACGTGAACCCGGGGATGACGGAGGAAGACGCGCTTGCCGGGCTCGATGAGCTTATCCGGGAGTCGGTGCGCCTGCGCCTGATCGCGGAGGTGCCGCTCGGGGCGTTTCTCAGCGGAGGTGTTGACTCGAGCGTTGTCGTGGCGACGATGGCGCAGCAGGTACCGAACCCCGTGAAGACGTTCAGCATCGGCTGGGGAGACGAGTACGCGGACTTCAACGAGGTTCGCCACGCCCGCGCCGTCGCGGAGAAGTACGGGACGGACCATCACGAGCACACGGTAACGCTCAGCGACCTGCTCGCGGACCTTCCGCGGATCATCTGGTTCTACGATCAGCCGACGCCGTCCGCGTTCCAGACGTACTTCGTGTCGAAGTTCACCAAAGAGCAGGGGATCACTGTGGCTCTCTCCGGCCTTGGCGGCGACGAGATCGCGGCGGGCTATCGCTTCTTCTCATCGGTGGCGCAGGTCGAGGCGCGGTGGCGGCTCCGCGCACGGCTCATGCCAGGGCCGCTCCGGCGGGCGCTTGCGGCACGTCTCTGCGGCCGTGACGGGATCGCCGGCCGGGTGGGCCGAATGGCGGCCGTGGCGGGCATGACGCCGGGCGGGCGTTGGCGCGGCCACCGCATGCTCGAGGGGGCCGAGGACATCGCACGCGGCCTCCACGCCCCGTGGCTCGCCGAGCGGGCGCGGGCATGGGATACCGGCGCGCTCGTCGCCGACATCATTGACCGCGCGCCAACCGACGCCATCGTCAACCGCCTCATCTACCACGAGCTCCGCCGGTTCATGCTCGACGACCCGCTGACGGATACGGACCGGTGCAGCATGGCACACTCATTGGAGGTGCGGGTGCCGCTGATCGACCACGAGGTCGTGGAGTTCGCGGGCACCATCCCGCCGGAGCTGAAGGTGAAGGGCGGGGAGGCGAAGTACCTCCTCAAGCGCCTGGCGGAGCGCTATCTGCCTCGCGAACTCATCTACCGTCCGAAGATGGGATTCGAGTTCCCGATGATGCACTGGGTGCGCGGGCCGCTCGCGCCCGTGTTTGATGCTGTCCTCTCCCCGAGTGCGGTCGGCGCGCGTGGCCTGTTTTCACCGGAGGCGGTTCTAGATTGGCGACGCCGCGTGACCGAGCACCCTGGGCGCGGCGAGGCAGCCCTCCTCTGGAACCTCGCCGTCGTTGAACTGTGGTGCCGCCTGTACCTGGACGCCGACGAGCCGACGTGCCCAACCATGAGTCTGGACGAGCTCCTCCATCAGGTACCACGGGTGCACCTGGAACCAGAACTCGTTCCGACCACCTCATGACGGGGGTATATTCTAATGGATCGCATCACCTACGGTGCTCCGAGCGAGGAGGCGGCAGATCACGATCCACACGTATGAACTCCAGCGCCGCGCGCGCGCAAACTACCCGAAGAAGCGC
>Ga0315279_10000330_pt1 | contig 99198 bp, 104 predicted proteins | sample YL17G06_20_MG_FD_203694 | JGI IMG/M metagenome (GOLD analysis project Ga0315279, IMG submission 203694) | Sediment microbial communities from Yellowstone Lake, YNP, Wyoming, USA - YL17G06_20 | ecosystem: Environmental > Aquatic > Freshwater > Lake > Sediment | place: USA: Wyoming | collected... | reverse complement strand
CATATTCATCGCCCTCGCCCTCATCCTCAGTAATTGCACGCCCGCAACCCTCAACCACGCCCGAACCAACTCAGGCGCCGACCCAAGAACCGGTCGCTACCGAGCCACCTACCGAGCCGCCCACCGAGCCACCCACGGAGCCGCCGGCGCTCCTCACGGAAACGCCGGCCGTCACGCGCGGCTGGTCAAGCACGGCATCAACTAGAACGGAACTAAGTTTCCGCCACTCCGGCGAATGGTATGGCCCCGCCCCCCTGCCCTTTGGGGAAGGCGACTATATCAAAGACCCAGAAAGGCAAATCGGGGTGATCATCCAGATCGAGTTAGCAGGCGACCCTGCCGCGCTGGTGGCGGCCTGGGGAGCAACACCGATCAAAATCATCGGGCTTTTGGATTTCACGCCCGAAACTACCGCCGACGGCGCGCCTGTGACTGTCTCCCGCATCGAGTCGACCACCAAGATCGCCAAAGGCGGTGGACTGACAGCCCAGGCTGCATATTTCAAACGGCCAAAGGATGTCATGTCGGTCATCTGGTTCGCCACCGATGACCAGTGGGAGGCCATGCAGGAAACCTTTATGACCCTGCTGAACTCGATCGAGATTTGGCAATCGTACAGCAACGGTCAATATGGACTGCTCACCATGTACCTGCATGATTGTGCCAGTCCAGAAGCGCCCTGGATGGGCGGCGGCTGTATCTGGTTCCACTCTGAAGAAGGAGATACAGGAATGGTCATCTGGATGCGGGAGATCGCCGACCCGCTCGCCTTACTGGCCGCTTGGACACCGGAGCCTGTTTTCGGTCCGAAACGGCCGACATGTTCACCTCCCGCTCCCGGCGACCGCATGAGCGCCATGCAACAGGAATGGGATTCCAAGACCGGCACCTGCACGAACGACGCCGGTTCAGAACTGACCTACGAAGTCTCTTTTCTGCCCAATCGCGACCGGGTGCTGGAGATCCTGATCTATGCGCTCACCGGCCAGTGGGAGTATGCCACCGAGATATTCGACACGATGTTGAGCCTGCTGACAGACGTACGGCATTAGTCAGCCGTATCTCAAAAAATGTCTGAAAAGCACCTGCCGAAGGCCTACTCGGTAGTAACGACTTCAGTCGTCCTTTTGCCTGAAAAAGCGACTACACTAAAGGGTGCTTCGAAAAAGTCGCCACTACGACTGAGTTTTTAGACACTTTCTCAGGCTACCATAAAAGAAATATCACACATAGACGCTCCGGCGGATTCTGACACCCCGCCGGAGCTATATTTTCAGCTATCCTATTAGCCTTTAGCCGCCTCTTCCAGCATCTTCGTCGTCAGCGACTTGGGCCGCTCGATGGGCTGGCCCAAAGCCCGCGCCCAAACCAGGTTGGCGGTCACGCCTAGGGCGCGGCCAACGCCGAACAGCACGGTGTAAAAGTCGAACTCGCGCACCCCGTAATGATATTGCAACGCGCCGGAGATGGCGTCCACGTTGGGAGCCGGGTTCTTGGCCTTGCCCTGCTCCTTGAGCACCTGCGGCACGACCTCGAATACCATGGCGGCGATCTGCACCAGCGTATCGTCCGGGAAGCGATGCCTGGAGAACTCCATCTGCGCCGTGAAGCTCGGATCCGGGACGCGCAGCACGGCGTGCCCATAGCCGGGGATGAGCTTGCCGCTTTCGAGCGTATCCCAGGCGTACTTGCGGAGCTGTTCTTTGGTCGGCACGCCGCCGAACAGTTCGCGCACGTCGATCAACCAGCCCAGGCATTCTTGATTCGCCAATCCATGCAGCGGGCCAGCCAGGCCGTTCAGTCCGGCCGAGAAGGCGTAGTAGGCGTCCGCAAGTGAGGAGCCGACCAGGTGGGTGGCGTGCGTGCTGACATTGCCGCTCTCGTGGTCGGAATGAAGGATGAAGTACAGGCGCGCCAGGTCTTCGTATCCCTTGTCCTTCATGCCCATCATTCCGTCACCATGACCTTGGCATCGCGCATCCCGCCGTAGACCTGGCCGATGGTGACCTGGTCAACCACCACGTCGCCATGTTCCTTGACCAATTTCTTGACCCGCTCGCGCCATTCCGGGAGCTGCGCGGCAATCTTTTCGTGCAGGAGCATACCCATTACCTCTAAAATAACATACCTATATTTTCACCAACATATGCAAAACGGTGATGCTCTCTTGGACCGAGGCGGCTGATTTCTGCAGGGCAGCCTTTTCGTCATCGGTGAGCTTATACTCGTGGATCTTTTCGACGCCTTTGCGCCCTAACTGCACCGGCACGCCGAAGAACATATCCGTCAGCCCGTATTCGCCCTGCATGTAAGCCGCCGCAGGGACGATCAGGTGCTTATCCTTTAGAATGGCCTCGGTCATCTGCGCGATGGCTGCCGCTGGGGCATAATAGGCCGAGCTGGTCTTGAGCAGGCTGACGATCTCGCCGCCGCCCTTGCGGGTGCGCTCGACGATGGCGGCCAGTTTATCGGCCGGCAAGTATTCATCCAGCGGGATTCCGGCGATGTTCGAGGCACGCGTCAATGGCACCATTTCGTCCCCATGGCCGCCGAGCACATAGCAGTGGATGTTTTCCACGCTGATGCCGGTCTCCAGGGCGACAAAGGCGCGCATACGCGACGAATCCAGCACTCCCGCCTGACCCACCACGCACTTGGGCGGCAGCTTGCCGACTTTCATGGTCAGATAAGCCATCGTATCCAGGGGGTTGGTCAAAACGACAAAAATTGCATCCGGCGAATATTTGAGCGATTCACGCGTCGCTGTGCCAACAATCTCGGCGTTGATCGTCAGGAGATCTTCGCGGCTCATGCCCGGCTTGCGCGGGATGCCGGCTGTGATAACGATGATATCCGAGCCTTTGGTCGCTTCGTAATCATTGCTGCCCACCACCGTGACATCTTTGCCGAGCACCGGCATGGCTTCCAGCAAGTCGAGCGCCTTGCCCTGCGGCATACCCTCGACCACGTCCACCAGCACCAGGTCAGCGATCTCGCGTTCCGCCAGCCAGGCCGCGGAAGTGGAACCGGTCATCCCGGCGCCGATAATGGATATCTTGCTCATACTGCCTCCAAGTTTATTTATTTTCATGCTCAATAAAACGCGTTGCCATAATCGCCGCGGTCGCGCCCATGCCGGCCGAGGTGACCACCTGGCGGAAGGTCGGGTCGGCCGCCTCGCCCGCCGCGTAGACTCCGGGGATGTTGGTCTGCATCTTGTCATCCACTTTGATGTAACCTTTCTCCATCGCCAACTGTCCTTCGAAAAGCTGGGTGTTGGGCGTGTGGCCGATGAAGATGAAAATGCCATCTGTTGGGAAAGACGTCTCTTCGCCGGTCTTCACGTTCTTCAGGCGCACAGCCCCGAGCTTCTCTTTGCCGACCGAGTAGGTGCTGCGCACGATCTCAGTCACGACCGTATCCCAGATGAAGCTGATTTTGGGGTTTTCCTGCGCCCGCTTTTGCAACACCGCGTCAGCGCGCAGGCTGTCGCGACGATGGATGATGGCCACAGATGAAACATAGCGTGTCAGGAACAGAGCCTCTTCCAACGCCGAGTCCCCGCCGCCGACCACGACCACCTTCTTATCTTTGAAGAACCTGCCGTCGCAGGTGGCACAGTACGAGACGCCCTTGCCAGTCAATTCGGTCTCTCCGGGGACATTCAGATGGTTCGGGCTGGCTCCGGTGGTGATAATCAATGTCTCGGCGGTGTATTCGCTGTTGTCGGTCATTACCTTGAAAGGCCTCTGCGACAGATCCACCGCGCTGGCTGAATCGAACTCGACGCGCGCCCCGAAGCGTTCGGCCTGCTTCTGGAACAGGTCGCCCAGCTCGCTGCCGCCCACGCCTTCCGGGAAGCCGGGATAGTTCTCGATGGTATGGGTTAGCGCGACCTGGCCGCCCAGTTGGGTGCCGGTCAGCACCAGCGGCTGGAGTTCAGCGCGCGCCGCGTAGAGGGCAGCTGAGAGACCTGCCGGGCCGGAGCCGAGGATGAGTACTTTAACGTGTTGGAGTTCGGATTTGGAAGTGGAGAGTCCGCTCAAGTTGAACATGGGTCACCTCGTACAAAAGAGTTGCTCCAATCAGATGCAGAAAAGATAAAAAAGTTGTCAAGAAATGCGTCACGAGTTTCACCCGTCAATTTATTTCTCGCTACTCGTTTCTTGTCGCTGCTTTATCTGTTATCACCAGTGCCTCATCCAGCACCTCGAACCCTTCTTTCAACTGCTCTTCACTGATGATCAACGGCGGGATAATGAGCACAGTGTGCCAGTGCGTGTATAGGAACAGACCGCGATCCAGGCAGTATCTGCGGAGAGCAACCATTTCCGGCGATGAGCCGTTCCAGGGAGCCATCGGCTCTTTCGTCTCCCTATCCTTGACTAATTCGATGATGCCGAACAAGCCGATGTTGCGCACTTCGCCGATTGAAGGATGCGCTTCGCCCAAATCGGTCAACAACCGCTTCAGCACCGGACCCATGTCCCCAGCGTGCTCGACGAGCTTATCCTCCCGCATCACCTGGATATTAGCAATCGCCGCTGCCAGCGAGATCGGGTGCGAAGTGTAGGTAAGCCCAGACACGAAGGTGCGCTCGTCGAACGCGGCGGCGATCTCTGGCTTCATGGCCACTGCCCCGAGCGGAGCATAGGCCGAGGTCAGCCCCTTTGCCATGGTCATGATATCGGGGACGACGTTCCAGTGATCCACAGCGAACCATTTGCCAGTGCGCCCAAAGCCGGACATGACTTCATCGGCGATCATCACGATCCCATACTTATCGCACAAGGCGCGCACGCCCTGCATGTAACCATCCGGCGGGATGATAATGCCGTTCGTGCCTGTAACGGATTCCATCAAAATCGCTGCAATCGTCTCCGGTCCCTCGTAGCGGATGATCTCTTCCAGGTGGTTCAGGTAATCCTGGCAGAACTCGGCTTCGGAAATATCCGGATTGGCGCGGTGGAAGGTGGAGCGATAGCGGTACGGGTCGAGGAAGTGGACGACGCCGGGCATCAAGCCAGGCTCCCAGGCCGCGCGGCGCGGGTCGCCTGTGAGCGCCATCGCGCCGGCCGTCGCCCCGTGGTAGGAGCGGTAGCGGGTCAGGATTTTGAAGCGGCCGGTGTAGCCGCGTGCCAGTTTGATGGCATTCTCGTTGGCGTCCGCCCCGCCCAGGGTGAAAAGCACCTTGGTCAGCTTTCGGCCCGGTGAGATCTCGACCACCAGTTTGCTAGCCAGGGCGCGGACCTTGGTCGTCATGCCGGGAGCGGCGTAAGGCAGCTCGCGCGCCTGGTTCACCATCGCTTCGATGACCCGCTCGTCGCCGTGACCGATGTTGACGCACATGGTCATCGAGTTGAAGTCCAGGTAGCGCTTGCCGTCGGTATCGCAGAAGTAGACGCCCTTGGCGCTTTTCACCGGGATGGGATTGACTTTGGCCTGCGCTGACCAGGTCCAGAAAACGTGTTCCTTTGAGAGAGGGAGAATTTGGTCATCGGGGAGATCGAACATGGGAGCCTCGTGTGGGAGTACTGAGCGATGAGAAACATGAAACGAGTAAATCGTATCACAAAAATCATTTCTTGTTACTTGTTACTCGTTACCCGTTTCTTGATATACTCCCCCCCGAAGGGAAAAATGACGGGCTTCCCCTACCTCCGAATCGCCGTGGTCGGCACGACCGGCTCGGGCAAGAGCACGCTGGCTGAAAACATCGCCCACCGCCTGCACATCCCCCATGTCGAGCTGGACGCCCTATTCTGGCAGCCGGACTGGAAAGAGAGTCCATGGGATGTGATGCGACCGCGCGTCGAGGCCTTTACGCGCGGCTCGGCTTGGGTCACGGATGGGAACTATGGATTCTGCCGCGACATCATCTGGTCGCGCGCTCAAGCGGTCATCTGGCTGGATTATTCCCTGCCGCTGATCCTGTGGCGGCTGTGGTGGCGCACCTGGCAGCGGGTACTCCAGCAGGATTATTTATGGGGGACGAATTACGAGCGCCTCTGGCCGCAATTCTTCAGCCGGGATTCCATCTTCTGGTGGGCGATCCAGACCTTCGATCGGCGCAGACGAACCTATAGCGAACTCTTCGCCTCGACTGAGTATAGACATCTTGAGTTGTATCACCTCAAATCGCCGCGCGAGACGGAGGCGTGGCTGCGATCATGACCTTAGCCCCCTCCCCATCCCTCCCCCATTTTCAGAGAAAATGGGGGAGGGTGCCCAAAGAGCGGGTGGGGGCGGGAGGGGTAGTAAAATATACAGCAAGGAGATCAAAACCGTGTACAGGAAGAAACACTCAACAAAAGCCGACAAGCAGCGTCGCAAGAACAGGCAAAAAGCAATCACTCGCACAATCACCCTCGGAGTCATCGTCATGGTCTTGGCGGCCATCATCTGGGTTACGACATCCGCCCATAAGCCCAAAACAGAGACGGGGCAAATCCCGCCGCTGGTGGCCACCAAGCAATATGCCTACGCGCCGCCCATGTTGATTGACAAGAGCAAGCAATACTTCGCCACGGTCAGAATGGTGAAAGGGGGCGAGTTTGTCATCCAGCTCTACGCCGACAAAGCGCCTATCACGGTCAACAGTTTTGTCTTTCTGGCGAGGCGGGGATATTTCGATGGCGTCACCTTCCACCGCGTATTGGAGGGCTTCATGGTGCAAGGCGGCGACCCGACCGGCACGGGCATGGGCGGACCTGGATATGAATTCGTCAACGAGGATAGCGACCTGACCTTCGACAAGGCCGGTGTGGTCGCCATGGCCAATGCCGGGCGTGACACCAACGGCAGCCAGTTCTTTATCACCTTTGGTCCAGTGGAACGGTTGAACGGCGGCTATACCATCTTCGGGCAGGTTATTCGCGGCATGGAGGTGGTGAACGGCATCACCCGCCGCGACCCAAGCCAGAACCCCACCTTCCCTGGCGATGCGATCGAGAGCATCACGATAACAGAGAAATAAGAGCAGGGGGTAGCGGTTGGCAGATTTCGACCCCCTCCCGACCTCCCCCCAAGAGGGGAGGAGCGTGTTCCCCTCCCCATTTGGGGAGGGGCTAGAGGTGGGGTCAGGTTAGGTCCCTTTCCTCAACCTCTCCTCCAACTCCCGCACCTCCGCCAAATTCCTGTGCTGCAGCCGCTCGTAAATCTTTAGGGCCTCTTGCGCTAGAGGCAGCGCCAGTTCCGCGCGGCCTTCCGCTTCGTGCACGCGCGCGAGACCGTACTGCGCTTGTGCAATCAATTCAACGTGTCCTACTTCTTTAGCCAGTTCCAGTTCCTGCTCAAACCACTTGCGCGCCTCTGCCCATTGTTGGCGGTCAAGAGCGAGTTCAGCAAGACTACCGAGTGGTGCAGGCATCAACTCTTTTTCTTCTCGCTTCTGGTAAATGTCTAACGCCTCGCGGCAGTACCTCTCTGCCGCGTCATAATTCTTACGCTTGCCCTCAAGTTCGCCTAAATCGTTGAGCAGGTTTGCGATAGACTGGTTATTTTTCAATTCACGTTGGATTGTAAGAGCATCCTGATAGTAGCGATTCGCACTGTCGTAATCTTTGCGTAGTTCTAAAGCATTCCCCAGCATTCTGATTCCACACGCTTGCTCAAGCCTGCTTCCGCCACGCGACCAAGCGTCCGAGCATCGGTCCGCCCACTGCGCTGCGTCGTCGGTGCGAGTGCGGTTGTAGTAAATCCACGCCACATGATACGCACGCCCGCCCGCTTGGCTCCAATCGTTCAGTGCGCGCATCGCTTCGTATGCTCGCGCACTCAACTGTACACCCTCATCCCATCGTCCGCGGAACCAGCAGAAAAACCAAAGTGTGCCTGCCAAATCATTCAACATCTGCGCCGCGTTCTTGTCTTCAACTGAATCACCTTGCACGTTTGCCGTCTCCCACAACCAATTTGCTGCCGCGTCGAGATTCGCCCACTCGGCTTCGAGTCGGCCATACGTCTTGTAACTTTCCTTGTTCCAACCGCCGTATTGCCTCGCATAACCCACCCAATACCGCGCAAACCGCATTCCCGTTTTGCGCGCGATGTTCGCATCGGCGAGCAGTTCGTCGCGGACAAAGGCGCGCGTGAGTGGGTGCAGGGCGTAGCGTTCTTCGCCTGCCAGCACGTCCACCAGCGACAGCGCGCTCAAGCGGTCAATCGTCGTCTCCAGCGCTTGGCGGGTCACATTAGCCACACTTTGCAAAGCTTCAAACGCAGCAGATGGCACAAAAAACGAGAGCGAGCGCAAGACGTTAACGACGTTTTCGCTCAAGTCTTTGCGTGCTTCCTGAAAGACAAAGCGAACCAAGTCGGCATCCCCTGCTTTGCTGCGTAGTAGTGCCAGCGCTCCGCTGAAGGTTAAAGTGGTGCGCACGCGCAGCAACCCTAAAATGTGCATCAGCGCCAGCGGTGAACCACCGGTCTCATCATACAGTTCCTGCCAGCACTTCTCGCCTGCACGTTGTAGTTTTTCTTTCAGATTCTCATCGTGTTTCAATTCATTCAAAATGATCTGGCGGGCATCTTCCCAAGTCAATTTTTCCAGCCGCAACCACAATCCACCCTCGCCGCCGCCCCTGCGGCTAGTCAGTATGGCTTTACAGCCCTGTGGCAAGAAGCGCAACCAATCTGCTAGTGTCTCCTGCTCTTCCTTCAAGAGCGTTTCAAGATTGTCATAGATAAGTAGTGCGCGTGTTTCCCGCAATGCATTCAGCAATGCACGCCGTCTACCTTCGCCCTCTAATTTTGCGATCCCCGGCTTGCCCAAAACACGTGCGGTCTCAGTGACAAACTCATCCAGAGTGGTTGCTGCAGATAATTCGGGTTTGACTCCGCTTGGCTCTAAACGTTTCTGTTTAGCACTGGTGAAGATAAACGCATCAAATACCTCCAGTTCTTTGCAACGATAAGCCGCTTCCACCGCCAGTGCAGTCTTGCCAATCCCGCCTATTCCATCAATCACCACGCCCCAACCGCGCTCATTAGGACTAAGCGCATTCATCACCTTTTCCATCTCTTCGGCGCGCCCGAAGAATGCCGACCGGCGCGGCAGGTTGTCGGGCACAATTGGCACAAACACTTGCATTTCCTCCGGCGTAACAGAACGACCTTCGACCTGCTCACTGTAATCGAAGAGCAAACATGTTAAATCCTGCCGCACACGGCGTTCAAATGATTCTATGCTGTCAAAGGTTTGATAAAGACCGGGATGGTCTGCATCAGGCGCAAATCCTACAAAGAAATTCTTGACACGTTTATATTGTTCCGGGTCGAGATCATCAGGTGGAATCGGGCGCATACAGCGATAGAACATCACGCGCGGCCGCTTGTATTGCTCCCACAAGCGATACGCCACACGAAATTCTTCCTCCGTGCCCGAGAGATATTCTTTACCCATCTTTGAGTCATTAACCCCCGGTGGAGTCCCAAACCGATGCCACAAGATACCAATGAAAAAATCCCATGAGTCCGGCTTGATTTGGTCAAGGATAACTTTTTCCGGTCTTCCCATATCGGGTATGGCTTGACGCCAGTCGACTAGGTACAACGCCACACCGACATGTTCAGCCAGTGGTTTCAGATCCTCAACAACAATGGCTAACCGATTACGTTCGCTCGCCACGTCAGACGGCGAGGCAGCGAAGATGCGTAATTTTTTCAAAGTGTCAGCGCTCATCTTACCTCCACCATGGATATTCTAACGCATTTTTCTCTAGGCGGCTAACCATTCCTCAGCAGCCAATTCACCATCCTGCCAATCCCCCACACACCCAATAAAACCAACAACAGCGACCAGCCAAAAGATACTCTAGCCGGTAAGTACAGCGCATCGAGGCATATAACCAATCCCGCCAGCGCCACGAGCAACAGGCGCAGGAGATGCCTTCGATCGAGGCCGGTCACGTCATCATCCAGCGCTGAAAGGAACAAGCGGTGCGAGAAACTAGATGGATGTCCGGCTGCCGAGAAGTTTTTTCATCGCGACCCACACGGGGACATTTTATCATACCGTCCTTCTACCGCTTCGACTTCGCGCAGCATCTGCCCAAGAGAATGAAACTCGTTTCGCGATTGTTCTTTGCCGGACATGATAAAATCGCACTGAATATGTCCGATCTCACTGTCCTTCCTTTTACTAACAAAATCGTCCTAGTGACCGGCTCCGGGCGGGGCATCGGGCGCGCCATCGCCCTTCATTTTGCTCGCAACGGCGCGGACGTGGTCGTCAACTTCTTCCGCAACCGCGCCCCGGCTGAGGAGACCACCGCCGAGATCGAGAAACTGGGCCGCCGCGCCCTGGTCGTCAAAGCTGACGTGGGCAACATCCAGGATATAGAGAGACTTTTCTACCAGGTCGAGAAAGCCTTCGGCGGGCTGGATATTTTGATCCACAATGCGGCATCAGGTTATAACCGTCCGGCTATGCAGCAAAAGCCAAAAGGCTGGGATTGGACGATGAACATCAACGCCCGTTCACTGCTCTTTGCCGCGCAGCGCGCCGCTCCGCTGATGGCGAAACGCGGCGGCGGGTACATCGTCAGCATCACCAGCCAAGGCTCGACGCGCGTCCTGCCAGAGTACGTGGTCGTCGGGGCGAGCAAGGCCGCCCTAGAGGCACTCACCCGTTATCTGGCCGTTGAACTAGCACCGAAGAACATCGTCGTCAACGCGGTCTCGCCCGGTGTGATCGAGACAGATGCGCTCAAGCATTTCAGCGCTTCAAACGATCCGTCGCTGCTCGAACGCGCCATAGCGGCCACGCCGGCCGGAAGGCTGGTCACGCCGGAAGACGTGGCCAATGTAGTGGCTTTTTTGTGTACGCCGGCTGCCAGCATGATCCGTGGACAGGTCATCGTGGTGGACGGTGGATATTCACTCCCTGTCCATTAATCATGACTTAATGTATCTGATTTATAATAATTGTTGACACGTTCCCTACACACCTGCCAATGGAGAGAAAATGAAATACTTCGTGAAATAATAATGTCCTTTCAGGTGTCATTGCGAGGAGGGCGTTAGTTCAACGAAGCAATCTCAAGCCAATTAACGATGTAAGCCTCCATGAGCCCACGGGATTGCTTCGGGCTTCGCCCTCGCATTGACAAGAATCTTGGGACATTCCTTATTCAAAATTCAGTAACGCGATGGTTTTGTGTTAGAATAAGCGCACTTGCAGTAGGATTTGCGTGTGTGTATTTGCCGCCAGACCTGATCGTAAAGCTGACGGCTTTTTCGCCCGACTGCCGGAAACCTTTCAAGGAGAAAAGGAAATGGAAAAGAAGTTGTACGTTGGAAACCTGTCCTACGCCACCACCGAGGACGAGCTTCGCACCCTGTTCGCCCAGGCGGGCACGGTCGAGTCAGTGGCATTGATCAAAGACCGCGATACCGGCAGTTCCAAAGGTTTTGCGTTCGTTGAAATGAGCAACCAGAGCGAAGCCGAGAAAGCCATCAGCATGTTCAATGGCTACAACCTGGCCGACCGCGCCCTCAAGGTCAATATGGCACGCCCACGCGAGGAACGCGGCAGTTACGGTGATCGCCGCGGTGGATATGGGGGTGGCGGCGGCGGCTATGGCGGTAATCGCAACCGCCGCGAGCGTAGCAGCGGCGGTGGCCAACGCAGATACTAGACCAATGCAGCAGGGGCGGCCGGTTGGTCGCCCCTGCTCATTCACCTGATCAAAACCGCGCGCGCTGGCGCGCCGTCAGATTTGGACAATTTCAAGGGCAGGCAATATAGGTCATAGCGTCCCGCCGAGACCTCAGACAGGTTCACCCCTTCGAGCAGCACAATTCCCCTCCGCAGCAACGTCTGGTGCGTGGCTGTCGCGTCTCCAAACGGCGCAACGGACAGGTAATCCATGCCAATCAAGCGCAGGTCGCGCTTGACCAACCATTCCGCGCCATCTGCCGTAATGGCAACAAATCCTTCCTGGAAGGTCCTTTCACGCCCCCAGAAGGCCGAGTTGCGCGTCTTGAACAGGATGCGTTCTGCATCGACGGGGATATCGGTCTGGGTGAGAACCTCGGCGGTCAACCTGTCCACCGCGTCAGGGACTTGGATCACGTAGGCTGGGCCGACCAGGACCTCCAACGGCAAAGTCTCCACCGTCTTGCCGTCGTTCAGGAAATGATACGGCGAGTCCACATGCGTGCCGGTGTGGACGCTCATGGCAACATGCGAGATGTTGCATGAGTCGCCTTTGGGTATAAAGGTGACTTGCTTGAGTTCTACCGCTGGATCGCCTGGCCAGACAGTCAGCTCGGAGGAAATGGTAAGGGAAATGTCGTAGATTTTCATAACGCTCTCCAATCGTCAATCTTAAATCGTGACTCGCTTCACCAACCGCTGGCTGAGAAAATATCCTGCAAGAACTGCTCTCGCTCGGCCTCGCTCATCGGGCGCGGGCGGGCGTAATCCTCCAGCATGGCAGTCAACAACTCGGTGCTGATGTACTTGCCATCGTAGAAGACGTGCCGGTCCATGAACTCGCGACGCGTCCCGGTCACAGGCGTATCCATCTGGTCGAAGAATAGGTTGCCCAGCCCATAGTGGATGAACGCGCCAATGTAGAACTCCATCACCTGCGGCAGGTGCGCCTGGCTGCCATTGACGATCAGCGCGCCGGCATCCGCCATGCCGCGAAAAGTGCTTTCCTCCTGGTCGGTTGGGATCGGCGTGTAATATTCGAAATATTGGAAAGTGACGATGGGCAGGTAGCCCTCCGAGCGCAGTCGGGCGATCTCCATGTGCATCCGATCGTAATCACAGGGGGCCGCGCCGGGACGCGTCTCGGTCGCCCAGGCGCCCGGCGGGCCGGCCGGGTTGCAGCCAATAAAGGCCAGTTTATTGCCGTTGTGCTCCAGCGTGATGGCCTTGGTCGCGTCCTGCAAATCCGCTCCGCCGCCATAGTATTGCCAGCCGCGCTGCTTGTACATTTCCAGCGTGTACAGGGTCGCCTCCGAGCCATAATCCTGGAAATGGTTGCCGGTCAGCTCGACGATGTCCGCGCCGACATCCTCCAGCAGGGCGATGTAGCGCGGGTCGCTGCAGAAGATGAGCGTCAACTGGTTGGGATCCGGATACGGGCAGCCCTCGGCGAATGGCACCTCGTTGCTGATGTGCGTCAGGTCGGCGCTGCGCAGTAGGTCGCCGATGTCCCGCGCCGGATAGGTCAGACCGTGCTGCTCCATGCGGAAAGCCGTCGCCCGCACCAGTGCGGTGACGCCGGTCATGATGAGCGTGGTCAGTTTGGATGGGTCGCGATTGGAAGGCGGAAGGCTTGCCCTGAGCGAATCCGAAGGGGTGAAGGATGAAGGATGAAGAGAGAAGATGATAACCAGCGGATAGCTCGCCTGGTCGAAATCTTTGTGGATGGGCGATTGGCCGTCCACGCTCAACACTTTCCAGCGTGGTTCGAGGGATTCGAAGGGGACGATCCCCCAGGCGGGCTGCTCCCCCCAGGTCGCATCCAGCAATTGGTCTGTGGGTGCGGTGCGCATAGACCCAGGGCCTGGCGTGCCCCATTGCGCGGAGAACGCGGTCCTGGTGGATTCGGTCAGCCATAACGGCCGACCGGCGAAGGGTCCGGCCATCTCGCCGCTCCAGGCGCGGCGCAGATCGTCCGCGCTGATGCCGTCCGTTACGGTTGGGAAGGGAGCGACGAGGGCGTAAATCCATACCGATTGCGGATTTTGGATTGCGGATTGCGGGTTGACGGGTTCGAGGCGAACCGTCGCGTCTTCGGTAGCAGAAACGAGCGGCAAGCCGGAGGCCTGGGCGGACTGTCGCAAGGCATCCGGAACCGCCGGGCTGATCCACAACGAAGCTGTCCCAGTCGGAGGGAGGGATGGGGGTGCAAGGGGAAGGGTCGCAGTTGAAGTTAGCGTTGGGGGAATAGGCGGTGTTACGCCCAGTGGCTGGAAGGGCGTGGAAGTTTCAGTTGAATCCGGAGGCGCGACGATCATTACTATCGGCGCGTAGGTGAGCGGGCTGGGTGTCCCCCACAGTGAGCCGCACGCAACCAACAATAGTAAGCAAGCCAGGGCTGCAAAGAGACTACGCTTGAACATGAGCGGTCAGGCTGATCTCCGCCTGGACGAACCTCTTCACCGCGGCCGGATCGAGCGTCACGCCCAAACCAGGCCCTCTTGGAACGTCAATAGTGCTATCCGGATTAAGCGTGAAACGCTCGCGGGTGATATCTTGTGCGTAATATCGCTCGGAGGCGGAGATATCGCCAGGCAGGCTGAAGTTGGGCAGCGAGGCCAGCGCCAGGTTGGAGGCACGTCCTACGCCCGTCTCCAGCATCCCGCCGCACCAGACGGGCAGGCCGCGTTCTTGGCACAAGTCATGGATGGCAATCGCCTCGCTCAGGCCGCCGACACGCCCAGCCTTGATGTTGATGATGCGGCAGGCATCCATTTCGATTGCGGTACGGGCGTGGCGGGCTGAAAGGATGCTCTCGTCCAAGCAGAGCGGCGTGCGGAGTTGCTGCTGTAGCTTGTGATGCTCCCAGATGTCATCTTCGAAGAGCGGCTGCTCGATGAGCAATAGGTTTAGCTGGTCTAACGGCGAGAGAGTCTGAGCGGTCTCTAAGGTGTACGCCGAGTTAGCATCCACCTGTAGTTTGATATCGGGAAACGCCTTGCGGACAGCGGACGCATCGCCTATGTCGCGGCCGGGTTTGATCTTGATCTTGATCCGCCGGTAGCCCTTCGCCAGGTACTTCTCTACGGCCTGGACGAGGGCTTCAGGTGATTCTTGCAGACCAACCGAGACGCCCACCGCCACCTTATCTCGCTGGCCGCCGAATAGTTCGCGCAGAGACTTTCCCTCACGCTTGCCGCGCAAATCCCACAACGCCATCTCAACCCCAGCTTTGGCCAGGTAATGACCGCGGATGCCGGCCACGCGCTGTTGGAAATCCGCCGCGTCATTGATTTCCTGCCCAAGGATCATCGGCGCGATGAAATCCTTGAGAATGTGCCAGGCTGTGCCTGTGGTCTCGTAAGAATAGCCAGGATCGCGGTCGGCGACACACTCGCCGTAGCCGATCAGCCCTTCGGATTGGATGGTGATGAGGATGCACTCGCGGTCGGTCGTCCGCCCGAATGAGGTCTCGAAGGGGGAGACCAGGGGTATGGAAAGGTGGGTGAGGGTGATATGGAAAATCTTCATCTGCGCATCACTCTCCCTTTTTGCTTCTTCGCCACCATCTCCCCATCCTGCGCCACCACTTCACCTGAAATCAACACGGCGCGGATGCCGCTGGGCGGCGCGTCGGCGTATTCAGGGGTTGTGTTGTCAGCCACAGTGAGCGGGTCAAAAAGCACTAGGTCAGCCCAATTTCCTTCGGCGATGCGACCAGTCTCCTTCAGCCCGATGCGTTCGGCGGGCAGGGTTGCCAAGCGGCGCACAGCTTCTTCGAGTGGGAACAGGCCCAGGTCGCGGCTGTAGCAGCCCAGGAGGCGTGGAAAAGTACCATGCGAGGCCGGGTTGGCCGCGCCGCGGCTGACCAGGATCGTATCGGTCATTACCGAACACAAGGGGTGGCTCAAAGCTGCCCGCAATGGCTCCTCCCAGTCGCTGTCCCCCGAGTAGGCGTCCAGCAGGATGCGCGACTCGCCGTAGCGGGCGACGTGCATATACGCTTCGAAAACTGGCAGGCCCAATTGGCGAGCAATCGTCACAAAGTCCAGCCCCTCGAAGCGTTGCAGTTCAGGATGCTCCCCCGTCATCAGACGCATATCGGAATAGTCGAAACCCAGCGCAAAGCGCAGCAGATCCATCTCCCGCTTGAGACGGCGCAGGCTGGCTGGATCGTTGACATTCTTCTTGAATCCATCCAGGAACCATTCGGGGAAAACCACGTTGATGGTGGAATTTCCGACCGTGTAAGGGAAGGCGTCGAAGGCAACATCCAGGCCGGAGCCGGCGGCGCGTTCGATTTCTTTCAAGACGGCCGGATAGGTTCGCCAGGTATTACGACCGACGAAAATCTGGTGCGATAGCTCCAACTTGACCTTGGCCTGCCGCGCCAATCCGAGCAGTTCCCGCACCGAACGCAGATTATGCGGCACGCCGAGGAACATCGGCTGATAGAATTGCGAGACCCAGGTATAGGCGCGTCCATGCACGGTGAAAACCGCGCCCATCTCTGCGACCACCTGCAACAGAGCCAGAAGCTCTTCGTTCTTCGCGAAGACGCCCGGCGCGTAAGCCAGCCCGGCGGAAAAGCCGAAAGCACCCTCATCTAGCGATTGGCGCGTCAACCGGCGCAGCTCCTCCATTTCTTCCAGTGTCGGGAGGCCGGAGCGATTGCCCATCACGATCGAGCGCAGACTGCCATGCCCAACCAGGAAAGCGGCGTTGAGCAGAAGACCGTCACTTTCGAGGGTCTCCAGGAATTCGCGAAAAGATCGCCAGCGGTAGGGAAAGTCATGGTCGCGCAACATGCGTGATATGCCATCCAAGATGCCAGTTGTCTCGTCCGTGACCGGCGCGGGAGAGAAGCCGCAATTGCCGGTGACGACTGTCGTGATGCCTTGCAAGACCAGCGGTGCAAGGATGTCTTTGTGCTCAGGCAGGGGCAGGATCCAATCGGAGTGCGAGTGGATGTCAATGAATCCCGGCGCGAGAACCAGGTTGGAGGCGTCCAGCCTTTTTCGACCAGAGAGAGGCACGTCGGTGGAGATGGCGGCTATTTTCCCGCTGCGCAGGCCCAAGTCAGCGCGAAAGCGCGGCCGGCCAGTACCATCAATCACGGTGCCGTTCGAGATAACAAGATCGAATTCCATCAAGGCATTCTTCTATACTTATCCGATATGTTCGTCAGGAACCCGTTTTCTCCGAGAAAACGGGTTCCTATTCTATTCTTCTTTTTCTTCTGGCAATACCCTCAGCGCTTCGTCCATCGTCACGCCCTCTTTTCTCATCCCTGGCGCGGGTGTGCCGCAATAGGGACAGATATTCCAGGGCAGTTCCATCAGCTTACCGCACTGGTGGCAGGGCTTCTTGAGCTTGGTCTGACAGTTCGGGCAGATCAGCCAATTGTCCTTGATGCGCCGCTCACAGCCGGGACAGACGGCCTGATCCTCGATGGCCTGCAAGAGGGCTTCCTCTTCGAGGGTCTTCTGGTATTCATCTTCCAGAGTGCGCTGCGGGCGCAGGATAAGGTAGACCAGCACGCCGGGCAACGAGAGTATCGCCACCAACGCCGCCGCCAGGATGTGCACTAGCCGGTCACGGGCGCGGCTCTTAATGTCGCGATATGTCCAAACGACCAGCGCCACCCACAGCGCGGCGATGAAGGCCCCACTGAAACCGATCAACACCAGGGTGAAGTTACTCAGGAAAGTAGGATCGAATGTCATAGGCTTTCTCCTAAACTCTACTTACTTACGAGTCTATCACAGGTTTCGAGATTGCGGCTCGCGTTTGATTTTACGCGTGCACGCAAAAGATGTCAGGGAGCATAAACTAGCTCCCTCCCGGCCACCCCCATTTCATCCCCTCATTTCTGCCTGCGCCAGTTCCGCCCTGGCCTGGCCGCCAGGACAGGCAGGCACAGGTGAACTTCGCCTGCACTTGCTGCAGGTGCAAGCGAAATGGGGGGACAGAGGGTGGTAGGGGGAAGGTAGGGAAAGGGGCAAAAATAAACCCCCGATCTCTTTTGGAAACCGGGGGTTCGCTTGCCATGCAGCCTAACCCTTGGTGCTGTAACCAGGGCCGCTCTTGAAGTACTCGTAATTCGCCTGGATGTCGGCGGTCAAATCCACCTTCTCGCCAACCTGCAATTGCTTGATGCAATCGAGCACAACCGGCTGGCCGTGATGGTTGGTGCCTTCATAGTGACCGGTCAGGCCAACTCTGCTGACATATTCCCCGCCCTTGGCGGTGTAAGCCGCAGGCGCCTCGTCCTCGGGGAAGATGGCCCCATACGGGCATTCCGGGATGCAGGCCCCACAGTCAATGCAGGTGTCGGGGTCAATGTAATACCACGGCCACTGCTCCTGCGGCTTGCCAGGGATGATGCACTCTACCGGGCAGACATCCACGCAACCGCTGTCTCGCAGGCACAGACTTGTAATAATATGAGTCATGGTTACTCCTCCTTATTGAGAAAGTTATTCCGATTGATTTATTCTACCTCATTTTTTATCCTGCGACATTTACAAGTTTGCCTATTTTCACCCATTTTGTATAAGATTCTCGTCTATGCCCCGAAGTACAATCTTGACAGGTTTGGTCTTTATTATTATGATGATTTTATGCTTTGGCAAAATAAGCTCAGAGCATTTGTCACACAAGATTCCGTTCAAACTCAGTAAGGAGGATTTCGATGTTCTACCAAATTTTCGAAGCGCTGGACAGGAAGTTCGGCGTCGAACGCGCCCAGGCGCACTGCGACATACCGTGCGGGATTTACGATCCTATCACCTCCCAGATCGCCGCCCTGACCGTCGTGCGCATGATGGACCTGATGGCCGACCTGGAGGACAAGAGCCATGACAATCACCTGGCCTTCATCAACAGCATGGCGCGTCACATCGCCGTCAAGGAAGAGCACGCCGAAAAAGCCAAACACGAGGTGCGCGTCATCTGGGGCGACTACATCAAACCCGAACACATCGCAAAATATCCCGAACTTCCCGAGCTCGTTTTCAAGATCATGAAGCTTGGATCAAAAGTGCGCCAGACGACCGATCGCGAGGCCGGTGCGCAGTTCGTGGAGGCCATCAACCAGTTTGCTGAAATTTTCTGGGAGACCAAGGGCGTGGCCGTCAAACGTGCCAAAGCCCCCTACGCCCCTGCGCTAGAAATGGTTTATCCAAACCTCTAAATGTTCCGACTGCTCAAGGTGACAGGGGACAGCCTGTCACCCCTCTACAAGGAAGGGGATTTCGTGGTCATCACCACGCTCCCCTTCTTTTTACGTCGCTTACGGCAGGGGGATATCATCGTCTTCCAGCACGGTTTGTATGGAACATTGATCAAGATCGTGGATCGCGTCTTGCCCGAAGAGGACGCGGTCTACATCCTCGGCACGAGCGAGGACAGCTTGGACAGCCGCCGGCTGGGGCCAATCAGCCGCGCGGCGATCAGGGGTAGGGTGCTCTGGCACATCGCCCAACCGAGTAGAATTTAACCGCGAAGACGCGACCCCCAAAGAACGGGGGCAGGCGAGCGCTACGAAAACCTTATAAGGGGATTGACGAAAACAGCTAACCGCCTGTAGGATTGGGGTATGAATGAAGGACGCGCGCGCCCGATCCTACCCTTTGCCATCCTGGGGGCCATCCTGGCGGTCTCGACCGCCTCGATCTTCATCCGCCTTGCCCAACAGGAAGCCCCTTCATTGGTCATTGCCGCCTTCCGCCTGACCCTCGCCAGCCTGATCCTGGCGCCCATCGCCCTGACCCGTCACCTCGCCGAACTGCGCGGCCTGACGCGGCGCGAGTTACTGCTTGCCCTGTTCTCTGGTATATTCCTCGCCCTGCATTTCGCCACCTGGATCACCTCGCTGGAATACACCACCGTCGCCAGCTCGGTGGTGCTGGTCAGCACCTCCCCGCTGTGGGTTGCGCTGCTGGCGCCGCTCATCCTGCGCGAGCAGTTGACCAGGCCGGTACTGATCGGCATGCTCCTTGCGCTGACCGGCGGCGTAGTCATCGCTTTGAGCGACACTTGTAGCTGGCAAAGTGGACTGGCCTGCCCTTCCCTGGCAGAATTCTTCCAAGGCGGGGCGTTCTTCGGCAATTTCCTGGCCCTGGCCGGGGCGTGGATGGTGGCCGGATACCTGCTGATCGGTCGCAGACTGCGTGTGAAGATGTCGCTCGTGCCATACATCTTCGTCGTCTATAGCATCGCCGCCGTGGCGCTGATCGTCATCATGTTCGCATCCGGCGAGACACCCCTCGGCTACTCTCCAATGACTTACATCTGGATGCTGCTGCTGGCGCTTGTGCCGCAGCTCATCGGCCACTCCACCTACAACTGGGCGCTGCGCTACATGCCGGCCGCGTTGGTGGCCGTGACCACACTCGGCGAACCCATCGGCTCGACCATCCTGGCCTATTTCATCTTGCGTGAAGCCCCCACCTGGATCAAGCTCGGCGGGGCGGCAATGATCCTGGCCGGGATTTGGCTGGCATCGAAAGCAGAAACCAAGAGCCGGTCCGAAGATTAAAGCTCTTTTTTTCCCTTATCAGCGAATATATCTCAACCTTCGCAGGTATACAGGTATAATCAGAAACTGGAGGTAGAAATTGCTATGACAGAAGAACAACTGCTGGAACGCATCGTCATCAATCCAAAAGTAATGGTTGGCAAACCTGTTATCAATGGTACCAGGTTAACAGTCGAATATATTTTGGGTCTGTTGGCTCACGGGGCTACGTATGATGAAATTATGGAAGAATATCGAGGAATAACTACCGAAGATATTCTGGCCTGTCTGCTATTTGCAACTAAATCACTGGAAAGCACCGTTTTTATGCCTCTGTCACTGGAGCCTGCCTAAATGCGGTTCTTGTTGGATGAATGTACGGGGCCGGCGGTTGCGCGCTGGCTTAGAGAACAAGGGCATGATGTCTTTTCTGTTTACGAACAGGCCCGCGGAATGGACGATGACGAGATTGTCGAGAAAGCCCGCCTCGAAAAACGTGTCTTGATAACCAATGACAAAGATTACGGTGAAAAGATATACCGGGAGGGGAAACTCCACAAAGGGATTGTTCTTCTTCGCCTTGCTGACGAACGAGCGAGCAGTAAAATAAAAGTGATCCAACACTTGTTGAGGAATCATTCAGAAAAACTGCCAGATAATTTCATTGTGGCCACAGAGCGAAGAGTGCGGATTGCGAAAAAGCAGCGGCAGATTTGAGCCGTCACCACGCTCGGCGAGCCCATCGGTTTGACCATCCTGGTCTATTTCATCTTGCGCGAAGCCCCCACCTGGATCAAGCTCGGCGGGGCGGGGATGATCCTGGCCGGGATTTGGCTGGCGTTGAAAGTAGAAAAATCATGAACAAAATGAGTAAAGAGAGCAGCAAAAAGATTGAGATAAAGAAACTTCAAGATACAGCAGACGCGGAAATATGCGCCCGGATGATGGCAGATTCGGAGCCATGGATAACCTTACGCCGCAGCTACGACACCTCGCTGAGGATACTGACTGACCCGACGCGGGAAATTTATCTGGCAACGATAAATGGCCAGATGGCTGGATTTACTATCCTCATCATGCACGGCACTCTGGTTGGTTACATTCAATCTGTGTGTGTTGCACCAGAATGGAGAAATAAGGGCATCGGAAGTCAACTAATGGTTTTTGCGGAGGAGCGAATTTTCAGCGAAAACCCCAATGCTTTTATCTGCGTTTCCTCGTTCAACAAAGGTGCGCGGAGATTATATAAAAGGCTCGGTTACGAAGTCGTTGGCAAACTGAAAGATTATATTATCCCAGGGCATTCCGAATTCTTGCTGAGAAAAACGACCGGGCCTTTGACAGAGTTCAAAAAGGGGTAGGCTGGGTTGCTAACCGGCTGTAAAGATAATTCAATCTCTTCAACCTCTCTTTCAAATCCTCACTCAGTGTCCCCTCTTCCATCCGCCACTCCCAGTTGCCACCCAGGCGTGAGGGATAGTTCATGCGCGCTTCCGTGCCCAGGTTGAGCAGATCCTGCATCGGGGCAAGCGCGAAAACGGCTACCGAGGCCCAGACGGCGCGGATCAGTTCCCAGGCAAAGCCTGCGCCGGGCTGCAAAATCTCTGTCCCCGCATCCGCAGTCAGAGACTTCGGACTCCGTTCCAAACCAAGATAGCGCAGGGCAAAATCGCGCTCTTCCTCCGGCGAGGAGGCATACCAGCCGCGCGCCGTGTCGTTATCGTGTGTGCCGGTGTAAGCTACGCAATGGCGCGGGTAATGGTGGGGCAGGAAGGGATTGTCCGGGCTGGAGAAGGCAAATTGCAGGATTTTCATGCCGGGCAGGTTGAAGCCTTCGCGCAGCTCGATCACATCCGGCGTGATGAGACCGAGGTCTTCGGCAATGATGGGCAGCGTGGGCGAGTCATGACTCGCCCCTACGCCGCTCGGCGCGAATTCATTCTGGACGGTTTTGAAGAAATCCGCACCGGGGCCGGGCACCCACTGGCCGATCTCGGCTGTCGGGTTGCCAGCCGGAACTTCCCAATAGCCAGCGAAACCGCGGAAGTGATCCAGCCGAACGATGTCCACCATCTTCAGGATAGCGCGGAAACGCTCCAGCCACCAGGTGTAACCGATTGCCTTGTGCATGTCCCAGCGGTAGAGCGGATTGCCCCACAACTGGCCGGTCGGCGAGAAGTAATCCGGGGGGACACCCGCCACCACGGTCGGCAGGCCCTCCTCGTCCAGGTAGAACAGTTGCGGGTGCGCCCAAACGTCGGCGCTGTCGTAGGCCACAAAGATGGGGGTATCGCCGATGATCTGGATGCCGCGTTCGTTGGCGTAGGTTTTAAGGGCGTGCCACTGTTGAAAGAAGAGGAACTGGTAAAACGTAAAACGTGAAACTTGATGCGTAAGGGATTTACGGGCTTCCGCAAGGGCAGCAGGCTCACTTTTTCGGAGCTGTTCGGGCCAGCCGTCCCACGAGCCGCCGCCGTGAGATTCTTTCAGCGCCATGAAGAGAGCGTAATCGTCCAGCCAGGAGGAGTTCTCAGCGCAGAAAATGTCGAAGCTTGTTCTGAGCGGAGTCGAAGGATCGCGGCGAACAAGCTGAGGGCTTGCCCCGCCTGTCCTGGCCGACAGGCCAGGGAGCGCAGTCGAGGGGTCCGAAGAGAAGCGGATAAAGGCCCGCTCGAGCAGGTTCAATTTCCAGGGGATGAGTGCGCCAAAGTCGACACGCCCGGCCGGGAAGTTCGTCTTCTCCACCAGATCGCTCGGATGGAGCAAGTCATCCCGAAGTAAAAATTCCGGGCTGATGAGATAGGGATTTCCGGCAAAGGCCGAGAAACACTGGTAAGGTGAATCGCCGTAACCGGTCGGGCCGAGGGGCAGGACCTGCCATAACTTGCAGCCGGACCCGGCCAGGAAATCCACCCAGGCGTAGGCTTGGGGGCCGAGGTCGCCGATGCCGTAGGGGCCAGGCAGGCTGGTGGGGTGGAGGAGAATGCCGGACGAACGTTCAAATTTCATAAGGCTGCCTCTTGGTCTCAATGGTTTCGCCCGATTTAACCAGCGGACCGGAATAATCGGTTTCGACGACATCTGTCCCAACGGTCGCCCCCGGTTCAACAATCATTCCAGATGGAACGACGCTGTTCTTGCCGACCAGCACCAGGAGGATATTGGGATCGGCGATGCCGCCGCCGATGCGTGCATTCGCTCCCACATGCACGCCTTTATCCAGGATGGCACGTTCCACCACCGCGCCGCTTTCGATGACGGTGTCGGTCAACACGATGGATTCGCGCACCACCGCTCCAGAGCGCACGATCACACCCGGTGAGAGGACGCTACTTTCGACGCGCGCCTTCTCCTGGATGTAGCAGCCATCCGAGATCATGCTGGCATAGACAAAGGTATTTTCCGGGAAACGAACCGGGGCACGCTCTTCCGTACGGGTGTGAATGATCCAACTACGGTCGTAAAGTTTCAGCCGCGGGTCCGGAGAAAGCAGGTCCATGTGCGCCTGCCAATAGGAAAGAACCGTGCCCACATCCATCCAATAACCCGTATAAGGGAAGGCAAAAACGCGCGTCTTGTTCTCCACCAGGCGCGGCAGGATATCCTTGCCGAAATCGTGCGAGGAGTCTTCACGCAGGTGATCTTCCCACAAAACGCGGTCGAGCAACTCGCGATTGAACAGATAAACACCCATGTTGATCAGGTTGGAAGATGGTTTCTTTGGCTTTTCCACAAAGCCAGTGACACGATACTTTTTGTCAACGGTCAGGATACCAAAGCGAGAGGCTTCCTCCATAGGGACGCGGATCGTCGCGATGGTCAAGCCGGCGTGTTGATCCATGTGAAAAGTGATCATCGTGTCATAGTCCATCGTATAGATATGATCCCCGGAAAGGATGAGCACCAGGTCAGGAGAACCTCGCTTGATAAAAGCGAAGTTCTGCTGGACAGCGTCGGCGGTGCCCACGTACCAATCTCCGCTGGTGCGCGCTTTGAAAGGCGTGTACATGCGCACACCGCCAGCGAAATCGCGGTTGAGGTCCCACGGCCCGCCCGCGCCGATATGCTCGATGAGTGAGTGCGGGCGGTACTGCGCCAGAATCATCACATCGAAGATGCCAGAATTGACGCAGTTCGAGAGGGTAAAGTCAATGATGCGATACTTGCCAGCAAACGGGAGGGCCGGCTTGGTGCGTTTGACGGTCAGCACGCTCAAACGGGAGCCTTCGCCCCCAGCCATGATGACGGCACGAGTTTTCATGGTAAACCTCCTCAGACACGCGGTGTCTTGAAGACACCGGGTGTCTCACCCTGTCAGAGATTGGTAAACCGTCCGATATTGTTGCGCGGATTTCGTCCACGAGAAATCCTGTTTCATACCATTGCGTTGAAGCTTTTGCCACTTTGCCTGTTCTGGATAGGTTGCCAGCGCACGGCGAAGGGCCTCGACAAGGGCCTCGGGCGTCGCTTCCTCGAACAGGAAGCCTGTGCGCCCCTCCTCGACCGTATCCTTCAACCCACCCGTAGCGCGCACGACCGGCACGCAGCCGTAACGCATAGCGATCATCTGCGCCAAGCCGCACGGCTCGTAGCGCGAGGGCATCAGGAAGACATCCGCGCCGCCGTAGATCAGCCGTCCCAGGGGAGCATTATAATCAATGACGGCGCGCACGCGGCCAGGGAAATCGGCCTCCAGTCTGCGGGCGCCATCTTCCAGCGAGGCGTCGCCCTTGCCCAGGATAACCATCTGCCAGGGCAGATCCACGATCTGGCGCGTGGCGTCCAAGACGATATCCACTCCCTTTTGCGGATCAATGCGTCCGACCATCGCCAGCAGCGGGACGCCAGGATCGTCTTGCAGGCCAAGGTGCTCCCTCAAGGCAGCCTTGTTCGCCGGGCGGGAGGTGAGGCTGCAGGCGTCGAAATTGGCTGCCAGACCGGGATCGGCCGCCGGATCCCAGGAGACCGTATCCAAGCCGTTCAGGATGCCCGAGAAAGCGTCGCCGCGACCGCGCAAGAAATTTTGCAACCCGCAGCCAAACTCCGGCGTCAGGATCTCCTGGGCATAGGTCGGCGAGACGGCGACGAGCGCGTCCGCAGCCCACAATCCCAGCGGCAACGGTTGGTTATGCGCCCATTGCGGCAGCGCATCATCTTCCACCGGGTTCAAGCCATAAGCGGCAAGTTGCTCCGACCCATTGCCGCCCATGTAAGGCAGGTTGTGGAGGGTCAGCACCGAACGGAGCGGCGTGAAGAAGGGATCGCTGCGCCGGGTGCGCAGGGCGTAGAGCGCCAGGGCAGTGTGCCAGTCGTTGGCGTGGAGGATATCCGGCCGCCAGCCCAGGGCTCGGGTCATCTCCAGCGCCGCCAGAGAAAAGAAGGTATATTTCTCGCGGTCGAAGGTTGGGTCGCTGGAATAGACGGTTGCCGCTTCCGAGATCGGCCCCCCGGCAATGAAATAGACCGTCATGCCTCCCAGTTCATCTTCAAGGACTTGAGCCGGAATATTGATCCTTCCCCGTGAGACGGAGAACTCAACCCCAGGAATTAGATTAGCTGGATCAGCCTGTATCGCCCGGTGGAGCGGAAGGGCCAGGCGAACGTCCAGGCGCGGTTCGCCGGGCAAAGCGCGCAGGGCCAGTGGCAGCGAGCCGGCCACGTCAGCCAATCCGCCTACCTTGACGAACGGCTCGACCTCCGAGGCGAGGAAAAGGATATTGATCGTTTTCGTCATCGAGTCTATTGTACAACAAAATCCAATCCTCTATCCCCTCCCCGCTACGCGCCTCCGCCCGCCCCCCTCTGTCCCCCCATTTCTGCCTGCGCCAGTGCCGCCCTGGCCTGGCCGCCAGGACAGGCAGGCACAGGTGTACTTCGAAATGGGGGGATGAAAGGGGGGCAGGTGGGAGTTACACCTTCTCCACCGGGAACTGGATTTCGGTCACGGTCTGCGGGTCGGTTTGGTTGACCATGCCATGACCCTCCTCGGTAACGTGCAGGTAAATTTCACGGCTCGGCCCGCAGATGCGGTATCCGTTGGCGTCAATCCACTTGCCGATCGCATCGTAAGCCTCGTTGAGTGTGACGAACGGCCCGTGATGCACGGTGCAGGCCATCGTCTCGACGGCGGGCAGGGTGCGCAGCTTGACGCGGCCGGTTTCAGCCAGGTCGGCCTCGATCGGCTCGCAAGTTTCGATATCCCAATCACGTTCCTTGTATTCATTGTCGTGGTACAGGCTGAAGCACGGCGCGGCCGGACGGACGCGCTGCCTGGCGAGGTATCCTTCCAGCTCGCTCCACAGCGATCCCTGCTGGGGCGGCGTAGGGACAACCCCGCGCACCGAGGCGACCTTGATGGGTTCGACTTTCTTGATGACAACGTCATACTTGGACATATCTTCCTCCTGTTCGATTTGCCTCAGCCGGGCTTCGACCCGCTCCAGGCGTTCCGTCTCTTCCTGGACCTCTTGCCTGATCTCCACCTGACGCAATTTCAGCATCCCGCGCATCTGCTCCAGTGTCAGGCTGTCGCGCAGGAGTTGGCCGATCTCCTCGAGCGAGAAGCCCAGGTCGCGCAGCGCCAGGATGCGGTTCAGGCGGGGCAACTGGTCAAATTCGTAGTAGCGATAGCCAGTGAAGCGATCCACTTCGACGGGCTTGAGCAAATCCATTTCGTCGTAGTAGCGCAAGGTTTTGATCGAGACACGGCTGAGTTTAGAGAAGTCTCCGATCCGGATCATATTCTGGAAGCCTCCGCACTATTTATACAACCTCCAGCAGGAGGAGAGTCAAGCCCCGCCCTGCCCTCCCCCATCATTATATCGGGAGGGGGTTCGCCTCGTCCATCGCCAGGGCGAGCGCGCCCAGGACGCCGGCACGCTTCCCCAGCGCCGGCGGGACAATGTAATCGTCAATGTTCTCCAAGATGGCCTGAGATTGAAGATAGCCACCGAGCAGGGTTTGTACTTCCCGGCGGATGAGCGGGAACAGGTGGGCTTGCTGCATCACGCCTCCGCCAAGGATGATTTTCTGCGGGGAGAGGGTGTAAATCCAGTTGACCACTCCCGGGGTCAGGTAATGGGCTTCCAACTCCCAGGCGGGGTGATCCGGCGGGAGAGTCTCCCCGCGCTGCCCCCAACGACTCTCGATGGCCGGACCAGAAGCCAATCCCTCCAGGCAATCCCCATGAAATGGGCAGCTACCCGCGAATGGATCGGCCCCCCAGTCATGCGGGATGCACAGGTGGCCCATTTCAGGGTGCAGCAAACCGTGCATGAGACGGCCGTTTGCCATGCCTCCCCCGCCAATGCCGGTGCCGATGGTCAGGTAGATAAAAGTATCCAGTCCCCTGGCTGCGCCCCAGCGCCACTCACCCAGCGCGGCGGCATTCACGTCCGTGTCGAATCCAACCGGCAAGGACAAAGCTTGGCGAATCATGCCCGCAAAGTCCGTATTCGCCCAACCCGGCTTTGGCGTGGAAGTGATATATCCATAAGTTGGCGAATTGCGATCCAGGTCGAGTGGGCCGAAGGAGGCAATCCCAATAGCAGAAAGTTCGCCATGCTCTTTTTGTCCCTGGCGGAAAAAATCAACTGCCCGTTGAATGGTCTCTGCTGGGGATGTCGTCGGGAAGCGTGCCTCAGCGCGGACATCCTCCGGTCCGCTGCCGAAGATGCAGACGAACTTCGTGCCTCCCGCTTCGATGCCGCCAAATAATGTATTCATCTCACCAGATGTTTGCTGCTATGGGGTCGTCCAGGCGCGCATGTAAAGCAATGGCATCGTGGTGACAGGCGGCGCGGCAGACGCCGCAACCGAAACAGGCGCGCGGGTCAATCACGACTTTCTTGTTCGTCGCTGAAAAGCGGATGGCCCCGTACTGGCACTGGCGCATACAATTCTTGCAACCGTTGCAGGCGTCCAGGTCAACGGCCGCGACATACTCTCCCCGGAACATGACCGGATAATACCCACGAGCGTACGTGACTCGGTGGGCCATGCAATCCTGGTCGCAGTTACAGATACCGCCAATGTAGGGCGTCTTGAAGGTCCAGACCGAGTGCATAAGGCCCTCTTTGTCCAGCTTCCGGATCGCAGTGATGGCCTCGTCTTTCGATAGGATTTCCAGGCTGAAGGAATCATCCAGCGCTGCGCTCAGGCGTTCATCCAGCGTCAATCCGTAGCAGAAACGAGCATTCATATTGCCGGTCGTCACCCGGCGGCAGACACACGGGAGACGGATCACGCCCTCCACCTGACCCAGGATTTGCTCGATCTCCTCGATCGGCACAACCTGGCCGTAATGGTTTCGCTTCTGGCGGCGGTTCAGGATGGAGCGCGCAGGTCCCATCAACGGCGTGCGAGCCAACGATTCAAGCTGGCGGATGCCAGGCGGGGTGCGTTCGGCAAATGTGTTGAGAAACCTGGCCATGTACTCGCGCCGCCCCTCCTGCTCGAGCAAGTCACGTGAGTAATTCTCCATGTTCAGATACCACTTCTTGCCTTCACCGTGCTGGGTGCAAAATTCACACATGGGAGTCTCCGTTGGCGCTGGATATTGACCAGTATATATCAGAGGATGACAATAGAAATAGTGACAATGTTCCGTGATTTAATCACCGCGCATCAGGCAGACTAAGGTGTTCTCTAAGTCGCCATGCGGCTTCTCAAACTTCGAAAATCGAACCGCGAAGCAGCGAAGAACGCCAAGAAAACTTATAAAAAACTTCGCGGATCTCGCTTCTTCGCGGTGAAAGTTTATCGCCGATGGATTTAAGAACACGGTAACCGGCAGGCAAATGAGAGTTGATTAACCGGCGAATCTGCTCTATACTGAGGGTGTAGCCAGCTTTATAGAGAAGCTGTGTATTGGCAGGAGAAATCGGATGAAAGCCATGCTGTTGAACAAGCTGTCTCGCCTGGAAGAAAACCATTTTCCTTTAGAAATGGCGGAGATGCCTGAACCCCTGCCCAGCGAGCATGAAATATTGGTAAAGGTATCCACTTGCGGCGTATGTCACACCGAGCTGGACGAGATCGAGGGCCGCACGCCACCGCCCCAACTGCCAGTGATCCTGGGACATCAAGTCGTCGGGAGGGTGGCCGCGGCCGGGCGCGCGGCGAGCAGGTTCCGCACAGCGCCTACTCGGTGCGCAGCACCTACTCGGCAGGTCGGGGAAAGGGTCGGGGTCGCCTGGATCCACTCAGCGTGCGGCCATTGCCGACACTGCCTGGAGGGGAACGAAAACTTGTGTGCAGATTTCAAAGCCACCGGCAGAGATGTGAATGGCGGCTACGCCGAGTACATGACAGTGGCGGAGGATTTTTGTTACCCCATCCCGCCCGTTTTTTCAGACGCCGAAGCCGCGCCGCTGCTGTGCGCGGGGGCCATCGGCTACCGCTCCCTTAAATTAACCGACCTAAAGAACGGACAAAACCTGGGCCTGACCGGCTTCGGGGCTTCAGCCCATCTCGTGCTGATGATGGTAAAGTTCCGCTTTCCAGATTCGCGGGTATACGTCTTCTCACGCAGCGAGTGCGAGCGCGCCTTCGCCCGCGAGCTGGGCGCAGTCTGGGCCGGCGACACGGAAGAAGAAACTCCTGAGAAGCTGTCCGCTATCATTGACACGACCCCTGTCTGGAAGCCGGTCGTGGAGGCGCTGAAAAACCTGGAACCGGGAGGCAGGCTGGTCGTCAATGCCATCCGTAAAGAAGAGGTGGACAAGGATTACCTGTATCACCTGGATTACACAACTCACCTGTGGCTGGAAAAGGAGATCAAGAGCGTGGCCAACGTGGCTCGCAGTGACGTGCGCGAATTCCTGGAACTGGCTGCCGAGATTCCCATCCGGCCGGAGTTCCAGGAGTTCGACCTTACGGATGCAAACCAGGCGCTGGTCGAACTCAAGAGCAGAAAGATACGCGGTGCAAAAGTCCTGAGAGTTGCTCGATAAGGAGAACGACATGAGCGAGAAGCGAAAACTCAAACGACGGCACCTGCTGTACTATGCGCGCATCTTCAAAGTGAAGACGCACGAACTGATGGGAAATCTGGTTGACATCACCCCCGAAGAAGTCATACTGGTCAGCGAAAAGACTCATCCAACCGATAAGCCTTTCCGGCTTTTGATGGAACTCTCCGACGACATCGCCGATAAACCTTTCTTGGAACTCTCGGCCAAAAGTATTTGGTGCCGGCCGGATGTTGACTCATATTTCCATACCACCGGCTTTGAATTGCTCGATCTAACCCTGTAAGACCGAGAAATCATCCAGAGGATCATAGATACTTACGGATTCAGGGATAACTAAGAAGAAAAAAGCCATCCAAACGGCATCACATAGAACATCATCTAAGTCGCGGAATATCACTGCAATCCGACTCGAAAACGCGAAAAAAACGGCCCAATTCGGCGCACTGATCAGGATCAATGTCTGTCGGAGTTGATTTCAAACGGAATTTGTTCTATACTGAAGACATCATTCGCGGAGGAAGTATGTTGAAACCTTTTCATGATACACTCCACAAAATGCCAAGAGAAATCCTGATCCTAATTATCTGCGCGCTTGCCGCGATTATCGGGATCGTTGACTATATGACCAGCTTCGAGGTCTCAATCAGCCTTTCCTATCTGGTGCCGATCCTTCTTGCTACATTATATATTGACCGGACGGCTGGTGTCATTCTATCAATTACGAGTGCAATCATCTGGTTTGTCACCGGTGTAATAACGATATCATCTCGCGGCATTCCAATGTGGGTTCTTATTTGGGACGCTGCCATTCTACTGAGTTTCTTCCAGGTTAGCGCCGTTCTTCTCGCCTACCTGCATCGTTCTCTTGGTCGTGAGAGAAAACTGGCCCGAATAGACTATCTGACAGGAATCTTAACCTCACGGACTTTCCACGAGCAGGCGAATATCGAGATCGCGCGTGCCAAACGGAGCCAAAAGCCGTTTACGATCACTTACTTCTAATGGAAAAGGAATATACATGCCAAGCGCTTTTGGAAACTTTTTCATGAAGGCGATCATCAATTCGCCTTTCTATCCCCTGCTGGGAGAGAATCTTGCAGTCATCACCTTCGAGGGACGCAAAAGTGGCAAGCATTACTCGACGCCCGTCAACGTGGCGCGCATGGATGGGACGTGGACGTTTGTCAGCATGAGGGAACGCACTTGGTGGCGAAACCTGCGCGGCGGAAGAAAGGCTCAATTGCGGGTAGCAGGCCAACGGGTACAGGTGCGTGGCGAGGTTGTGGAAGATCGTGCTGAAGTTCTCACCGGTCTTACCAATTACTTCAATCAATATCCAGGCTTTGCCAGGTACTTCGACATCCATCTCAGAAGCAATGGACAGCCGGTCAAAGAAGAACTCGCACGCGCCGCTGACGGGCGCGTGCTCATCCGGCTGCGACCTGATACAGCCACTTGATAGAAAAGGAGAAAATAATTTGAGAGCACACGGTGTTGATTTATCCCACTGGGATGTTTCCTTCGACCCCGAGAAAGCGACCGGGCAGATTGACTTCGCCATCCAGAAGGCAAGCGAAGGCACTTTTCGCGACAGTAAATTTGTCGAGATCTGGGCCGGGGTTCAAAAGGTACCAATCCGCGGCGCGTATCACTACCTGCGTTCAGGGATCAACTGGCAAACCCAGGCCGATTTTTTCATTGCAGTGGTAAAGGGAAATGATCACCACTTCTACGCTCTGGATTTCGAGGGCATAGGTAATACGATGGGCGCCTCCTTCGCAGACATGGCTCACCAGTGGATTGATTATGTCATCGCAAAAACAAGCAAACTGGTGTTATTGTTTACAAACCCATCGCACTACGATGCAGATCTATATCCCTACGGCGATTGGATGAAGGATTACCCGCTGTGGCTCGCCCAATACTGGAAAAATCCAAAGCCAGACATGAATCCCGGAATGCCGAAAAAACGCAAACTAGACGACTGGACCATTTACCAATATGCCAGCGAGATTAACTTTGCTGGACATGCCAAGGAGTACGGCACACCTGTCAACAGCATTGACCTAAACGTCTTCAACGGCACGGTCGCGGACATGCGCGCCTGGTTGAAGCTGGGCGCTCCGCCGCCTCCGCCTCTACCTCCACCTGATGATACCAAGGCTGCCCAGATCGAGATGATTGACTGGATGATCGTGCAACTGACCGCCAAGAAGAATGAGTTGTCAGGTGGCGCTGGCGGTCCTGCAGGAGATTAGCACAATGGTAGCTGGTAGTTCAAGCTACCACAAAAGACAGCTCACTGATCCGGGAAAAGGAGAAAATGATATGAGGGCACACGGTGTTGACCTATCCTTCAGGGATGTATCTTTCGACCCCGCGAAAGCGACTGGGCAAATTGATTTCGCCATCATAAAAGCCAGCGAGGGTACCGCGCGCGACCCCAAATTTGCCGAGATCTGGGTTGGAGTCCAGAAAGTTCCAATCCGCGGCGCATACCATTTTTTGCGTTCACAGCTCGACTGGAAAGCGCAAGCAGACTTTTTCCTGTTAGTGATCAGTAGCTGCAACATGCACTTCTACGCCCTGGATTTCGAGAGCAAGTATAACGAAATGTCTGCCAAGTTCGCGGATATGGCGCACAAGTGGAGCGATTACGTCACCCAAAACACGGGCAAGCTGGTTCTCCTGTATACGAACCCGTCACATTACGATGCAGACCTTTTCCCATACGGCGATTGGATGAGGGATTACCCCTTGTGGATCTCCCAATACTGGATGAACAATCCAACGCCAGACAAAGACCCCAAAATACCCCTAAACCGCAAGAGCGGCGATTGGACCATCTACCAATATGCCAGCGAGATAAACTTTGCTGGACATGCTAAGGAGTACGGCACGCCTGTCAACAGCATTAACCTCAACGTTTTCAACGGCACGGTCGCGGACATGCGCGCCTGGTTGCAGTTGGACGCCCCACCCCCTCCGCCCCCGCCTCCTCCAACCCCTCCACCCCCGCCGCCTCCACCTCCACCTGACGATACTAAGGCTGAATCCGTTGTCGCTGCCCAGATCGAGATGATTGACTGGGTAATCGCACAACTGACTGCCAAGAAAAATGAGTTGTCAGGCGGCGGCGGTCCTGTTGGAGATTAGCGTAATGGCAGCCAGATTTCTGGCTGCCATTAATTATGGTATGAACATTCTCGATCAAATAATTGAGAACAAGATCCAAGACGAGATCATTCCAGCGGTCTTGTAGGGACGTTACCTGGGCACGGCCGAAGGGATTGGGGCAACGCTGGATGAACTGTACGCCCACATCCCGGATAACAAGCGCATTTCCTACGGGATCGTAAACACGATCAAGGTACTTACCGAGTACTTCTTTACGCATCTTGAACAGGCTGAAGCGCCTGTCTACGAGATCGCGGTGAACTTGATAGAATAACAGCATGACCATGCCTGACCTCGCCTTTTCCGAAGTTCAGAAACTCATCCAACGTTTCAAGTCCCTGCCCGCCGCCGAGCGCAAGGGGATGAACGAGAACGCCACCCGCCAGGGTTACATCCTGTCGCTGTTCCGCGCCCTGGGCTGGGCATTGTAGATGCTTCACCATCTCATCTCCTAATCAATATCCAGGAATGCCTCGACGACTCGTGGATCAAAATGTGTTCCAACTTTTTCCCGGATGTAATCTAGAGTCTGTTCTTTCGACCATGCTGTACGATAGGGTCGGTTTGAAGTGAGGGCATCCCAAACATCCACAACCGCAAAGACGCGCGCCGAGAATGGAATTTCACTTCCCTTCAATCCTCGAGGATAACCTTTACCGTCAAATTTTTCATGGTGGCAATAAGGTATATCAATCGCGGGTCGTAGATATGTGATAGGCAAAAGGAAATTATAGGCGAATACAGGATGCCGGCGCATTATTTCCCATTCATCTTTAGTCAGCGGCCCAGGCTTTAGCAGGACACGATCGGGTATAGCCATTTTTCCGATGTCATGTAATAATGCGCCGTGATGGATATGAGTTAGTTCTTCCCCGCTTATCCCTAGTTCTTTCGCCAATTGGATAGTAAGCTTGGCCACTCGAATCGTATGGCCTTCGGTCTCCTCATCGCGTAAATCCAGGATGTTAGACCATCCTTCGAGCGTCGTATCGTATGCAAGCTCAAGTTCTATTATCTGCCTTGCATTTCGGATGACCACCGCTGCTTGCGAAGCGATAATAGATAGTATCTTCTCATCGGCCGAGGTGAACACACCCTTCCTCTTATTCAGGGCCTCGAGCACACCTACACCTTGATTTTGGATCCGCATTGGCACACCAAGCAATGAATGGGTGTGAAAATTGACATGTTGTGCAGCAACGGCAAAGTGGCGCGGATCTTTTTCCACATTGTTTAGAATTAGAGGGGTATTCTCCAGAAAGATCTTGCCGGCCAGGCTTTCATTCAAGGGGACGGGGATTTCAGATAATTGTATTGGATCGGACGCCGAAGAAGCCGCAAAGAAAAGATCGGATTTTATTGGGTCATAAAGCAGGATTGAAACAGCCTCACACTTCAATACTTCTGCCGCCGTCTGAATAATGTATGTAAGTATTTTGTTCAGATCCAAGGTTGAATTGAGCGCTATGCTGATTTCGAGGAGACGCATCAACTGGTCATTCGTATATTTATGTTCACCTTTAGTTCGAGGCATCTTTTTCCAGATCCTTTCAAGCTCATTGTAATCCAAAAGTAGTAATTCGGCTTAATGTGCGAGTCTCCAAATCGTAAATCGGTAACTACCAAAGAAAATCGGGAATCATGCGTAACGAGATGTGTTCTACCAAAGTGACTATCACCTATGAATTTACACTGATCACTTTACTTTTGGCCCCGCCTCCACTACTTCCCTCGGCGTATCCGCCTCGAATTTCTTCATATTATCAATGAAGCGTGAGGCCAACTGCCTGTACTTCTTCCAATATTCCTCTTCTTTGTGCCAGGATTGCGCCGGATAAAGGATTTCCTCGGGCACTTCCGGACAAGATTTGGGCACCTGGAAGCTGAAGAGCGGATCGGTATAGTATTCCACCATATCCAGCTCTCCGGAGAGGGCGGCATTCAATAAATTGCGCGTGTGGTGGATGCTGATGCGCCTGCCCACACCGTACGGCCCACCCACCCATCCGGTGTTGACCAGCCAGCACTTGACGCTATAGCGCTCGATTTTGCGCCGTAACAGGTCAGCGTAGAAGGCCGGTCTGTGCACCATGAACGGTCCACCGAAACAAGCGCTGAAAGTGATCTCCGGCTCCTCGCGCAGGCCGATCTCCGTCCCAGCGATCTTGGAAGTGTAGCCGGAGATGAAATGATACATGGCCTGTTCCACGCTCAGGCGCGCAATCGGAGGCATTACGCCCGAGGCGTCGCAGGTCAGGAAAATGATGTTCTTGGGGTGGCCGCCGCGCTTCGTGGTGACCGCATTTTCGATGAAATCCAGCGGATAGGAAGCGCGTGTATTCTCGGTGATGGAGGCATCGTCCAGGTCAATGAAGCGCGTCACCGGGTCGTAGATCACATTCTCCAGGATAGTCCCGAAGCGCCGCGTACAGGCGTAGATCTGCGGTTCGGCAGCCGACGACAGCTCAATCACCTTGGCGTAGCAGCCATCCTCGAAGTTGAACACGCCGTTATCAGACCAGCCGTGCTCGTCGTCGCCAATCAAGCCGCGCCCCGGGTCCGCGGAAAGCGTCGTCTTGCCTGTCCCTGAAAGGCCGAAGAAAAGCGCCACGTCCCCATCCTTGCCCACGTTGGCCGAGCAGTGCATGGTCATCACGCCGTCGTGCAGCGGCAGCAGGTAGTTCAGTAGCGTGAAAACCGACTTCTTGATCTCACCGCCGTAAGCCGTGTTGCCGATGATGCACAGCTTCTGGGCAAAGTTGAGCACGATGAAGGTCTCGGAGGGCGTCTGGTCAATTTGCGGGAAGGCTTTGAAACCGGGCACGGCGATGACGGTGAACTCCGGCGCATGACGGCGGTATTCCTCGGCCGTCTGCGGCTTGATGAACATGTTGCGGGCGAACAGGCTGTGCCAGGCGTACTCGGTCACGATGCGGACCGGAAGCCTGAGATCCGGATCCGCGCCGCCGTAGCAATCCTGGACGAAGAGGTCGCGCCCTTGCAGATAGCCCTGCAAGCGGCTGAACAACTCGTCGAACTTCTCCGGCGCGAAGGGACGGTTGTACTGTCCCCACCAGACGTTTTCTTCGCTGGTTGACTCGCGCACCACGAACTTATCGTTGGCGGCCCGCGCCGTATGCTTGCCGGTGTTGACGATGACCGGCCCCAGGTGCGAGATACTGGCCTCGCCACGGAAGATGATCTCTTCGTAGAGGGCTTCGGTGGGTAAATTCCAATAAATTTTGCGCAGGTTGCTCAGGCCGAGATAATCCAGCCCGTAGTCGCTGCGGATGGCTACTGCCTGTCCCTCGGTTGGGGTTTTGATGTTCAAGATATTGTTCATAACCTCATCCACTGATCACTGAACACTGATGACTGCTCACTGGTTATAGCCAGTCCCTCACCAGCTTCCTATCGCCAATGTAGATCTCGCTCGGCGCGTTGGGATCCAGCGCCCACTTCATGCGCTCGACGCCTTCGGTGATGTCTTTCACGCTGCCTGCATAACTGAGTCGCAGGTGGCCTTCCATGCCGAACTCGCGTCCTGGCACGGTGACCACCAGCGCCCGCTTGAGTAGGAAGTCCGAAAGCGCCACCGAATCCTTGGCCACGCTCCCACGAACATAGGCACGGAAATCGGGCAGGGCGTAGAAGGTACCGCCTGGTTTGGAACAACGCACATCCGTGAAGGTGCGCAGCTCCTGCATGAGCACGTCGCGGTTGTTCTGGATGCTCAAGCGCAGGCTCTCGACGATGCTTTGCATCCCGGTCAGCGCGCCCTCGGCCGCCGCCTGCATGACCGGCGAGACGCAGGTGGTGGTCTGCGACTGGACGTTGGTCATCACCTCGACCATGCGCCTGGGGGCGACCACCCAGCCGATGCGGAAGCCGGTCATACCGTAGAGCTTGGCCACGCCGTTGACCACGATCACTTTTGTGTTCTCGACATCCTTATCGGTGAATTTGTAAGCCGGGGCAGGAACGCGGCCATCGAAGACCAGCTTATGATAAATGTCATCGCAGATGAGATAAATGCCCTTGCTCTCGCACAGTTCCACCAGCTTCGCAACCAGTTCATCGGGATAGACCGCGCCGGAGGGATTGTTCGGGCTATTGACGATGATGGCCTTCGTATATGAACCGACGGCGCGCTCGATCTCCTCGAAGCTGGGGATAAAGCCGCCATCCTCCGGCGTGACGATGACCGGGATGGCCCCCACCATCCGCACGATTTCCGGGTAACTCACCCAATAAGGCGCAAGCACGATGACTTCATCTTGCGGGTTGCATAGCGTGAATATAATGTTGAATAGCGACTGCTTGGCCCCCTCGGAGACGATGATGTTATATGGCGATACGATGCGGTTGTAATTATCTTCGGTATAGCGGATGATCGCTTTTTTCAGGGAAGGAAGGCCGTCCGTGGGTGTGTACTTCACATCCCCGCTGCTCAATTTGGCCGCCGAACTCAAGATGGCGGTAATGGGGGCTTTGTTCTTGGGTTCGCCAATCCCCAGGTGAATGACTGGCTCGCCGCGCTCGCGCAGCAGGCGGGCCTCTTCATTCAACCGCAGCGTCGGCGACTCGGCGATCGAACAGGCAACCTGACTCAAACTCATACTGCATCTCCTGATTGGATTACCTTCGTGGGACTTCGTGCCCCTTTGCCTGCACTGTGCGCAGGCACACGTGTGGTGAGAAAAACTAGATTTGTCAGTCCGGGGATTATACTATGATCTTTTCGAAATCTTCCGGCTTTCCCAACGCCCAGCGTGCAGGGTCTTCATCAATCCGTTTGAGCAGGCCGGTCAGCACGTTTCCGCTGCCGAGTTCCAGGAAAGTCGTCACGCCCTGGGCCAGCATGAACTGGATCGTCTCCGTCCAGCGAACGCGGCAGGTCAATTGGGCGCACAGGTCGACGCGAAATTCGTCAGCGCGGGTCATCGGCTTAGCCGTCACATTACCCACTACTGGTACGGCAACCTCAGCCAGCGGAACAGCCGCGACCGCCGTATCCCATTCCGCCTGGATGGAAGCCATAAGCGGCGAGTGCGCCGCGATGCTTACCGCCAGCAAGACCGCCCGACGCGCCCCGGCCGCCTTCGCCAGCTCCAGGGCGCGTTCCAGCGCCGGCCGCGCGCCAGATAGCACCACCTGGCCGGGAAAGTTGTCGTTGGCGACCTGGACAACTTCGTCCGGGCTGCTGGCCTGGGCGCAGACCATCTCCAGCGTCTGGATTTCCAAGCCCAGGATGGCTGCCATACCGCCCGGAGCAAGTTCTCCGGCGCGTTTCATCAGCTCGCCACGCCGCCGCACCAGCCGCAGACCAGCGTCAAAGGGCAGCGCGCCGGCAACGGTCAACGCGCTCAGTTCGCCAAGAGAGTGCCCGGCGCAGAAAACAGGCCGATGGTCCGGTAAGAGGCGGGAAAGGACGCGGTGGGCGGCAATCGAATGAACGTACAGCGCCGGTTGTGTGTTCAGCGTGTCGTTCAGTTCACCTTCCGGGCCGTCCCACATCAGACGCGCCAAGTCGAAGTCAAGTATCTCGTTGGCTTCTTCGAAAGTCGTACGCGCAGCTTCGTAACGGGAGGCCAGCTCGCGTCCCATGCCCACACCCTGCGAACCCTGGCCAGGGAAAAGAAAGGCGGTATGCGTAAAATCGAGTGTCATGTCCCTTAAAACACCGGCGGGCCGTGAGTGTCACGACCCGCGAAGTTTCCTGTGGTGGAATTAAATTCCGCTCTACTTTTTCTTCTCTTTCTTCTTGATCTCGATCACCTCGCGGCCCTTGTAGAAACCGCAATTCGGGCAGACGGTGTGCGGCAGGACCATCGAGCCGCAGTTACTGCAAGCGACCAGGTTGGCAGTTTCCAGCGCGTCGTGGGCGCGGCGGCGGTCACGGCGACCCTTGGAAAGTTTGCGCTTCGGTTGTGGGGGCATTTCTTTCTCCTTTTTCTCTCCATGCTCCTTTGGGGGCTAAGTCCCCGAAGAGCAAAATTATCCTGGCAAAGCGGGTTGATTATACGTGCGAAGGGAAAGAGCGTCAAGTCCGATAAATCTCATTTGGGTTATAACCAATGCGCAAGCCGTCCGAGTCGTGTGGTAGAGAAAGCCTATGAAAACCTTAGCGGAGATCAAGCAGATTATCGAGGAGCAAAAACCCCATTTACGCAATACCTACGGCGTGACCGAGATCGGGGTTTTTGGATCCTATGTCCGTAACGAACAACGCCCGGATAGCGATATTGATATTTTAATCGAACTCGAAAGGCCCTGCCGCATCAGTCTGCTGGGACTGGTGGAATTGGAAAACTATCTCAGCGACATCCTCGAAACAAGAGTGGATATTGCCACCAAAAAGAACCTAAGAAAACGTATCGGTTCCCGCATCCTGAGTGAAATAACAGCCATATGACGAATGAATTCCTGGATAATATGTAGAAGATGTGCTGGATGCCATGGAAAAGGCAGAAATCCTGCTCGAAGGATTCACTTACGAGCAGTTCGAAGATGATTTTCGCACCAACTTTGCTGTTGCGCGAGCGTTAGAAATCATTGGGGAGGCCTGCAAGCGGATTCCTGATGTCGTACATCAGCAATACACCACCATCCCTTGGAAGAACATGGCAGGGATGCGAGATCGCATCATCCATGCCTAAGATACAGTAGACCTGGAAACCGTTTGGGATGTGGTCAAGAAAGAAATACCGCGCATCAAGCCGCAAGTTCAGCAGATTTTGAGAGATTACGAGGGGTAAGGCATTTCTCGAAGCAAAGCAGTTAGCGCTCTGTCCCCGAACGCAGATAAGCCTCCATGAACGCCTCCAGGTCGCCATCCAGCACGGCCTGGGTGTTGCCGGTCTCGTATTCGGTGCGGTGGTCTTTCACCATCTGGTACGGGTGCAGCACGTACGAGCGGATCTGGCTGCCCCATTCGGCCTTGGTGTATTCGCCCCGCAGGACAGCAATCTCTTCTTCCTTTTCGGCGGTCTTGATCTCCAACAAGCGCGAGCGCAGGACGCGCATGGCATTCTCGCGGTTCTGCGTCTGGGAACGTTCGTTCTGGCAGGTGACCACGATGCCGGTCGGCAGGTGGGTAATGCGGATGGCGGTGGCATTCTTTTGGACATTTTGCCCGCCGGCGCCGGATGAACGGTACACGTCTATCCGCAAATCCGCCGGGTCAATCTGGACCTCGGGGCTGTCCAGTGCCACCTGGGGCAGGATCTCCACCAGGGAAAACGAGGTGTGGCGGCGATGGGCGGCGTCGAATGGCGAGAGGCGCACCAGGCGGTGAACACCCTTCTCCGAGCGCAGGTAGCCGTAAGCGTAACGACCGTTGATCGCGATGGTGACGCTTTTAACGCCCGTTTCTTCCCCCTCGGTCATGTCCCAGATCTCTGTTTTGTAGCCATTGCGCTCGGCCCAGCGCAGGTACATGCGCAGCAGCATTTCCGTCCAGTCCTGTGAATCGGTGCCTCCCGCGCCAGCGTGGATGGCGAGCAAGGCGTCCTCGGCATCGTAGGGGCCGGAGAGCATGGCCGCGAAGGCGCGCTTGTCCAACTCCGCTTCGATGGCCGCGACCTCGCTCTCTAGGTCAGATCGCAGGGATTCGTCGTCCAGCCCGGCCAGCTCGGAGGCGTCAATAATCCTGCGCGCGAAGCCGCGCCAGGAGGCGACTGTCTCGCGCAAAGCGGAAGCCCGCTTCATGACCTGCTGCGCGTGCGAGGGGTCTTCCCAGAAATCAGATGCTTCTATTTGTTTTTCAAATTGCGCGAGTTGAGATTCTTTTACAGCCAGGTCAAAGACGCACCATAAGCTGGCGAAGTATCTCCCCCGCAGTTTGTAAACGCTCGAGTAAATCTTGCATTCTGACATCCCTTCTAATTTGATAATGTGTCATTGTCGAGCTAAGCATTCATTTGATATTTGAAGACCTCTGTGTAAGACCAATGAGTCTGGACAATCTGCCAGCGGCTATCCTTCTGCCGGTAGACTTCAGTACAATTCCAACGGGTGGGTTGGTTGTTTTTAAAAGACGCGTAGTTGAATGTCAAAACCGCCATGTCGCCGGTTACCTGCACATTCGGATTGAGCAATTCGAAACGGTCAATGTGGATTTGGCCGCGAATAGTCTCATAGTATTCACTCAGGGCACTCAGGCCGTCTATCCGGCGGGGGATATAGGGGTCAAAGTAGACGATGTCTGAGGCAGAAATTTCAAGAAAGCCGGAGGGATCGCCGTTGCCCCAACGGGTCAACGCAGCTTCTTCCATGGCAATGATTTCAGCAGAAATTGCGTTGGTATCCATATTATTCAGCCAGGATTCCTTCCACGAACGCATCCGGGTCGAAGGGCTGCAAATCGTCTGCTTTTTCACCCAACCCGGCATACAGGATCGGTAGGCCAAGCTCATGCTGGATGGCAAAGGCCATCCCGCCGCGCGCCGAGCTATCCAATTTCGCCAGGATGACGCCGGTCACGGCAACGGCCTCTTTGAAGGCGCGCGCCTGTAACAACGAATTCTGTCCGGTGGTGGCATCCAACACCAGCCAGACAGCTTGCGGCGCGCCCGGCGAAGCCTTGCCGACCACGCGCTTCACCTTCTTGAGTTCTTCCATTAGATTATAACGGGTATGCAACCGCCCGGCGGTATCTAGCAGGACGACATCCATCTTCCTGGCAAGCGCGGACTGGATGGCGTCGTAGGCCACCGCCCCCGGGTCAGTGCCGATCTGCCCGGCAAAGACTGGCAGGCCCAGCCGCTCGGCCCAGACCTGCAACTGGTCCACAGCCGCGGCGCGGAAAGTATCCGTCGCTACGAGCAGGGTGCGTTTCCCTTCGCCGGCAAAGCGACGGCCCAGCTTGGCAGCCGTAGTGGTTTTCCCGGAGCCATTCACGCCTACAAGTAAGATGATGAACGGTCGTGTCGTCAATTCCAATGAAGGCGGTTCGAGCAGCCGGGAACGGAGTTCGGCCTGGAGCAGAGACTGAAGCTCACTGGCGCGCCGCAGGCCCCGGGTCCGGACAGCGCCTTTCAACGCTTCCAGCACGGATCGAGTGGTCTCGATTCCCAAGTCGGCCTGGATCAACAAAGCTTCCAGTCCATCCCAGGTTTCTTCCGTGATTTCGGTCGCGCCGAGTAGACCGGCCAGGCGCCCAAAGGCAGCCTTGCTGCTGCGAGAGAGTCCTTCTCTCCAGCGGTAGAAAATGTCTGCCATAACGGGCAGATTATACTGTATCCTTTTGCGTCTTTGTGCATCTATATGTTATACTCACGCCGGAAATTGGAGGAATCATGAGCGAAGGTTGGACTGAGATCAACGCATCCTGGAAAGGCGACTTGATCTTCATCGGCGAGAACAAGGACGGCGGCACAGTCCAGATGGGCACGTTGGACGGCAAGCCGGGCGTCGGGCCGATGCAACTCTTGCTAGCAGGCCTAGCCGGATGTACTGGCATGGATATCGTCTCGATCTTGAAGAAGAAGCGCGCCGACCTGACCGATTTCAAGGTCAAGGTGCGCGGCAAGCGGGCTGAGACTTACCCGATGATCTGGACTGACATCGAGGTGACTTATTTTCTCTGGGGCGAAGGCCTCAAGCCCAAAGACGTGGAACAGGCCATCCAACTCTCCGAGGAGAAGTATTGCTCGGTGGGGATCATGTTGGAAAAAGCCGCCCGCATTCATTCCGAATATCGAATTCTACAACCAGGCGAGTTAGTCGCGTAGTCTCTATAGTTCGCGAGCAGTTGCACTGCGAGCAGGATGCAGTCCAACTGCATCCTAAACAAAGAACTTATTCTTACACGAGTACTTAGTATAAGGAGCATTTGAATGATAGAAGAACCCATCCATGTGACCGATGCCGCTTTCGAGAAAACCGTTTTACAGAACCCCCTGCCCGTGATCGTTGACTTCTGGGCGCCCTGGTGCGGCCCTTGCAAGATGGTCGGGCCGATGCTCGATAAGATCGCCAAAGAACAGGCCGGCAAATTGATCGTGGCCAAGGTTAACACCGACGAAAATCCCAATTATGCCAGCCAGTACGGCGTACAGGGCATCCCAACCATGCTGTTCATCTTTGGCGGCAAGATCGTCCACCGGCAGGTGGGGGCGCTGCCCGAGCGGATGCTGCGCGAGGCGGTGGGACAGTTTCTGGAAGTGACCGCGCAGCCGAAGCAGTAGTTAGCGGATAGCAGATAGCAGATGGCAAAAGAGGCGCTTTCACAAGGCGCCTCTTTTTGTTTTTCATTTTGCTACTCTACCACCCTCTCGATCTGCGCGCCAAGCGAACGGAGTTTGCCATCCACGTTCTCGTAGCCGCGGTCAATCTGACCGACGTTGCGGATCGTTGACTGTCCCTGCGCGGCCAGGGCTGCCAGCAGGAGAGCCATGCCGGCGCGGATATCGGGGCTTTCCACCTTCTCGCCGTACAGTTTCGTCGGGCCGGTGACAATGCAGCGATGCGGGTCGCACAGGACAATCTGCGCACCCATGGCAACAAGTTTATCCGTGAAATACATGCGCCCCGGATACATCCAGTCGTGGAATAGGATGCTGCCGCGCGCCTGCGTAGCCACTGTGATGGCGATGCTGCTCAAGTCGGTGGGGAAAGCTGGCCAGACGTTGGTCTTGATCTCAGGGATGGCATTGCCCAGGTCCGGCTCGATCTTCAGGCGCTGCCGTGGCGGGACGAGGATGTCTTCGCCGTCAACGCTCCAGTCCACACCCAGGCGGCGGAAGATGATGCGCACCATATCCAGGTATTGCGGCCCGGCATTGCAGATGCGCACCTCGCCGCGCGTCACGGCTGCCGCGCCGATGAAGCTGACCACTTCGAGATAATCCGGCCCGATGGTGAACTCGCCGCCGTGCAGGCTTTCTACACCTTCAATGTGCAGCGTGTTGGAGCCAATGTCGCTGATCTTTGCCCCCAAACTGTTCAACATCTGGCAAAGCTCCTGCACGTGCGGCTCGGATGCGGCGTTGCGCAGCAGGGTCGTCCCCTTGGCGGTGACGGCCGCCATGATGACGTTTTCGGTGCCAGTGACAGAGGCTTCGTCCAGTAAAATCTCAGCGCCCTTCAGCCGTTTGGCCTTGAACTCGAATGAACGCGCATATTTTACGTCCACGCCTAGTCTCTTTAGCGCCAGGATGTGCGTATCCAACCGGCGGCGGCCGATCACGTCGCCGCCGGGGGGCGGCAGGCGCATCTCGCCGGCGCGGGCGGTCATCGGGCCGGCCAGCATGATCGAGGCGCGGATGCGGCGACATAGGTCTGGGTCCAGGTCAGCCGGGCGGACGGTGCGGGCCGTGATCCGCCACGAGCGTCCGCCCAAATCCACGATCTCCACGCCCAGGCTCTCGATCAACATGCGCATGTCGTTCACGTCACGGATGTCCGGTACGTTGTGCAGGATGACCGGCGCCTCAATCAAAAGGCAGGCCGCCAGTAGCGGCAAGGCCGCATTCTTGTTTCCGGAGGGCGTAACTTCGCCCTGCAAAGGAATGCCCCCCTCGATGATGAATTTTTCCATGGGGTTCTCCGGGAACCGCGAAGCAACGACACTAGCACCTGCGGCAAGTGCAGGTGAGTCCGCGAAGAGAAATTAACCTTCGCGAAGGCTAATAAAACTTCGCGTCTTCGCATCTTCGCGGTGAATCTCTTTAATTGCGATTGTAAGTCAGTTTTGGCGATTCGCCAATACCTGCAAAAAGCGCACCGCTCGTGCCGCGAACACCGGCGGCACGCCGGTGCGAGACGGCAGGTACATGGCGAAATCAAGGGGTAAAACTGGTTACGCGCAGTTCAAGTTTGCAAAATCATTAGTATCAGTTCTGTGCGATTCAGCTATAATGTAAGTATGGATTTCAGCTTGCTCATCCCCATTTTCTTGGGGCTGCTGGCGGGCGGACTGATCAATTATCTGGCGGATGTGTTACCGCATACCCTGCGCCTCAGCACAACGAATGGCTTCGCCCGGCCGCTCTGCCTGAACCCGGAATGCAAAGCAGCTTTCCGCTGGAAGGATACCCTGCTCCTGCGCCGCTGCCCGAAGTGCGGACGTGGCCGCGGCCTGCGCACGTACGCGACGCTCATCCTGGCCGTGGCATTATCGCTTTTTATCTGGTTTTCGCCGCCCCATACTTTAGGCTATGCTCTCGGCCTGATTGTATTGACTTATTTGCTGCTTGTCACGGTCATTGACCTGGAACACCGCCTGATCCTGCGTACGCTCAGCATCGCCGGGTTGATCCTGGCTGCGCTGGCGGGAATTTTCGCCCGCGGCTGGCTAAGAACCTTGATTGGCGGCGCGGCGGGTTTCGCGATCATGTTCGTCTTTTACCTATTCGGCCGTCTGTTCACCCGCTGGCGCGCCCGACGCCTTGGCAAAATAGACAATCAGGAAGCTCTCGGTTCCGGGGATGTCACCCTGGCAACCATCCTGGGGCTGCTCCTGGGCTGGCCGCTGATCTGGTTCGGCCTCCTGCTGGGCATACTCTTTTCGGGCGTTATCGGCCTGATCATCATCATCGCCTTACTGGTTACCCGCCGCTATAAAACACAGGCGCTCAATGTCTTCATCCCTTACGGCCCATTTTTCATCTTGAGCACATTCCTGTTGATCTACGCGCCCATGTGGATGAGCAGCCTGGTGCAGAAGTAGATCGCTTGGGATCTTGCGGAGTCAGGCACATGCGCATTTTTAAGTCGAACCGAATAGGACGATCAAAAGCGCAAACTATGGTTGAATTTGCCTTGGTGCTGCCCATCCTCCTTGTGATCATATACGGATTGCTCGAGGTCGGCAGGCTGATATTCATCTACAGCTGCATCGTCTCGGCCAGCCGGGAGGCCGTGCGCTACGGCTCTGCCACAGGCTTGAATGTTGCTGGAGGTGTGCCCCGCTATACCGATTGCACCGGGATCCGGGCTGCCGCCCAAAACGTTGATTTTCTAAATGCTTTTGCTGATGCAAATATCTCGATCACTTTTGATACCGGGCCTGGCACCTCGGATTATTCCACATGCCCTGTTGGGCAAGCCACCGGAGGCCCTTCGGATATCCAGATTAACACTCCTCCACTGACCCGGATCAAAGTTCAAGTGTCAGGCACCTTTTCTCCGCTCGCGGCGATCGTTAAATTGAATCCGATCACGATCACATCCTCCAATGCACGAACGATTATCGGCAGCGTTCAACTTTCGCCTTGACTTGAAAATGGATAGTCTCTCTTTCCGGTGTTGTTTTCGAAGATGCGCGAAAGTTAACCGCGAAGACGCGACACTTGCACCTGCGCAAGTGCAGGTGAGAACGCCAAGAAAACCTTTTTAAAAAGCCTTCGCGGGCTTCGTGTCTTCGCGGTTCAAATCCATGATCCTGCGAATGCGCTCAACAGGGAGACTACCTGAAAATGGAGTGAGAAGAAGAAGTGAAAAAAATGAAGTTCAACCATGCCGACAAAGGGCAAAGCCTGGTTGAGCTTGCCCTGGCTTTGCTCATTATCCTCACTCTCCTGGCGGGAGCGGTTGATTTTGGCATGGCTTTCTTTTCTTTCGTCGCCCTGCGGGATGCGGCCCAGGAAGGCGCATTATATGGTTCGCTGGACTTTACAGCAAATTCGAGTGGCATCGAAAGCCGTGTACGACAATCCTCAAGCTCACCCGTCAATCTATCTGATGTAAGTAACGTCACGGTGAATTTCTCCACAACCGGTGGAGCGTGCAGGGGTCAGGCGATCACTGTCACTGTAAGCTACAATTATCGGCTTTCGATGCCGCTCATCGGTTCGATCCTGGGCAGTACGACGATCCCCCTTACGGCTCGCGTCACGGATACGATCCTAAATCCCAAGTGCCCTTGACGTTCAATGTAAGGATGATGGAGGTAACATGGTCACCAAAACATTTTCACAGAAAGGGCAGGCGTTGATCCTGATCGTGCTCGCCATTGTCGGTCTGGTGGCGCTCACTGCTTTGGCGATTGATGCTGGCAATTCCTTTTCGGATCGCCGCCACGCCCAAAATGCCGCCGATACTGCCGCTGTCGCAGCTGCCCTTGCCAAGGTGCAAGAACAGGATATTTCCACCATCGCGCTTGCCCGGGCGACCAGCAACGGTTACAGCAACGATGGCGTAAACACGGTGACCGTGAACAATCCACCCGGCGCAGGCTGCAATGGAACCCTCCCCGCCCTCCCCGTTGGAGCTGACCCTAATGAATATATCCAGGTCATCATCCGCTCCAGGGTGAATACCTACTTTGCCCCCATCATCGGCATCGGGACCTTGAGTAATTGCGTGGATGCCATTGCCCGTGCTTCATCAGGTTGTCCTCCAGTTGAGACTTATACAATCATCACATTAAGCCTTACCTCAGGCACTGGCTATGGTTTTTTTCACGATATTAATGAAGGGTCACTAATTATTAATAATGGGGGGATTTACGATTATCACACATCCTCTACTCAGGCATTCAAAGCAAAATTAGGTACATTAACGACATGTGGAGCCATTAAAGTTGTTGGTGGGGTAAATCTTGATCAACCAACACATGTTACCCCTCTACCGACGACAGGTGCACCTCCTTGGCCTGCTGGTCCCGGAGATCCATTTGCAGGCCTACCCACACCTATACAACCCTCACCCTGCATAGATGGAACAAAAACGGTTGATTGGACATTCTCTCCAGGTTGTTACACAAAAATAGTATTATCCGCTAAAACTTATATATTCAATCCCGGTGTTTACTATATCAAGGCTGGTGGTGATTTTACGGCGACCAATTCCAATATTACTGCAAACGAAGTGATGATCTATCTTGTAGATGGCTCATTCAACTTAACCTACAGTACTTTTACCAAGACGGTCACTTGGACTCCACCTGCCTCTGGTGACTACGCAGGAATATCATTATTCCAAGCTAGAGCCAATACTTCACAGTCTACGATTTATTCCTGGAGTGGATTGAATCTTGGAGGAAGTATCTATGCAAAATCCACCGCAAAATTCGAAGTTAATTTACGACAGGATGGGGGTGTTTTCAACTCACCAAAAATAGTAGTAGGGGTCTGGAAGACTATGAATTCTTGTCCAGGTTGTACAGTAACCATCGGTGATCCTCTACAATCCGGTCAACCTATCATCGAACTCACAAAGTAGTATCCACAGTAGAAACACATTATTTTGAACACCAGGCTGGCACGGTTTGCCGGCCTGTGGTTTCAGGTATAATTCCTCTCACCAAAATACGCGGAGGTAAAACGGATCGCTGCATGGATAAAGGGAAAGACAGCGCATGATCCCGAACCGCACAGCGGTGAAGAATGACGAGGATGAGGGTTCTCCGCCGCGAGGCGGAGCTAAGCACCCCCACCCTACCCCTCCCGGCCTTCGGCCACCCTCCCCTTCCCTCTCCCGATTTTGGGAGAGGGAAGGGGAGGGCAGGGTGGGGATGGGTGAGGGATGCGAAAATCGAACGATCAGCGGAAGCCCTCCGGGGACGCCACGCCCCGATCTCTTTCCCTCCAGCATAAGACTCTGTGGTAATGCTATCCGGGTGACCGAATGGACAAAAACGCAGAGGGTGGCAATGACGAGAATAGAGAATAGAGAATAGAGAGTAGAGAGTAGAGAGTAGAGAGTAGAGATTCGTAAAGAATCCCTGACTAATCTCCAATCTCTGATCTCTAATCTCTAATCATTAATACCGGAGGGATCCTATGTGTGGAATCGTTGGATACATCGGCCCGCGCGACGCGACGCCGATCATCTTGAACGGCCTGAAACGGCTGGAATATCGCGGCTACGATTCAGCCGGTCTGGCCGTGCTGCAAGCTGGCAAGATCGAGGTGCGCCGCGACGCTGGCAAGCTCTCGCGTCTGACCGAATTGGTGCAAGAGACGCCCGTCAGCGGGTCGCCGGGCATCGGTCACACCCGCTGGGCCACGCACGGCGCGCCGAACGCCAAAAACGCCCATCCCCACCTGGGCAGCACCAAGCGCGTGGTGGTCGTCCACAACGGCATCGTCGAGAACTTCCTCGAGCTGCGCGACGAGCTGATCGCCGAGGGCGTGAAATTCAGCTCGGACACCGACACCGAGACCATCGTCCACCTGGTCGAGCATCACATCGCCTCCGGCCTCGACCTGACCGAAGCCGCCCGCCGCACCTTCCAGCAGATCCAGGGCGCGCATGGCATCGTCCTACTCTCCGCCGACGAGCCGGATAAGATCGTCTGCGCCCGCATCGGTAACGCTGGTGGTGTGGTCATCGGGCTGGGCGAAGGCGAGAATTTCATCGCCTCAGATATCCCCGCTATCCTCGAACACACCCGCCGCGTCATATTCCTCGAGTCGCGCCAGATGGCAGTCGTGACGCGTGACACAGTTCAAGTGGAGACGCTGGACGGAACGGCGATCCAACCCCAGATCCATAGCGTGTCATGGGATGCAGTCTCCGCCGAAAAAGGGGAATACCGTCACTTCATGCAGAAGGAAATCCACGAGCAGGTGCGTTCGTTGACCGATACCCTGGCCGGACGCGCCGACTTCAACGCCGGGCGCATCCGTCTGCCGGAACTCAACCTGACCCCGGGCCTGGCGCGCAAAATCGAGAAGGTTTACATCACCGCCTGCGGCACGGCTGCCTACGCCGGCATGGTCGGCAAAATCCTAATCGAGAAGATCGCCCGAATCCCGTGCGCGTTGGAGATCGGCTCCGAGTTCCGTTACAGCGACCCGATCATTGACGAGAACACGGTCGTGCTGGCGATCAGCCAATCCGGCGAGACGGCCGACACGCTGGCCGCCATGGAAGAGGGGCGCAAGAAAGGCGCAGTGCTGTGGAGCATCGTCAACGCCATCGGCTCGCAGGCGATGCGCATCGCGGACGGGTACATCTCCATGCAGACCGGGCCGGAGATCGGCGTGGCCTCCACCAAGGCCTTCACCGCCCCGCTGGTGGACCTGTACATGCTGGCCGTGCTGCTGGCCGACCTGCGCGGTGGCATTGACGAGAAAACCCGCCGCGCTCTTGTGGCCGATCTGCGCCTGATCCCAGCGCTAGCCGGAAAGGTTCTCAGCCGGGACGCCGAGATCGAGAAGATCGCCTACACCCTGAAAGACATTCGCGATTGCCTGTACCTGGGGCGCGGCATCAACATGCCCATCGCCTACGAGGGCGCGCTGAAGCTCAAGGAAATCTCGTACATCCACGCCGAGGGCTATCCGGCCGGCGAGATGAAGCACGGTCCGATTGCGTTGATTGACGAGAACATGCCGGTGGTTTGTTTAGCCCCCAAAGACCCCTGGCACGAGAAAATGATCAGCCAGATCCAGCAGGCCAAGGCGCGCGGCGCGATGGTGATCGCTGTCGCCACCGAGGGCGACGAGTTGGTCGCTTCGCTGGCTGACCACGTGCTCTGGGTGCCCGAAACACCCTGGATGCTCAGCCCGGCCGTGACCGTCATCCCGCTGCAGATGCTGGCCTATCACATCGCTGCCATCCGCGGCCTGGATGTGGATCAACCAAGGAATCTGGCAAAGTCAGTCACGGTGGAGTAATCCAAAGAATTTCACTGCGAAGATGCGAAGCCCGCGAAGTTTGATTAGCCTTCGCGAAGGTTGATTTCTCTTCGCGCCCTCATCTGCACTTGCAGCAGGTGCAAGTTTCGCTCCTTCGCGGTTCATAAATTAACGGCAGCTTAAAAACCTTGACGGAATTTAACCTGCCTGATAGACTCATAGCGCTGGTGGTAAGTGTTCGTGCTGGATGGTAAGGGAGCCGGCCAGAACAAAGGTCCACGTTCAGGCTGGCGTTTTTTATGCCAACAACGTTGCAGACACCTCGCCTGCATAGAATACTTCCACCGCACCATATTCTTTTTTTCAATCTAGTAAGGAGAAGAAGTACAATGAACGAGCGTGTGACCGGAACGGTCAAATGGTTCAATGCGGCGAAAGGTTACGGCTTCATCGCCCGCGAAGGCGGCCCGGACGTTTTCGTCCACTATTCCGCTATCGAGTCCGAAGGCTTCAAGACCCTGCAAGAAGGCCAGCAAGTGGAATTCCGTGTCGAGCAAGGCCCTAAAGGTCTGCAGGCGGCCGACGTCAAGCCAGTGTAACCCCTGAATATGAACCTGGAATCCCTCCCTGCTTTCGGGAGGGATTTTTTATTTCCGCTGCACCTCTACCTGGCTCAACCAATTTCCCACGAAGAGGACCAGCGCGCTGCCCAGTGTGGCCATGCCGGTATTGACCGGTCCAAACGCAAGGAACGTCCATCCGAGCCTGGCCGCGAGCAGGTGCCCGGCCCAAAACCCCACCCAGGCGAGGATGAGAAAGAGGAGCAGCTTTTTCAGGCTGCCGCCTTTCCAGAGATGGAAGGCCGCGCCGTAGAGGCTGGAAAGCACAAGGCCGAAGAAGAGCGCTGGAAGGGTCATAATCTATTCCTTGTAGTACAAGATATGAATGAATATAACAAATAAGCTATGCACAGTTGTTAGACAATAATCCCGCCGCCGAGCAGCACCTCCCCAGCATAGAACACCGCCGCCTGGCCGGGCGTAACACCGCGCTGGGGCGCATCAAACTGAACCCTGGCCTGCTGGCCGTTCATCAGCCTCACCTCGGCGGGGGTATCTTTCGCCGAATAGCGGATCTTGACCTGAGCACGGAAACTTGCCGAGGGTGGCTCCCCGGCTATCCAATTGACATTGTCCGCAACCAACTCAGATTGCCCCATTTCAGCCTCGATCCCAACGATGAGGGAATTCGTCGCCAGTTCTTTCGCCAGGACATAAAGCGGTTGGGAGGCAGCAATCCCCAGTCCCTTGCGCTGGCCGATGGTGTAAAAAGCCAGTCCCTGGTGTTGGCCGAGCACCTGTCCATCACGGGTCAGGATCGGTCCGGGTTTGCCGATCTCAGGCGCATTCCGACGCAGGAATTCCCGATAATCTTCACCGGCCAGGAAACACAAATCCTGGCTGTCGGCGCGGGTCGCGGTCGGCAGGCCAAACGATCCAGCCAGTCTGCGAATCTCGGATTTGGGGTAATCGCCAATCGGGAAGAGTGCTTTCGCCAGCTTCTCCTGCGTCAGCCCATACAACACATAGGATTGTTCTTTTGAGCGATCAACAGCTCTCAACAACTGCTGCCTCCCGTTTTCCGCCTCCAGCTTTCTGACATAATGCCCCGTCGCCAGGTAGTCAGCGCCGAGGGCGAGGGCGTGATCGAGCATGAATTCCCCGCGGATTTTGCGGTTGCAATTCAGGCAAGGATTCGGCGTCACGCCCTGGGTGTAACCATCCAGGAAATATTGCACGACAGTTGAACGGAAGATTTCTTTCGCATCCACAACGTAAAAGGGGATGTCAAGCTTGGCCGCCACGCGCCGCGCCTGAGCCATGGAATCGGGCGTACAGCAGCGATTCGAATCCTCCCTGCCCGGCTCCGACCACAACCGCAGCATCATGCCGATGACAGAGTAGCCTTGCTGCTCGAGCAAAGCCGCGGCAACGGAACTATCTACACCACCAGACATGGCAACGACGACTTTGGACATTTCAATTCACCGGAGATGAACGGAGATAAACGGGATGGTTTTTGATGAACGATTTTTGCTGACGGCTATTTCCAATTCAGAGATGGGTGAAGGTGACGAATTTGAATGCGAGGTTTGCCAAAGTTGATAAGGAGGCAAGCGGGTAATCTGGAAGCACGCAGATAGTTGAGCGCCTGGGCAAGATGTTCGGAGGTTAATTCAGAAACTGCTTTGAGTTCAACCAACACACGATCTTCGACCAGTAAATCCACGAAAAATTCACCGACAATGATGCCATCATAAACCACCTTGATTGGATGTTGTTGGACAACCCTCAGACCGTCTTTACGCATTTCATGGGCATGGGCGTTTTCATATACTTTTTCGACAAAGCCAATGCCCAGATTATTACTAACTCGATATGCACAGCCAATGATTTTCTCGGTGATTTTATCAAGTTCCATTTCGGTCATTGAACACCTCGTTTATCGAACAAAAACGTTCATCTCCGTTTATCCCCGGTTAAACCTCTTGTCTTTTCCACCAAAAGCGGCAAGGTTTTCAAGAAGGCATCCACATTAGCAGGTCCTGTGCCTGTACCAAGCGTTACCCGCAACGACCCAAGCGCCCACTCGCGCGGCATGTCCAGGTTGGTCAGCACATCCGAAGGTTCCGGATTGCCGGTCTTGCAGGCCGAACCGGAGGAACAGGCAAAACCGGCCGCATCCAGCAGGGTCAAGAGCAGGTTGCCATCCACGCCCTCGAAGGCGAAAGAGCAGTGGTTAGGCAACCGGTCAGTTGGGTGGCCGGTCAAACGGACATTGGGGATTTCTTCGAGGACAGTCCCGACGATGCGGTCGCGCAGCGGCTGGACGTGAGCCGTCCGTTCCTCGCGCTCCTCGTTCGTCAGGCGAAAAGCCTCGGCAAAGCCGACGATATAAGGCACGTTCTGCGTCCCTGCCCGCAGACCGAACTCCTGCCCGCCGCCTGTCTGGGATGGAACGAGCGGCGTCCCCTTGCGGATGTAGAGCGCGCCGACTCCCTTCGGCCCATAGAACTTGTGCGCGCCGAGCGAGAGCATGTCCACGCCGAGAGATTTCACATCTACAGGTAAATAGGCTGCTGCCTGCACCGCGTCGGTGTGGAAGAGCACGCCGTTCTTGTGGCAAACTTCGGCAATTTCACGGATCGGGTTGATCGTGCCAATTTCGTTGTTGGCATACATCACAGAGACAATGGCGGTCTCGTGGCAGATGGCTTTTTCGACCGTTTCAGGATGCACCATGCCGGACTCGTCCACCTCCAGCCACTCGACCAGGAAGCCGTAGTGCTTTTCGAGCTGCTCGGCGGTCTTGCTGACGGCATGATGTTCGGCGCGGGAGGTAAGGATCCAATTCGCGCCCGTTTTTTCTCGCATGGCAAGCGCCGCGCCGCGCAAGGCAAGATTATCGGATTCCGAGCCGCAGGAGGTGAAGATGACCTCGGCAGGGCGACAGTTCAACGACGATGCGACGGTCTCGCGTGCGGAATCAAGCGCAGCCTCGGCCTTCTGTCCATAGTGGTGGACGGAGGACGGGTTGCCAAACATTTCGGAGAAATAAGGCAGCATCGCGTCGAGGACGCGTGGGGCAACGGGGGTGGTGGCGGCATAGTCGAAATAAACCATAGTGCGGTGATTATAGCAAAGAACGGACTGTAAAAGAGAGGAAAAATAACTGTATAATGGTATGCAATAGTGTTATGCAAGAAAGGAGATGACCATGCGGCAATTCACGCGCGTAACCATCGCCCTGCCCCGCGATCTTTGGGATAGCATCAAAAATACTGTTCCTGCCGGAAAGCGCTCTGGTTTGGTGGCCCAGGCATTGGAAAATGAATTGCGCCGTCGCAAACGCCTTGAACAATTCGAGAACCTGCGGCATCTCATTCATAACTCAACTTTGTCTTATAACCTGCGCGGAATCGGCGCAGGTTCTTAACTTTCGCCCCATTACCGGTTACTGATATAATACCTCCCATCATTATCATATTTAGGAGTCTCATGGCAACTACAATTCACTTCGGCACCGACGGCTGGCGGGGAGTCATCGCCGAAGATTACACCTTCGATAGCGTCCGCCGCTGCACGCAGGGATTTGCTTCCTATTTGCTCGAAAAAGGCAAGAAAGGTGATTGGGTTGTCGTCGGGTACGACAAGCGCTTCTTGTCCGAGAACTTCGCCGCAGCCGTTGCTGAAGTGTTGGCAGCGAACGACCTGCGCGTCTACCTGACCGACGGCGCCACGCCCACGCCTGTCATCGCGTTCTCGGTGGTCAACAAGAAAGCCTGCGGTGCGATCAACATCACTGCCTCGCACAATCCAGCTACAGACAATGGCTTCAAGGTGCGCGACGAGCACGGCGGGGCGATTGATCCAGAAGGACTGAAGCAGATCGAGGCGCGCATACCCGATAAAACGGACAACGTAAAACGTACAGCGTATGTTGAAGCGGAAAAGGTGGGCTTGATTGTCAAGTTCGACCCAGCGCCTGCTTATATCGAACACCTGAAAAGCCTGATTGACCTCCAACCCATCAAAGACGCCAGCCTGACCGTCCTGGTGGACGCCATGTGGGGCAACGGCGCGGGTTGGTTCAGTAAGTTGCTGGAGGGCGGCAAGACGCGAGTCATCGAGATCCACAACCTTCGCAACCCGACCTTCCCCGAAATGAAACGTCCCGAACCCATCCCACCCAACATCAACGTTGGCCTGCAAGCTACCCTGGATCACAAAGCTGACGTGCTGCTCATCACCGATGGCGACGCCGACCGCTTGGGCCTGGGCGACGAGAAGGGCGAGTTCGTCAACCAGTTGCGCGTCTTTGGCCTCCTGGCCTATTACCTGTTGGAGGTGCGCGGCCAGCGCGGCCCCATCGTCAAGACCATCTCCACCACCACCATGCTCAACAAGCTCGGCAAGCTCTACGGCGTCCCGGTCTACGAGACCGGCGTCGGCTTCAAGTACGTGGCCCCGAAGATGCTCGAAACCGACGCCCTGATCGGCGGCGAGGAGAGCGGCGGCTACGCCTTTCGCGGCAACGTCCCTGAACGAGATGGTATCCTGGCCGGCCTGTACCTGCTCGACTTCATGGTCAGGACCGGCAAGAAACCCTCCCAACTGCTCGATCTGCTCTTCACCAAAGTCGGCGCACACCATTACGACCGCGTGGACACACCCTTCACGGGCGACCGCAAAGACCGCGAAGCCCTCATCCTGAAAGCCAATCCAAAAACCATCGGCGGGCTGAAGGTGGTTGAGCTGGTCACGCTGGATGGCTACCTCTTCCGCCTGGAGGACGGCGGCTGGATGCTAATCCGCTTTTCCGACACCGAGCCGATCATTCGCGTCTACTGCGAGACCACCCACGCAGATAAAGTTAGGGCAATCCTTGAGGATGGGTTGAAGGTTGCGGGTTTGAAGGTTTAACGACCGACGCCCAACCTTCAACTTGCAACTTGAAACTTACAGATACTCATTGTCATCTGGACTTTAAGAAATTCGACGCGGAACGTGACGAGGTGCTGGCGCGCGCCTGGACGGCCGGCCTGACCCGCATCCTGATCCCCGGCATCACGCTGGACTCCAGCCGGGCCGCCGTCGAATTGGCTGAGAGCCACCCCTGGCTTTTCGCCGCGGTCGGCATCCACCCGAATGATTCATTGACCTGGACAGAAGAAACGAGAAACGATTTACGCCTGCTGGCAATCCCTCACCCCTCCCCCTCTCCTCGCGAAGCACCCCCGAAGGGGGCAGGGAGAGGGGCAAGGTGTGAGGGGAACAAGGTCGTCGCCATCGGCGAGATCGGTCTGGATTACTACTGGAACAGAGCGCCGCACGACCACCAGCAACAGGTGGTTCAAGAACAATTTGATTTAGCTACCGAACTCCGTCTACCTGTCATCCTGCACTGTCGCGAAAAAGGCGACGACCCTCACGGCGCGTGCGCCGAGGATTTGGTCAAAATTCTGGAGGAATGGGTAAACAGGCTTCAAGTGGAAAAGAATCCGCTGGCAGAACGCGCAGGGGTTTTACACTCATTCAGCGGTTCACCCGAAACGGCGCAGAGGGCGATCCAGCTCGGTTTCTACATCGGCGTGACTGGGCCAGTCACGTTCAAAAATGCAGTAAAACGGCAGGAAATTGTCGCGGCTTTACCCCTCGAACGTTTACTCCTCGAAACCGACGCGCCGTACCTTACGCCGTATTCCCATCGCGGCCGGCGCAACGAACCTGCGTTCGTCTGTGAAATTGCTGATAAAATTGCACAGCTAAATTCCCTCAGCCTGGAAGAAGTCGCTTCCATCACCAGCGCCAATGCGGCCCGACTCTTCTCCTGGGGAGGCCTAGATTGAGCACCGTTACCTTTTTTACGCCTGTTCAAGAGGAAATGCGGCAAGTCGAAGAATTGATGCGCGTCCAGGCGGATGAGCATCACCCCGAACTGCGCGCCGCCCTGCATCATCTGCTTGGCGCGGGGGGAAAACGCATCCGACCGACCCTGGGGCTGCTGGTCGGCAATATGCTGGGTGCCGACCCCCGCACATTGATCACACTGGCGGCGGCGGTAGAGTTGCTTCACACTGCCACGCTGGTGCATGACGATCTTATTGACGGCGCGCTCCTGCGGCGAGGCAACCCGACCTTGAACGCACGTTGGTCGCCGGCCACGACGGTCTTGACTGGCGATTTCATCTTCGCCCGCGCCGCCAAACTAGCCGCCGAGACCAACTGCCTACCCCTGATGCGCCTGTTCGCCGAGACGTTGGCGATCATCGTGAACGGTGAATTAACGCAACTCTTCACCAGTCACGGCATTGCCAGCCGCGAGAACTACGATCAACGTATTTTCGCCAAGACCGCCTCTCTTTTCGAAATGTCAGCGCGGGCGGCAGCCATGATCAGCCCGGTGGACGAAGCCACTGTCGAGGCTATGAAAGATTATGGTTATCAACTTGGGATGGCATTTCAGATCGTGGACGACATTCTAGATTTCAACGGCGAGCAGGCCGAGGTCGGCAAACCGGTCGGCAGCGACCTGCTACAGGGCCTGATCACCCTCCCCACCCTTCACTACATCGAAGACCATCCAGACGACCTGGATGTCCAAGCCCTCCTGGAAGGAAATACCGATGCCAACCGGGATATGATGCTCCGGCTTGTGCAGTCCATCCGCAAGAGCGATGCGATCTCACGCTCTATGAACGAAGCTGAGAAGTATGTCGCGGAGGCCCTACGCGCCCTGGCCGATATTCCGGCAGGAACAGAACGCCAGGCCCTAGAAGACCTGGCACACTACATCGTTGATCGAAGAATTTAATAGGGCGGGTGGGGGTCGAACCCACACGGTGTCACCACCGGCGGATTTTAAGTCCCACGAGTTTGGCTATTAAACCACTGCCCTAAATATGCCAAATGAAGGCAATTTCAGGCTTTTTTGCCTATATATAGGGTGCACTCAGCAAGAAAAAATAGAGAATTTGTAAGAGTCCTCTGGGTGTCGATCGTTACATAGAACACTTATTTAAACTCTGTTTTAGTATACAACAATTATCAACTTCATGCTTAGGAAATTATACTTAGTATTTTGTATTCTGTTCAAATCAGCCTTTGATTAAATTCAGATGTGGGAAAAATTCAAACGCCGGGCTCTCGGTTAGCCTGGTTCTTGCCAATAAAGAAGATGAATTTGTCTAATGAAAAACAATCAGTGAGATTGTCCATACTCATCGAGATAGCGACGGCGGGCACGGGCGACTTCATCAGTAGGGATCTCGTCCGGTTGGCCAAGTTGAAAGGCATAGAAACGGTTCTCGCCACATCTTCGACCATGACTGCTGCTTTGACGGCTGCTTCTGGATTTTTTCCAATCGTAAACACGCCGTGGTTCTTCATCAATATAGCGGGACTTTCCCCGATCGAGCGGACGATTTCCTGCCCGATCTCGTCCCCGCCGATTTTTGCATACGCGCCTACCGGAATGGGCCCACCAAACTCATCGCAGATGGCGGTCAGCACCGGCGGGATGGGCTTACCGACCGCGGCCCAGGCGGTGGCAAATGTGGAATGAGTGTGCACAACGCTATTCACGTCGGAACGGTGACGGTAGACATAAACGTGGGCAAGGGTATCAGAGGATGGTTTGTATTTTCCCTCCACAACCTTGCCCTCCAGATCCACCACAACCATATTTTCGGGGGTCAGGTCCTCATAGCGGATGCCACTTGGTTTAATGACTACAAAGCCGGTCTTCGGGTCCCGTCCCGAGACATTACCAGAAGTCCAGGTGACCAGGTTGTTGCGAGGCAGTTCGGCGTGCAGACGGCAGATTTCCGTGCGTAATTCATCCAACATGTTTAACCTCGCTTTTGATTTGTTTCAAGGTTTTCATCACATTGTTCTCACCGCGGCCGAAATAATTGTGCAGCCGCAGGTATTCAGCAAAGAGTTTTTCGTAGACCTTTTGATTTTCCGGGATGGGCTTGAAAGTTTCGGCTTTGAGATGCGCCATGGTCTGGGCGGCATCGTAGATCGAGTCATACCCGCCGGCGACCATGCCGGCTGCCACCGCCCCGAACATGGCTGACCCGAGGGCAGGCGTCTGTTTCGATGCGCTGACCATGATCTCGCGTCCGGATACATCAGCGTAGATCTGCATAAGTAATTTGTTTTTATCGAGCAGGCCGCCACAGGCCACAAGTTCATGGATTGGCACACCGTGCTGCTGGAAAGTGTCTACAATAACCCGCGTCCCGTATGCGGTGGCCTCGATCAATGCGCGGTAGATCTCTTCAGCCTTAGTTGCCAGTGTGGCGCCCACCAGCAGGCCGGTCAGATCCACATCTACTAGCACGCTGCGGTTGCCATTCCACCAATCGAGTGCCAACAGGCCGGATTCACCAGGCTTCAGCCGAGTAGCCTTTTCCTCCAACAGCTGATGGATGTCCAAGCCGCGTTCTTTCGCCTCGCGTTCGTAGGCAGCTGGGATGCAGTTCTCTACGAACCAAGCGAAATGGTCGCCCACGCAGGATTGCCCGGCCTCATAGCCAAAGAAACCAGGGATGATTCCGTCTTCCACGTATCCGCATATGCCGGGGACGACATGCTCCTCGTCGCCCATTACCATGTGGCAAATACTAGTGCCCATGATCATGACCATGCTGCCCGGCGTAGTAACTCCAACTGCTGGGACGGCTACATGCGCGTCCACGTTGGCGATGGCGATCGCTGTTCCAGGTTTGAGACCGGTCCATCCAGCGGCTTGTTCGGTCAATTCGCCGGCTCGGTTGCCGATGGGCTGGATAACCCGGGTCATTTTCTCGTCGACCACGTTCTCGAGCCTTAAGTCGAGCGCCTTGAAGAAGGATTTATCCGGGAAGCCCTCACGCTTGGACCACAAAGCTTTATAGCCGGCGGTGCAGGAATTGCGCGTTTCCACGCCAGTCAGTTGCCAAATGACCTAACCGGTCGCCTCCAGCATCCGATCAGCGGCCGCGTAGATCTCAGGCGCTTCATTCAGGATCTGCAGGACCTTAGAAAAGAACCACTCAGACGAAATCTTGCCGCCATAACGGTCCAGCCAACCCAGGTTCATGATACGGGCAGTTGCGTTGATCTTGTCTGCTTCGGGCTGGGCAGCGTGGTGCTTCCAGAGTTTGACCCAGGCGTGCGGCTTAGCTCGAAACTCGGGCAGGACGCACAACGGCGTGCCATCTGCCTTGACCGGCAACATGGTGCAGGCCGTAAAATCCACACCCAGGCCGATCACGTCGGCTGGCTTCACTCCTGACTCCTTCAAGATTGCCGGGATGGTGGTCTGGAAAGTGCGCAGATAATCTTCGGGATCCTGCAATGCCCAGTCCGGCTCGAGGCGCACACCGCTCTCGGGGAGTGTATCGTCGATCACACCGTGCGAGTAAGTGTAAACGGAGGTGGACACCTCCCTGCCGTTGGCCACATCCACCAGTACGGCCCGACCGGATTCGGTACCGAAATCAATGCCGATTGCATACTTTTTCATAGGAACCTCGAGTCAAATATCGATGATGATTTTCAACCCTTCCCGCCGCTGGGCGACGAAGAAAGCTTCTAAGGCTTTTTCGAGAGGAAAGTGGTGGGTGACAAGCGAGCGAACGTCCACCCGCCCGCTATCGACAAGCTGGATAGCGCGCGGGTAGGTGAACTTCATGCGCCGCACCAGTTTGATGATCAAACCTTTACGCCGGACGACGGAGGCTGGGAAGGAGGTCCGATCGTCTGCTGGGATACCAGCCAGGATCACCCGTCCACCGGGTTTGACGGCGGCGACCGCCGCTTCGACAGCTTCGTTTTCACCGGCGACCTCGAAGGCCACATCCACCTTCTGGCCAGGAGTCCACTCCCGAGCGCCCAGGCTGAGTGCTGATTCCAAACGATGGCATAGCGGCTCGGTGACAAATACATCCATTGCCCCGCCCAGCCGCGCCATCTGGATCACTAGCTGCCCGATTGGTCCGCAGCCGAAGACGCCGACGGACATACCCGCTCGGAGGTGCGCAAGATCCACAGCATGGATGGCCACGCCCAATGGCTCAAGCATGACCCCATCCGCAAATGAAAGTGGACCGGGAAGATGGAATAGGCGTTCCTCCGGCCATGCGATATATTCGCGCAGCGCGCCATCTTCCATCCCGTGGCCGGCGAAACGAATATACTCGCACAGGTTGGGATTTCCATGCAGGCAGAACTCACAGGTCTTACAAGGAACGGCCGGGCAACCGCCACCCGTTCGCCCTGGCGCGGGCCTTCTGCAATCACACCTGCGAACTCGTGACCGAGCACGAGCGGCTTCTGCAGCTTGTCATCACCAATGCCAGCTTGGCCAAACCAGTGCAGATCCGATCCGCAGATCCCGACTGCTTTGACGCGTACCTGCGCCTCGCCCGGTCCGGGTTGTGGCATGGGTTCATCGTGGAGCCGAAGATCATTGATTGCATGCAGACGAATCGTTTTCATACCTGCTTTTTATTTTTACTAAATTTGAGAAAGGCTATTCACAGTCCTTTGGCTAGGAGGTAATACATCTCGTTCCAGCGGAGCTCTTTCTTCCATTCCGAAATATGAGTGTTCGTATCGATCGAAAGAAACTCGATCCCCGCCATCCCAGTGAAATCTTCGAGATATTCGGTGAAAACTGATTGGCTGAAGCAAAAATGATGGGCGCCTCCTGCCAGGATCCATGCGGCCGCGGAAACCTTGAGGTTAGGCCTAGGAACCCATACGGCGCTGGCAACCGGCAGTTTCGAGAGCGGCTTCTCTGGCTGGAAAACATCCACTTCATTCACTACCATGCGGAAGCGGTTGCCCATATCGATCAGGGTGGCATTAACCGCTGGTCCGCTGGGCACTGTGAAAACCAAGCGGGCAGGGTCGTCCTTGCCACCGATCGACAGCGGATGGATTTCCAGGCTGGGTTTTTGTCCAGCGAGTGAGGCGCAGACCTCGAGCATGTGCGCACCGAGTACTTTCGGATTTTCCTTATCCAAGTCATAGGTGTAATCTTCCATAAAAGAGGTGCCATTCTTCAAGCCAGCGCCCATGACCTTCATGGCGCGCACCAGGGCCGCCGTTTTCCAGTCGCCTTCTGCACCAAAGCCATAGCCATCTGCCATCAGGCGTTGGACAGCCAAGCCAGGCAGTTGTGATAACCCGTTTAGGTCTTCGAAAGTGGTGGTGAACGCTTTGAAACCACCCGTTTCGAGAAAAGTCCGCATGCCGAGTTCGATGCGAGCCGCTTCGCGCAATGACTGGCGCCGGCTGCCTTTGGGCTGTAATTCTTTGGCGACGATGTAACTGTCGTCATATTCGGCAACCAAACGGTCAACATCAATATCGCTAACCGCGTTGACAACCTCGACCAGGTCGCCGACGCCGTAGCCATTAACCGAATAGCCAAGCCGGAGCTGGGCCTCAACCTTGTCGCCCTCGGTGACAGCCACTTCGCGCATGTTGTCACCGAAGCGGGCCACACGGGCCCCTTGGGAGTCGTGCCAGGCAGCGGCGGCTCGCATCCAAGTGGCGATGCCAGAGAGAACATCATCATCTTGCCAGAAACCGACGACAATTTTCCGCTCCAGGCGCATGCGGCTGCAAATGAAGCCGAACTCCCGGTCGCCATGGGCAGACTGGTTGAGGTTCATGAAATCCATGTCAATCTCAGACCAGGGCAGGTCGCGGTTATATTGTGTATGCAGGTGGACGAACGGTTTGCGCAAAGCGCTCAAACCGGCAATCCACATTTTTGCCGGGGAAAAGGTATGCATCCAGGTAATTAGGCCGATGCATTTGTGGACATTGTTCGCTTCCGTACAGAGCGCATAAATCGCCTCCGGCGAAGTGACCACCGGTTTGAAAACCATCCGCACGGGCAGCTTCTCTGATTGGGTCATACCGGCAACTATTTTTTGGGAATCTTCAGCCACCTTCTTGAGGGTCGCTTCGCCATACAATCCCTGGCTTCCGGTGACAAACCAGACTTCATAATCCTTAAGCTCAATCATTGGCACACCTCCTAAAAAATTAGACCTACATTATGAAATTCACTCCACCTGGTAAAGACTGCGGGCAATAATGTGGTCCTGGTATTCAGGAGCCAGCTCGCAGAAATAACCACTCCAACCCCAGACGCGCACGATCAGGTTTTTATGCTTCTCGGGGTGAGCCTTGGCGTCCAGCAAGGTCTCCACGTTCAGGCTGTTGAGCTGCAGCTGCTGGCAGCCAAGCTGGGCAAATATGCGCACCAGCATGGCGACCTTGCGGATCGATTCGGGATTGCGAAAGACAGAATCGGACAGTTCCATGGTGATCGGCCCTCCATTGCAAACGCGATGGAAGTCAATCTTGGAAAATGACTGCAGGGTGCTAATCGGACCCCGGACTCGCACTCCGGGCGACGGAGCCAGGTTGGCACTGAAAGGTTCGCCGCTCACCCGTCCATCAGCAGTCGCTTCGACAACCGGTTCACGCATCCCCTCATGCCCGCTGGCCAGCCAGATGTAGTACATTGCCGAGCCGGTCCCCGGTCTTAGAATCCCGCCCCTTGGCGTAAGGCCATAATCTTCACAGGCGGCTGCAAAATCTTCAAACAAATTCACAAGTAACGCATCTGCCCGGTCATCGTTGGACCCGACTTTGGGCCCCTCCTCGCCCAGCTTGCGGCGCAAAGATTCGTACCCTTCGAAGTTTGCTTGAAGGGCAGACAGGACTTCCTCCGCGCTCAGGCTGTGTTCGTCAAAGACGAATTGTTTGACCGCCGCCAGGGCATCCGCGGCATTTGCAGAACAGGCACCGTGGATGCCGAAGTTGTTATACTTCAGTCCTTCAGAGAGGTCGTGTCCCTGCTCAAGGCAGCCGCGCATGAAAACCGAATAGTATGGCGTGGGAGGCAACAGCAGACGAGAATAGACTTCACCCAGGTGATTCACCTGGGCGCGAATGTTTTCAGCGGTGCGGCTAAGAATATCATCAAATTCCATACCATCGGAAAGACCGACACGGATCGCCTGGTCAACGGCAGCCGGGAAGGAAACCGCCCCACTATTGACGATCTCCATGCCGCGCCCGGGGATAATGAATTCCCAGCAGGCTGCGACGACATAATCACGCGCATCCTCCAGGTCATATCCATGGGCAACCAGTGCCGGGATAACGACATCGTCATTGCTGTATTGGGGGAAACCCAGCCCTTTGCGCGTTAACTCGCTCGCCAGGCACAAAAGCTCTAGATCGGTCTGGGGGGAGATGCGCAGGTTAATTTTAGGGTCTATCAACTCAAGGTCGCAAGCAATCCTTAGTACCATTTTGGTAAGCTCGTTGATCGCCGGTGAGCCGTTGGATTTGACCCCTCCCAGGGTCATCGATTGACCGTTGTCTCCCTGCTGCACGCCCGGGTATAAATCGCTGTCTTTGTTCAACGAGATAAAAAATTCCGCCAGAAGCTCTTCCGCATCTGGGATCGTAAGAAAGCCCGCTTGCAGGTCGGACTGGAGGAAAGGCCACATATACTGGTCGAAGCGCCCCAAGCCAACATGGTAATTGCCTCCAAGCCAAACCACTGCCTGGCACATACGCAGCGACTGCAAAGCCTCACGAAAAGAGTGGGCCGGGTGCGCTGGAACCGATTCAAGCACGGCCGCCAGATCATCCCTGCAAAGCAAACTGGCTTGTTCTGCATATCGTGAGGCTAATTCCAGCACGGCGTCGATGGTTTCGACAGCGCTGTCCAGGAACTCAACCGCACTCGCGTCACCTTCCAGTCGGGAGTGTGTATTTACTGCTACTTCCCGCCTTCCCAGCAGCCCTTGCGAGAGCAGCAAATCCCAGTCCGCACAGATGTTACTGACCGGTCCAAGCTCGTGCAGAGTCCGCCCAGCAGTCAGGCGCGACCAATCCACCGCCGAGTAAACCGGCGGGACACCCGGGACTGTGCGAGTGAAGACGATTCTTTCTTCAGGCTCAAAGACAACACGCTCGGCCTCACACTGCCTGTGCACCAGCCGGGCGGCACGCCGGGTCCAGGACAGGCCTTCTTTTTCGCATTCCTCCAGAAGGTCAATCGACTTTCCTTGGCGGAGAACCTTATGTTCTCCGGTTCTTATCCGATGTTTTAAAAATACCACTCGTTCGTTCATGTGCTCTTAACCTTAAGCCCGGCTTGTTCGAAGATTTTCGTATTGATATTCAATGGACGCTTTTCATCATAATCTGGTTTAAACTCCATCCCGGCATATTGATATTTTGAACCAGCGGCCCGATTATACGGCAAAAAATTCACCTCGACCAGACCGGGCAATTTTCCAACGGTTTTGACAATAGCTGTCAGGTTTTCGTCCGTATCTGTCACGCCAGGTATTAGGGGCACCCTGATGATAAAAGGCTTGCCCGATTCACTCAGCAGCTGCAGATTATTCAGGATCAAACCATTATCAAAACCGGTGTAGTATAAATGCAATTCCCTGTTGATCAATTTCAAATCGTAGAAGACCAGGTCCGATCGGGCGAGAAGCAGCAGAAAATCCTCCGAAGAACCGTAACCGGAAGTGTCCAATACAACATGCAAGTCGTCAAGAGCATCGATCACTTCGGAGACAAATTCTGCCTGGAAAAGTGGTTCACCACCCGAAAAGGTAATGCCGCCATCATTCGCTCGCAGAATCGCGGCTTGCTGATTTAATAGTATCGCTAATTCCCTGGCTGAATATTCACTGCCCGCGACCCGATCACCCGACAGGCTTCGAATTACTTGAGGCTGCATGGATTGACCTTCGGGGTTGTGGCACCACATGCAGGCAAGCGGGCACCCTTTTAGAAAGACGGTGGTACGGACTCCCGGACCATCGTGTACCGTGAATTCCTTGATGTCAAATACGATACCAGATGTCATCACCCATCATTTCACTTAAGGGCTGGTAAGAAATGCAGGGGTCTCATGCTTGCATCAATTGCCGGGCACGCTGGGCCGCTGAGGCAGCATCCTGGGCATACATGTCCGCGCCGATCTCTGTGGCATATTGCTGTGTCACCGGAGCGCCGCCGATCATCACCTTGACCGAATCCTGCAAACTGGCTGCCTGCAAGGCCAACACGATATCCTTCATGCGTGGCATGGTGGTCGTCAGGAGGGCAGATAAGCCGATCAAATCGGGGTGATACTCATTCACCGCGGCAACATATTTTTCAGGAGAAACGTCCACGCCGAGGTCGATGACCTCGAACCCGGCACCCTCCAGCATCATCCCCACCAGGTTTTTTCCAATATCATGCAAATCGCCCTGGACGGTGCCAATGACAACCTTGCCAATCGCCTTTATGTTTGCGGCTGCCAATTGGGGACGTAGGATCGCCAGTCCGCCTTTCATTGCCCGGGCAGAGACGAGCATCTCGGGGATAAAAAATTCACCGTTCTCGAACATCCGACCAACCTCGGTCATTGCCGCAATCAAACCGTCCATAAGAATTTCTTCGGGGGGGATATTTTCAACCAGGGCTTCGTTTACTAGCCCCTGAGTGGCATTCAAATCACCATCGATCACATTCTTGCGTAAATCGTCCAGAAGATTCATGAACATGCTCCTGTCATTGCTCCCGGTAACCGGGCTGGTTTTGAACAAGTTCAATAAATGCCAGCATATTCTCAAGCGGCACATCCCCTTCTAAATCATGCGCCGGTGCAAATATGTAACCTCCGCGTGCACCCATTTTTAACAATCGTTTCATTTCCTTACGGACATCTTCAACCGTACCGAATGGTAATGTCCGCTGGGTGGATAGACCTCCATGGAATGTCAAACGTCCGCGATAGCGTTTCATCAATGATTCAACTTCCATCACCTCGGGCTGGAAGGGATTGAAGCAATTCAGCCCGATCCCGATTAAATCATCGAAAACCTCATCCACATCGCCACAGGAGTGAATGAAAACATATCTGCCGGCTGCATGGACGACCGAATACATCCTCTTGAGCACCGGATAAATGAATTGATGCCAGAGCTTGGGTCCCATTTGCAAGCCGCTCTGCTGCCCCCAATCATCTCCAAAATAAATAGCATCAATCTCGAACTTTAACGCCTCCTGGATTTGAGCAATGTTGTAATCAGCGATTGATTCCAACAGGCTTTGGACAAATTCGGGATGATCATAAAAATCCATCAACAGGTTCTGCATTCCGCGCAATGTCCAGGCGCGTTCATAAAGGGAAAAACCAATCTGGAAAACCCGGAAGCGGTCCCCATACCGGGCAATCCGATCAGGAATCTCAGTAAAAAATCGACGGTCCAGAGGATCAGGGAAGGAGTAGTGCTGCAAAGTCGGCTCAGGAAGGACGCACCCGTTCACGTTGCCGATATCCTTATCAATACTGCGATCCCAGACGACGCCGAAAACATCTTGAACGTGGTTGTCTCCCAGATCGGTAAAAATGCCAATATCGCTGCCCAACTTTAGGATGTGATTCTGAAGAGCTTCTTCGATGTCCAGCAGCTTGAAATGCCCTTCCAGCTTAGCCCTGGCTTCCTTTGTGAATCCACATGACCAGGGCACATATGGTGGTGTACGCCCGTCGAGTACGGTGTGAATGACTTCCCGTTTGGTCATAGCAAAATATAAATTTCCTTTGTCATCAATTCCAGTGTTTATACAAGCATTTTATATGGCGTTTGACGGATGGTTTCAAGCATAGACCAGAAATTTTCGAGGGGAGTATCGAGCTGTAAATTGTGAGTAGGTCCGATCAACAGCCCACCGCCCCGTCCGATTGTCTTCAAGCGGGTAATTATTTCCGCTTTAACCTGCTCCGGTGTACCAAAGGGAAGGGTCTGCTGAATATCGATCGATCCCCAAAAGCATAAATTCTTTCCATATTCATTCTTCAATCTCAACGGATCCATAGCCATCGGTTGAATTGGATTCAACACATCCAGGCCGATTTCGATCAAATCCGGGATGATCGGATAAACCACTCCATCGGTATGGTAGGCGATCTTGATGCGCGGATTTATGGCACGCAGCGAGGCCATTAAGTTGGCCATGCGGGGTTTAAAGTATTGACGCCACATCCTGGGAGACATCAGCATGGCGTTCTGCCCGCCGACATCATCGCCGAGCCAAATCATATCCACTCCCAACCTCACCAGGTGTTGCGTAACCAGCTTGTGATAGGAATATGGGATGTCCAGCACCCGGTTGGCTTTGTCCGGATTCGTTGCCATATCGATCATTAATTGCTCATAACCGCGCAAAGCCCAGGCAGATTCGAAAATGGTCGTCGGAGTGACCCCGACAATCCAGTACTCATCCTTGAATTCCTCCAGAACACGTTGGGCTTCATGGTAGAGCTTTGGCCGATTGGGATCGGGAGAAAGATATGTCTCCAGCGCTCGATCCTCAGCCAGCGGATGGCCAAACGGCTCGGTATACTTTCCCTTCCCGTACGGGGTCTTGTATTCAACAGTCTTCCAGGTCACGCCCCATTCATCCTGATAACTGTCTATATTCTGGTAGCCTTCCTGATAATATCCATTGACCCATCCAACAGAAGTCAGGAGCATATCCTCATCCAGGGTACGCTCCAACTCGTAGGTATTACCACCCCCATGCGGATTGTGCAACCCTCGTCCCTTTAAGCGCAAATCGACTTCGAGGCGGGCAGCAAACTCGGGGGTGAAACTAATCTGCATCGGGCAACGATCGGGTTCTTCATGGTTGAGTGCAGTCAACACGCGGTCACGGTGCTTTATCAAGTTTATTCCTCGACGGGCAGATAATCTTCATCCACTAAGTGGATGAAGGGTGACTCTTACCATATTGCAGCGCAGTGTCAAAAGCCGCGACAATATTCTCCGGCGGAACGAATGCCTGGATGTTGTGAACCGCTGCAAATATAAAACCTCCGCCTGGTGCGAGGTCATCGATGCGGCGTTTCACCTCGTCGACGACTTCTTGTAGTTTGCCAAATGGCAATACTTGCTGGGTATCCACACCGCCACCCCAAAAAACGATATCCTGTCCAAATTCCATTTTTAGTTCCCGGGTATTCATGCCTTTTGCCGAAACCTGGACTGGATTCAGGATATCAAATCCGATATCGATCAGGTCAGGGATTAAACCGCGCGTTGCCCCACAACTATGGTAGAACAACTTCGCCTCCGTCTTCTTCTTGATGGCTTCAACCAGACGTTTTTGTTTAGGCTTGATCATCTTTCGATACATCTCGGGATTGATAATCCAGCCATTTTGCCCGGCCAAATCATCCCAATAGGTAAAAACTTGAATGTAGGGGCCAACCTGCTCCAGGTAATTGTTGCAGGATTCAATATAGATATCGGTGATACCCTCCATCAAACGATCGGCAAAGGCCGGTGCTGTGACCAGGGCCATTAGGAAGTTCTGCAAGCCCATCACCCGGGCAGGCTGTTCAAAGATGCCTCCACCGATCACCGCGCTACCCACGAGAGCATAATCAGTGGTATCGTAGAGGTTTTTCGCCATCACACCCAATTGCGCGTTGACTTCTGCTGGATCAGGCTTGGGCCAACGATAGGCATCCAGGGCAGCCATTGTTGTTTCCCTGATCGGGAAGTCGACCCAGTCAAAATACAATCCGTCCTTTTTAGGCATGTGCAATTTCGCACCCCAGCGATCGATTAAGGCAGCATACGCGCCTTCCTCGAAAATATCCACCCCGGCGGTCGTCGCAGCAGGCAATTCCACCATGCGGAAATCAACCCCGAACCGCTCCATTAATGCATCATCGACATAGGGTAGCTGCTGCACATAATCCAGCATCTTGATCTCCCCGACGGGCATATCTAGATACTGTTTGAGTTCGATGTAAGCCTTCTTGGTGATCGAACTGACGATCGTCGCGCCCAGATCGATCGGGACACGATCGGGCTCTTTATGATTGAGGGATTGCATAACTCTTACGCGGGACGTCATCTCGCCCTCATCCACCTAGCTAAAGCATCTTCGCAGGACAGCCTGCAAGACAACGGATTCGAAGATAAAACGTCATAGATGAGCTGAGTCCAGAAAGCCATCCAACCGGAGACCATGGTTCCCGGGTTGATCAAAGCGATGTGGAAAGGGTCTGCTATATCACTCATTTTTTGCATTATTGGTCGTTAAGTTATACAATTGGATCGAATAGAGGTAGCATAAAAAGCTTTTCCAGAAGATTATTTTGGTTCACCTTGTTGATCTTCTTGCTGGGATGTCAGCCACGGGCGGATTCATTGATTCCTGCAAGTACAACTCCTGTTCCGCTTGTGACTATCCTAGATCAAAGTGAATATGTTGTGCACCAGCAATTGACGCTTGTGAATGAAGGACCGGGTCAGCCAGAGAAGCAGAATATTTGGCTAGCATTGATCCGAGACTTTCCTCCTTATCAGAAAGTACGATCAATGGAGATTTCGCCCGGAGATTATACGTTAATCGTTGACGAATATAGCAACCATTATGCTGAATTTGATTTTTCCGGGCAACCTACAGGGACGACCATAACGGTGAAGATCGATTATCGGGTTGTCGTTAACGAATTGGCTTACGACCTGTCAGTATGCAAAGGGGAACTTCTGGATGATTTTCTCCAACCTGAGCTGCATATTGAATCCGCTAATCCACAAATTGTGACCCTGGCGGGCGAACTTTCGCGAGGGAAAGGTACTGTTTGCCAGCAGGTGCGGGCGTTTTATGATTACATAGATAATGAGCTGGTCTATACAGACAATGGAGAGAATTGGGGAGCGCAAGCAGCATTGGGGCCAATGGGGGCTGACTGCACTGAATACACTGATTTGCTGGTGGCGCTTAGCCGAGAGCGAGGCATTCCGGCGCGCTATTTCGAAGGATTGCTGTATCTGGATCAGGGAACGAATGCCCTCGCTAAAATTGAGCACGCATGGCCCGATGTGTACATGCCTGGCGTCGGCTGGGTCGCATTGGATCCTACCTTGGGACGGCCGCTGGTCAACCGCGAGACTTATTTTGCCCACTATACGCCGAATCATATTATCGTCACAATGGGGACGAACCCATCCGTGTTACGGGGTGGTAGCTACTGGACGCATCTCTACTGGCCGGGGAACAGTACCAAGATAAGTGTAGCGGGAGAGTGGAATATCGAACTTGTCGATGAAAAGGGGCAGTAGACATAATCTCCATTGATCTCGTTGTTCCTGGCGCATCGAGGCAGAAACATCAATGTGGAAAGATAGAACTACAAAGGAAGATGGTAGATTTATGAACGCAGGGTCAGATCACTCTGTCCGCTTGCGCAGATACGTATGCATGATCACCGAGAGCACGATGATAAAACCGTAGATCAACTGGGTCCAAAATCCCGTCAAGCCGACTGCTACTGTCGCCGCTTCAATAGCGCCAATAATGAATGCCCCAAGGAATGTTCCTAATATTGTGCCGACGCCACCGAAAACGGAGGTTCCACCCAGGAATACGGAAGCCAGGGTGCTCAACAAGTACCCATCGCCGAGACTGGGCCAAAAATAGGCGACATAAAAGCTGGCGATCACCCCGGCAAAGGCCGAGATCAGGCCTACCAGCATAAAAGCCCGGATGCGAGTACGCCCGGTATTGACGCCCATCAGTTCGGCACTCTTGACATTGTCGCCGATCAAGTAGATGTGTGCGCCAAATCTATGGCGGTTTAACAGCACCCACCCGATGATCGAGATCACCACCAACCATACCATCTGCATGGGTAAAAATCCGCCGATTTTACCGACCAGAGCAGGGTAAAAAAAAGTTTGTTTGATATAACTTAAAGTGAAATTCGAACCTTGCGTAAGAACCAGCACTGCTCCCCGCCAGAAGAATTGCGTACCGATGGTGGCAACGAGCGAAGGAATGCCAAACTTAACAACGATCAGCCCGTTAATCCAGCCAATAATGGTTCCGGCTAACAAGGCGGCGATGATTGCCAGGAATACTCTTATGGTTACATTATCAATGAATACCGTTCCTTTGTAAGTAAAAGAAAACGCCACCATGCCCATGGCCATGATAGATGGAAACGAGAGGTCCATCTCGCCGGCGATGACTACTATGGTCAGGGGAATGGCCATAATGGCAAAGAAGGGGATGGAGGCCATGAAGGCAGAGTAAATTCGGGAGGCTAGAAAGGTTTCGGGGGCTGAGACGATAAAGATTATCCACAAGGTGATAAAGACACCAAGAATACCGAGTTGGGCACCGTAGGTGCGGGCAAACCTCGCGAGGGTGAAAGTTTCCTTATAATGCTGGTTGACTGCAGAAGAGTTTCCTTCAGTTTTAGAACTCATTACATCCATCCTTGTGTGTTAGTTTAGGCTGCCAATTTCTGCAACTCGAACCATTTTTTCCATTAACTTGTCCAGGGTGATATCCTTGGTCATGAACTGACCAGCGATCCGGCCGCGGTCGATCACCACTACGCGGTCGGCGACATTGTAGACATGCAAAATATTATGGTCGATAAAAATGGCGGATTTACCCGCTTGCTTGATGCCATTCACGAAGTTGACCAGTTTGGCGGTCTCTTTGATCGAGAGACCCATGGTTGGCTCGTCGAGAATAATGATTTCAGCGTCAAAGAAAAGGGCGCGTACAATGGCGACGCCTTGCTTCTCACCACCGGAATACTTGCCGACCTTGGAATCTGGACTGACAGCATGGGAGGTAAAACCCATGGATTGGGTCATCAGACGGTGTGTTTCATCCCTCATCCGTTGAATATCAAGGAAACCCAAGGAGTTGCAGAGTTCGCGTCCCATAAAGATATTGCGCCAAAGGGTTTGCAATTCGGTCAGCGCGCGTTCCTGATACACGGTTTCCACACCCAATTCTCTGGCTTTGGGAACTGAGAGGTGATCCACTTTCCCACCATTAAAAAGAATCTCACCACTTGTGGGCTGATAGTAACCAGTGATGATCTTGATTAAAGTGGATTTTCCGGCGCCATTATCACCCAGCAGACCAACAATTTCGTTCTGGCCCAACTGAAAGTTGATATCCTCAAGCGCCTGGACCTCTCCAAAGGATTTGGATACATTCCTGAGTTCTAGGCGATATTCCATAAGATTATCTCCGGTGCAGAGATTGATAGATTATTTCTTCCAGTATCACGCAATTTTTCAACAATGACAAGGGCTAAATGGCAAGGAATTCATTGCGAGCCATTTAGCCCTTGCTTGTTTACTCTATCGCTGATCCGTCAGAGAGGATAAGCGTTAGAAAGTAGAGAGCGGTTCTGCTTTAGCGAATCCCCTGCGCTACCAACGCGGTCAGTGCATCGACGTTGTCTTTGTTGACAAAACCCGCGCCGGTGTCGATTTGCAGACCGGCAAAACCGTAGTTATGCGTGAGACAAATCTGCAGAACGCCGAAGTAGCCTTGCAGATACTGCTGCTGGTCGATCACCAACTGGAGCCAGCCCGCTTGGATGGCTTCTACGGCGTTACCGGACGCATCGAAACCTGCAGCAAAGACATCGCCTGGTTGCTTGCCGGCGGCTTCCAGGAAGGTCTGCATGGTGCCCGTCAGGTTGCCGTGATCGGTGATGACCATCTTAATATCCGGGTTGGCGGACATGATACCGGTAAAGATCGGAACACCAGCGGCAGCGCTCGCATTGGTGGCGTCGTCGATCTCCTGGTAGATCACTGTCAGTCCAGCTGCTTCAAGAGCATCCTTTACGCCTTTGGTGCGCTCACCGCGGCCTGCTTGTGCTAACAAACCCCACAGGAAGGCCTTGTCACCCGCTACCAAACCTGATTCACTAACGGCTTCCTGACCCAGGGCGTAGCCTGCTGTGTAGAGAATGGCTCCGGCATAGCCGAAACCCTTGGCGCTATATTTGGCTTGCGCGAGCGGCAATTGCGTGTTCATGCTGGTTACGATAATGCCCGCTGCTTCAGCCTCATCAATCAGGGGATCAAAAGCTTCATCGCCGGGATGGCCCATGATGGCAATGCCGTCAGGATTGGTTGCTACGGCTTGCGTGAATTGGGTGATCATCTTTGCAGGATCCCAGTCGGACCACACGTATTGTACATCCGCACCCGTGTCGGCGGCGGCGGCTAAAGCACCGTTATAAACTACAGTCTCAAAGCCACCACCAGCTGTGCCGCCAGGGAAGAAGACGATTTTTGTGCCGGAGCACCACTTGGTTTCTACAGCAGGAGCCCCGGCTGAAGTAGCTGCTGGGGCAACTGTGCCTGGGGCCAGAGTTGGTGTTGCTGTCGGACCACAGGCAGCCAGAACCATGGTTAGTAGGACGATCACGGAAGCAATCCGTGAGACATTCTTGAACATTTAAGCCTCCTTATAGCATATCTGAAAGTTTTATCGAAATCTCTTGTGAATCATGCATTTCATCGTAAATAACTAGAGGACATTTTATTCTTTTTTCGGGCCACCTCCTATCTCTCATAATAGAGAGAGATTGAATCTGTTAACACTTCAGAGAAATGATCCCGGAATTTCAAATCGAAGAACTGGCGCGGATAATCAACTCCGGTTTCAGCATTGCGGATAATGGCTGCAGCGGTTCCCTTTCCGACCGGCGTGCTACAATCATTTCATGCAAGTTTTTTACTGCAATGCGGCCTACGTTAACCAATTGCTGGTAGATGGTTGTCAAAGGGGGCCAAAAGAAGGCTGACTCCGGGGTATTATCGAAGCCCACGATGGCCAGCTCCTGAGGCACACGGCGGTCTAGTTGATGAGCGATCCCCAATGCACCCAAGGCAATCTGATCGTTGCTCGCAAAAACAGCGTCTATGCCTGGCACCTGTGTCAGTAGAGTACGCATCCCTTGCTCCCCGTTCACTGCCGACCAGTCATCACTTTTGATCACCAGGGAAGGAGAAGCTTCCAAGCCCGCCTCTTCCAATGCTTCCTGCCAGCCTCTATATCGTTCGCGTGCCTCCCACCAAGCCATTGGACCGGTGATAATGCCAATCTTCCGCTTACCCTGCTGCAATAAATGTTGCACAGCCTGTTTGCCACCATTACAATTATCGACCGAAACTACTGAAACTCCCGGGCGGGGTTCCATGCTCAGGAAAACGATGGGGGGAAGTTGATCGAAACGACTGGCACAGATCCAGCTACGGTTGTTCCCCACTTCGGGTACTGCCCAGATGATGCCGTCGACACGGCGGTCAATCAAGGTATCCAAAATCGGCTGGTAATCACCATCTGGATGACTCATCAAGTTTAGAAACAAGGAATAACCCAATTCACTCGCCTCTTGCTCGATCCCCACTACGGTGCGTGAAGGGCCAAAATAATCAATTCCCCAGGCGATCACTGCCAGGGTATTCGAACGCTGGTGGATTAAACTTCGCGCCAGGACGTTTGGTCGGTACTCGAGCTTGTCGATGGCGGCCTGGACACGCTGGCGCGTAGCCTCGCTGATTTCACCCTGATGATTTGCGACACGTGATACGGTTTTGGTCGATACGCCGGCTAATTTAGCCACATCCCGCAGGGTGGCATGCAAGTGATTATTCGACTTCCGAACGAATTGTCGCTTGGGTGTCTCGTTATTCATTGGTTAAGCGTTTATTTTGAACCAAGGAAAACAATCCAATGATCATTTCCTTCAACTGACATCGCTGTCGACAACGATGTCAGTAATATATTACAACATTTACATCCCCTTTGTCAATAGGCAATCTCTGTATTGTCTATAAATTGCAGGCTAAATAATAAAAAGAAGATAGCGAAGCCTTTACCTGATCATCTTTGCACCGTCTGAAGCATGGTAAATGTAGATTTCGGATTTTAAACCAGTTCGGCTCTGGTAGCGCGATGCCAATTGTGCACTGAACGACTCAGCGACGGATTTTTCCACCAGATTCACCGTGCAACCGTCTCAAAGGATACTGGTTCCAAAGGTTCTATCGGTACCTTAGGCGCTTTTCCCTTGCGAATCGGATTGGACCATCCTTCTATTTCTACTTCATCTTCATATCATAAGAAAAATGCCCTCATCGCCCGAAAAGCACCATACCTTCCGCCAGCATTATGTCCCCTTTCTTCGAGGACCAGCAGATAATACCATAAGAACGATGGGGTAATTTGATTAATCTGCTGTACTGCCTGGGCATCATAGAAATCTGCCAAAAGCTTAAGTTTCTGACGATAAAAACGTAAACTTCCATCAGCCAAGCCTGCAGATTTGCGATCGATCAGGAATGCTTCCAACCAGGAAACCAAATAATCATCGACCTTGGAAAGATAAAAAATCCACCGGCGGTGACACCGTGTGGGTTCGACCCCCACCCGCCCAACAGATAGCCATTTTAGGCATTATCCAGCTAAAAACCCTATATATAGGGGGCTTCGGCAAGGAAAAATAACCAGATAATCCTCTGGGTGTCATTTTTTCTCCAATAAACACTCATTGGACCTCCTTCATAATATAAACTCGAAAATAAAAAGATTAAAGAGTCCTCTGGGTCTCGATATTTAAAGACATACGGCACACTCCTTTTCGTGTGCCGTATGCCCCCATATATAGGGTTTTTAGCCAGTTTTTCCCTTAAAAAGCCATATCTGTAGGGCGGGTGGGGGTCGAACCCACACGGTGTCACCACCGGCGGATTTTAAGTCCGCAGCGTCTGCCAATTCCGCCACCGCCCCGTTGGGGGCTATTATACTCCAGCCTTTCTGCGAAGGCGGGCATAACGTGAAACAAAATGGACCCAAAACGGAGAAAGACGTCCTTGAATGCGTCCCTCCCAGATGACCGCCCGCAACTCATCCGCACCCTCGAACTGCGGCAACACCAGACAGGCGCTCCCCACCTCGAAGGCGGCGTGTGCGTCCGAGCCAGCTGTACCCGGGAGGTTATGCTCACGAGCGAACGCCATCGCTAATCGGTTAGCCCCCGGTCTCATGCAGCGGGCGTTGAATACCTCGATAGCATCCACCAGTGGAGCGATTTCCAGCAAATCTTCCAAATCCCAATGACCGCTGCGCCATGTGTCGAACGGGTGCGCCACGATGATAAACGCCCCCTGGTCGCGCAGACGTTTGATCGTCTCTCTGGGCGAGAGGCCCGGCGGCACTTCCTCGGTCAGGTAAGCAGCTAATATCTCGCCGCGCGTGGTCATGATCTCCTCGCCGATGATGCTGCGTTCGGTGTCGATCTTGTGGGCTGCCAAGGCACCAGCGATGGTGTTGTGATCGGTGATGACGAGACGGTCGAGGCCGCGGCGGCGATAAGCCCTGACTAAGTCTTCAAAGCTCATTAGTGAATCTTTTGATGCAATGGTGTGACAGTGGAAATCAGCAATCAGGTGCTGAGTCATAATCTCAAATCCAATTTGCATGAATAAATCACTTGACAAAGGAGATTCTGTAGTTATATACTGATTTTACACCACGGGAAAGGAATAGCATCGTCGAGTAGAAAAAACTATAGTCGTGTAAACTATTTTCTGTAAGATATCATGATTGGTCTGATGATCAATAACGTTAGGCCTTTATGAACATGGTAAATCAAAACCCCCTTCCAGTTACAGGATCTACATCCATCTCTCATTTCGACCCATTCTCCATCCCTCTCCTCGCCCTCGAATCGACCGTCATCACCCACGGGCTGCCGCGGCCGCAGAACCTGCAATTGGCTCGAGACATGGAGCAGGCCGTGCGCTCGGAAGGCGCGACACCGGCCACGATTGCCGTCCTGGACGGAAAGATCCGTGTCGGCCTGACGGGCGCGGAACTAGAGCGCCTCGCCAGCCTGGATAACGTCCGCAAGATCAGCCGGCGGGATTTTGCCGCCGCCATCTTCAAGAAGGAGACTGGGGGTACGACCGTCGCCGGGACGATGTTCGCCGCGCACAGGGCCGGGATCAAGGTTTTCGCAACGGGCGGGATCGGCGGTGTGCATGAGGTCAAGACCTTCGACGTATCCGCTGATCTGCAAGCACTGGCCGAGACACCGATGATCGTGGTCTGCGCGGGGGCAAAAGCGATTCTCGATTTGCCCGCCACGCTCGAATACTTGGAAACGATGGGGGTGCCGGTCATCGGCTACCAGACCGACGAATTCCCGGCCTTCTATTCGCGCCAGAGCGGACTCCCGGTCAGCGCCCGGCTTGACACGCCCCAGGAAGTAGTCGCCTTTGCAAATGCGCATTGGGACCTGGGCATGGAAAGCGCAGTGTTGGTCTGCCAACCGCCTCCGGTCGTGACTGCCCTGCCGCACCTGGCTGTGGAAGGGGCTATCCAGCAAGCCAGGCAGGAAGCGCTCCTGAAGAATATTCACGGTCAGGCCGTCACGCCATTCCTGCTCCAACGCCTGAATGAATTGACTGGCGGTGCTACGTTACGCGCCAATTTGGATTTGCTGCTCAACAATGCCCACCTGGGCGCGCAAATCGCCTGCGCCTACAGCGCGGGACTCCGTCAACGGGCTGTATAAGAATCTTTGGGACGCGGATTTACACGGAAAACCATTTCAAACAAAAAGGACACGACCTCCAACCCGTAGGGTGCTTCCCTGGCCTGTCCGGCCAGGACAGGCGCAAAGAAGGGGGGTAGGCGAAACACGAGGTAGAACCTATATAAAAACATCTATTTTCCCCTTTGTGTCACTTTGTGTTCTTTGTGTTTAAGTACTCCCGCAGAAAACTTAAGGGCTTATTTTTTCTGCAATAGTTCTTCTATCATCTGTTCGGGAACCTGAACAGCAACCACCTCCCCGCGAACTGTGATTTCCCCCTTGGCCACAATCCATTCTTCAACCACCACCTTGCGCCCCTTGACCTCTTTCACCCTGCCGCGCACTTCTAACATCACGCCCAGGGGTGTAGGTTTCAGGTAATCCACATGCAGCGAAGCGGTCAGAAAGCGGAACGCTGGCTCCGTGTCCATGGCACGCTTTTCGGCGCGGTAGGCGGCCGCGGCAGCCGTCCCCGTGCCGTGACAGTCAATCAGCGAGGCGAGCAATCCGCCATAAACGTAGCCAGGGATGGCACTGTGATAGGGTTTCGGCTCGAAACGGCAAATCGACTCCTCGCCGTCCCAATAGCTTTTGATCTGGTGGCCGAATTCGTTCAGTCTCCCACAACCGTAGCAGTGGGCGAGAGGATCGGGATAGTAATCTTGAAAGGCTTTTTGCTCCATAGTTATTTCGTCGGGGTTTGGGACGGCCAGCGAGTGTCGGTGGGACGAGGCGTACTCGAAGGGATCATCGTCCAGGTAGCTGTGGGGGTTTTCGAGGGAGTCGGGGTTTGGGAGGGAGTCCGAGTCGGACTCGGGGTGCGCGTGAGCGTCGGCGTTGGGAACAAGCTGGGGGTTAATGAAGGCGTCGAGGTGGACGGTCCGCCCTGGACGACGAACTGGCCGATCACCTTCCAGTCCACACCGACGAATATCTGCACTTCATAAGTCCCCGGCAGCCATTCCTCTGGAGCCGGATTCCAATCAGCCCAGCCATAGCCGCCGATCTCGCCATCCCAGGGTCTGGTCTCAAAATAAACCAGTGCACCATCCCGGTACCAAAGCGCCGTCCACTGCACGCCGGGCAGCATCTTGTCGTAGGTGAAAGCCGCGTACATGTGCCTGACCGGATTCTGAAAAACGGTAGAGGGGTTGACCGGCTGTCCATCCGAGATGCGATAGGCAAACTGCAAGGGGCTGAAAACCGCATCCGGGTTGGGCGTGACAGTGCTCTGGAACCCGGCTTCGATAGCTGGCGGCAGGAAGGGGGTCAACGTTGGCGTAGGCGTATCGCTGATGGCTGGCGTGAGCGTGATCGTCGGCGTGAGGCTTATGGTCGGGGTGAGCGTAATGGTCGGCGTCAAGGTGATCGTCGCAGTCAGCGTCGAGGTGGCTGTGGGCGGGAAAAAATTGTAGACAATCGACTCTGTGTAACGTCCCAAGAAGAATGCGATCACGCCCAAAAGGATTGCGGTAAATATCGTCCACCAGCCCCCCACGATGCGGGCGCGACGGATGCGAAAGAAAGGGATACGACGCCCGGCGCGGATGGCGCGTATCCCCAACCAAAGCGCAACAATCGTGCCAATCAGGGTGAGGATAAAAGCTGTCTGGACGGCAGCGTGAACGTCAAGTTTCATGAATTTCCCTCAGCGGGGCGACGCTCAGATTATGATAGCCTGGGGCTGTTATTATAGCACAGCCCTTCTTGACGACAACCTTAGAACGTGCTACAGTTTCGGGCATGACGAAGCTCACCTTCCTGAAGCTCGGTGGATCGCTGATCACCGACAAGACGCGCCCCTATACCCCTCGATTGGACAAGCTGGCTGAACTAGCAGCCCAAATCGCCGCTGCCACGCGCCTCGACCCAAACCTGCGTCTGGTCCTGGGACATGGTTCCGGCTCTTTTGGCCACACCGCCGCCAGCCAGCACTGGCCTGTCAATGCAAAATGGACACGCACAGACTGGCGCCGCTTCGCCGAGGTCTGGTACCAGGCCTCGGCCTTGAACCGCCTGGTCGTGGACGCGCTGCATGGCGCTGGAATCCCGACCATCAGCTTTCCCCCTTCGGCGACCTGTCAGGCGAACGAGGGCGCAATCGTAGACTGGTACCTGCCGCCGCTCCAGGAGGCGCTCGAAACGGGCATCATACCCCTGATCCAGGGCGACATTGCCTTCGACACCGCCATCCACGGTACGATCCTTTCCACAGAAGATTTGTTTTTCACGCTCGCGCAGCGACTTCATCCCCAAGGCATCCTGCTGGCCGGATTAGAAAAAGGCGTCTGGGCTGACTTCCCAGAGCGTACCAGGCTTATCGAGATGATCACACCGGAGAGTTTCGAGGCCGAGGCCGCGGGTCTGGCCGGCGCGGCGGGCATGGATGTGACGGGCGGGATGAGGGACAAGGTCGAGCAAATGGTCAGGTTGGTGGAGCAGGTACCGGGTCTGGAAGTGCGCGTCTTCTCCGGCGAAGGAGCAGTAAATGTCCAACGCGCCCTACTCGGCGAAGCAGTAGGCAGCCTCATCCGGCGTTGACATCCCCTTTTGCTTAGATTAGACATGCGCTATGGAAAACGATATCTATTTGACCGCCGAAGGGGCTGGCAAATTAAAAGCCGAACTGGAAGAGCTAAAAGGGTCTGCCCGCGATGCGTTAGCCAAACGCCTGCGCGCTGCCATCCAAATGGGCGACCTCTCCGAGAACGCCGATTACCACAAGGCAAAAGAGGATCAGGGCTTTCTCGAAGGTCGCATCCAGGAACTCGAATTCACCCTGCGCAATGCGATCATCGTGGAAGAGGGTTCTGTGGCAAGAGGTGTGGTATCCGTAGGAACGCGGGTAACTGTTCAAGAAGAAGATTTCCCGGATGAGACTTATCACCTGGTCGGCGCGAAGGAAACTGATCCGCGCAACGGGAAGATTTCCTATGAATCCCCCATTGGCCGCGCCCTGCTCGATCACCACGTCGGCGAAGTGGTCGAGGCCGAGACGCCTGGCGGGAGGATCAAGTTGAAAATCTTGAAAATCGAATAAGTCGTATCTAACGAAAAAGGGCAGCCTCAGCCGCCCTTTTTTTTTACTGCTCTGGCACCGTGACCTTCGGCCAGATGGCCAACTCCAGCGTCACGCGGTCGAAATAGCTGCTATCGGGAAGCGCGCCCTGGCCGTATTCGACATCCGAAACCGTCGCCATCAGTTGAAGCGCGGCCGTTTCCAGCACGAACTGCTTGCCCGCTTCGATCAGGATCGGCTCGCCTTTGGCTTCCAATCGTTGTAAAGTAGCGACGTCGTTGTAGGCATGTGAACTCATCAAGACCTTGGTCACGGTCTGGATGTCATTCTTGTCGAACAGCCAAACCTCGAATGCGGTCACTTTCTTGGGATCGCCAACGCCAATAGTCTCGGAGATGCCAACGCCGCACTCGCCCAAGAACTCGCCAGAAGGAGAGTCTATACCGAAAGAGTCGTCGAACAGATCGTCGCCGAGCACGTAGGTGGTGACAAATTGGGCGATGGGAGCTTCTTCACCTCTGCTGGCATAATCTGTAATCTCGGTCTGCTTGCTGAGGCGGTCAGCTTGCTGCGCCGGGGTCGCTTCGCCGTTGCGGCGACTCAACCTCGGTCCCAGGAACTTGTACAGCGTAAAACCTACGCCGCCCACCGCCAGGATCGCAAAAACAATGATCCCGTAACTTACGAGCCGGCTGCTTCTACCTGGCGTTGCCGGCGTTCCGCTGGGGGTCGGAGTACCAATAGCGCTAACAGGCTGCACGAGATTTGAATAATTCATGATCGTGACCGGGTTCTGCTTCCCAGGGTTGGTTTGAATGGTCTTTAGAAGCACAGACCCGGCTGAACCAAGTTCCTGATAGCGTTGGATGGCAAGCTGCGTATCGCCGTTAACGCCGAACGAATCGATCGCCATGCGCAGGTACTGTTCCTGATAGCCAACGTTCAGCAAAGATGGCGGAGCATCTTTCCATTCCACAGGCTGGATCACCCACCCCCAGATCAGTCCTAGAAGTATCCCCCCCACACCGGCAAGTACAGCGGCAATGACGGGTTTCTTTAGATACTCAAGAATTTTCATCATGTAGCCTCCATCACAAATGCGAATCAGTAGCAATTATTATACAAGCAATATGGAAATAAGCCAACACTCTTCGTTACCGTCTTTCCATCAAGTAAAGCCAACGTTCCGATGTTCGAATCTGGCAAGATTTACGAATTATATATCGTTTTGCAAGAATCCGCTCGAATGCCTCACGTTGATACTCGATAAATATTTCCTCCCGGTTCTTGAGCAATTTCTGCACTTGCGAATCGGCTTTGGGGACGAACTCGACGATCAACCACTTGCCCAGCTCGGCCAGAATATCGGACAGGCGATCAAATAGAACGTTGTTCGAAATCGCTAGGTGATGGATCAACGCCAGCGCCAGGACGACATCTGCCGGGCCGCGCCCGACTAGCGAGTCGCGCTCCCGATTCGCCCAGCCGAGAGAAGTGCTGGGATTGGTCAGTTCGAGGACGAGCGGCAGGAGATTCTGCTCCTTGTCTTTCTTGACCTGCCGGTAGTTCTGTTCGACGGCGGCTGGGTCAATGTCGAACGCGACCGTATGCGCGCCCAGACCAGCAGCCTGGCGGCTAAAAACCCCCGTATTTGCGCCCAAATCCCAGGCCGTTTTCGGTTGGAGTCCCTCAAGCCATTCGGCAACCAATTCCATCTTGTGTTCGAAAGCCACCTCAGTGTAATTGGTGCTATCGTAATACTCAACCCACTCCGTGCCGACCGGCTCCCACTTCAAGCCGAGCACCGTCGCTTCCAGGCTCTCGATCAGGCCGAGAAGGGCTTGCTTGCTTATTTTCCGCCCGCGGCGCGCTTCCGAGATAGTCATGTCCGCATAGCGCGCCTGGGCGCGTGCGTGCAAGTGTATGTGAGAGGATAGCCCCAGGTTCCAGCGCGTGCGGTTCGGCAGGAGCTTGCTGGCAATGTCGAGCGGAATCCCATCAATGTAGACCCGCAGCAATTAACACAGGCGCACGTCACGGATGGCCATCAAGGCCAGCGGCGCCAGGAAGTGCTGGCAGAACTGGCGGTAAGCCACCCACGGCTCCCCTTCGCGATAAGCTTCAAAGGAAAGCGTATCAACCAGGATGGGCTTGCCGCGATAGAACTGGATATTATAGGCGCTGGCATCCTTGAGCGACATACCGGCTTTCATGGCGCGCTTCTGGATGGCAAGCGTGACCAGCACCGCGTCTTTCAATTGCCCAAACGACCACTCGTAGGGATACGAGATGAACGGCACTCGCTCCAGCTAGAGAATTTTGAAAGCCAGATCAGGGTCCGCTGGTTTCACGTCCCCCTCGGCGTGCGGGATCAAGAGTCCAGCCTTGACCAGCTTCTCGTACAGGCCAGAATCCATCAGCCGCGCGTAGTTCTCCGCGTAGAGGCGGTTAACCTGCCGGTACAGGGTCCCGTCACGGACAAACAGGAACCTGCTGGGGTCGCGGAACGAAGCGCCGAGTTGACCACTAGGCTTCATCGCTGTCTTCGCCTTCTGTCTCTTCTTTTACGTTCTTACGGTTAAAGAACTTCTTGATCTTGCTCCATTGGGTTCGGAGAACGAGCGCTGCGCCCAAAAGACCGGCGATCATCAATTGGAGCAGGAAACTGCCCGAACCAGGATCGAGGTAGGCCTGCTTATCACCCAGGATGGAGAGCAACACACCAGCAAGATGGAAAATCGTTCCTCCTTTTTCCTCACCCCTCGCCCCTCTCCCTGAGAAAGAGGGGATGGGGGCGAGGGAAATCACGCTGCCTCAGTTACAACCTCTTCCAACGCGAAGGTTTCCTCGCAATCCAGGCATTGCGCTTCACGCTTGTTGGCGATCACAAGCATACCCTGGCAATGCGGGCACGGTTTCGGCAGGGGACGCTTCCAGGAGGTGAAATCGCAATTCGGGTACCGGTTGCAGCCGTAAAAGATACGCCCTTTTCGGGTTTTCCGCTCGACGATATCTCCGCCGTCCTTAGGGCAGGTCACGCCAATCTTTTCCAGCCACGGCTCGGTATGGCGGCAGTCCGGGAAGCCGGAACAGGAAATGAACTTGCCGTAACGCCCGTAGCGGATGACCAGCTCCTTGCCGCAATCCGGGCAGGCGCGGCCAATTGGCTCCGGGCCGGTCTTGGTCATCGGCATCTCGGCCTGGGCAATCTTGACCTTCACCTCGAAAGGCGTATAGAACTCATGCATCACTTTGACCCACTTGGCGCGGCCTTTCGCGATCTCGTCCAGGTCAGCTTCCATGCGAGCCGTGAAGCCCAGGTCAACGATCTCGGGGAAATATTGCATCATCAGGTCATTGACCAGGATGCCGATATCGGTGGGGAACAGGCGCTTCTCCTGGCGGATGACATAGCCGCGCGCCTGAATCGTAGACAAAATTGGCGCATACGTGGACGGGCGCCCGATGCCATTCTCCTCTAGCACTTGCACCAGGCTGGCTTCGCTGTAGCGCGGCGGCGGCTGGGTGAAGTGCTGCTCCGAGATCAGGCGGACGAGGTCCTGTTTCTGGCCCTCGGCAATCGAGGCCGGGATGCGGACATTCATTTCGTCCTCTTCCTTGGGCTTCTTGTCCTCGTCTTTGGCTTCCTCGTAGACGATCAAGAAGCCGGGGAACTTGACCGAGGAACCGGCCGCCCGCAGCGTGTAGGCGTGGTCGGACCCGGTGCCTGTTACGTCCACCGAAAGCGTATCGTACACTGCGGCTTCCATCTGCGAAGCCACGAAGCGCTGCCAGATGAGCTGGTACAGTTTGAACATGGCCGGCTCGAGGAAGGGCTTGACCTTCTCGGGATCGCGCAAAACGGATGTTGGGCGGATGGCCTCGTGGGCTTCCTGCGCGCCCGCCACCTTCTTCGTATATTCCGGTGGCTTTTCGGGCAGGAAATCGTTGCCATAACGTTGAGCAATGTAGCCCCGCACCTCGTTGCGCGCCACCTCGGCGATGTTGGTCGAGTCGGTGCGCATGTAGGTGATCAAACCGGTCGTGCCGCCCTCGCCCACATCCTGGCCTTCGTAGAGGCCTTGCGCCAGGCCCATCGTCCGCTTGGCAGTAAAGCCCAGCTTGCGCGAGGCCTCCTGCTGGAGCGTGGACGTGATGAACGGTGCGGACGGTCTGCGCTGCCGCTCGCCGCGTTTGACGCGCGTGACGACGTAGTCAGCCTTCTCCATATCCACCAGGATCGGCCTGACGACTTCTTCATTGGGCAGTTCCGGGTCTTTCTCGTCAATCTTCGCCAATTTGGTGAGGAAGGTTTGCTTCTCGCCCTCTGGGCGCATTTCCGCGCCGATGGACCAGTACTCCACCGGCACAAAGGCGTCAATCTCGCGCTCGCGCTCGACGATCAGCCGCAGCGCCACCGATTGCACGCGACCAGCCGTAAGCCGTGAGCGGACCTTCTCCCACAGGATCGGGCTGATGCTGTAACCCACCAGGCGATCCAGGATACGGCGCGCCTGCTGAGCATTGACCAGATCCATGTTGATGGCGCGCGGGTTGGCAAAAGCCTCACTGATAGCATGTTCAGTGATCTCGTGGAAGACCACGCGGCGCGCCAGTTTCGGGTCAATCGCCGCAGCTTCCATCAAGTGCCAGGAAATGGCTTCCCCTTCGCGGTCTGGGTCGGTGGCTAGGTAGATTTCAGCGTGCTCCTTCGCTAACTGCTTGAGTTCTTTGACTACTTCCTTCTTCTCGTTCGGGACGCGGTACTTGGGTTTGAAATCGTTCTCCACATCCACCGATAATTGCGAGCGCAGCAGGTCGCGAATGTGACCGACCGAAGCCTTCACGGTATAGCCCTTTCCGAGGAAGCGGCCCACCGTCCTGGCTTTGGCCGGCGATTCGACGATGACCAGCTTGCCGCTGCGCGAGGCGTTCTTCTCCGGTGGCGTCATCCCCTCGTGAGCCGGCGTCTTGCCGATGCGATATACGGCTGTACCGCACACGCTGCAAGTCCCGCGCGTGACCGCCGCCCTCGCCGCGTTGAAAGTCGGCTTGGGAGCCTGGATTTCACGTTTTGACTTACACTTCATGCAATAGGCTTCCAAGTAATACCTCCGTGTCTATCCTTATAAATAATCGTTTCTATTCATCTTCTTCAAATTCTCGATCACCTGGCGCACCTGCTGCGCCTGGTCGCGGTGACAGACCAGCAACGCATCGCCAGAGTCGATCACGATCAAATCGTCCACGCCGATCGTGGCGACGAGTTTCTTTTCGGCGGAATAAACCAATGTATTGTGAGTCTCCAGTAGCATGTGCTCGCTGTTGACGATCACGTTCCCATCCTGGTCTGGCAGGAGAACATCGAACAGCGAATCCCACGAGCCGACGTCGCTCCATTCCAGGCCGCCAGTGGGGAGAACAGCCATGTTTTCGGCGTGCTCCATAATACCGTAATCCACCGTGACCGGCCTCAGCCGCGGCCACTCGGCGCGGAGAACTGGTTCCTCCTCAGGTGTGCCCCAGGCTGCCCCGATTTTTTCGAGGGCAGCTCTCAGGTCCGGCATTTGACGCGTAAACTCGTTCAGGACGCGGTCAACGCGCCAGATGAACATCCCGGAGTTCCAGGAGTTGTCACCGTGCGCCAGTATTTCGCGCGCTTTCTCTTCGTCCGGCTTTTCGGTGAAACGTAGCACGCGGTAAACAGGGTAATCGTATTTTTCGGGCAGATGCTCGCCGCGCTGAATGTACCCATAGCCGGTGGCCGGAAAGGTGGGCGTAATCCCCAGTGTGACCAGGTAGCCCGTGTGCGCCACTTGCACGGCGGCGCGCATCACCAGATGGAACAGGTCGCGGTTGCCGATGTAATGATCGGAGGGGAGAGCTAGCATGACCGCATCTGGGTCACTCCTGGCCAATACCGTCGCAGCCAACCCAACAACTGAGGCGGTGCCGCGCGGTTCTGGCTCAATCAGGAAATTCTTCGCTGGAATGCCAGGCGCCTGTTTCTTGAGTTCTTCCGCCTGCCCCTCGGCCGTGACGACCAGGATTTGGTCAGGCGAGACAAGTTCATCCAGCCGCGCCAGCGTGGACTGGAATAACGTGTCCTCGCCAAGCAAAGGTAGGATGTGCTTGGGATGCTTTTTGCGCGAGACCGGCCAGAGACGAGTCCCGCCGCCGCCGGCCATGATGACTGCGTAAGTGTGGTTCATTGCATATCTTTCTGTTTCTCAGGTTTGATACTCCGCCTGCTCTTCCCTCACCGCCACATAATTCATCCCGCCAACCTGGCGCACCATGCCCTTGAGTTCCATCATCACTAGCGTAGCCGAGACACGCTCGATGGGCAGGCCGGTCTGGTTGCGGATCTCGTCCACGTGCAAGGGTTCGTGAGCCAAAACGTTCAACACTTGTGCTTCCACATTATCAGCAGGCAGGACTTTCCGCACGAGGCGCTGTTCGCTGACGCGCGTCAGGTTCAAGGCTTCGAGCACATCGCGGGCAGAGAGCAGCGGATGTGCGCCCTGCTGGATCAAGCGGTTCGTCCCTTTGCTCTGCGGGGCCAGGATGTTGCCCGGCACGGCAAAGACTTCGCGCCCCTGGTCAACCGCGAACTGTGCGGTGATCAACGCGCCGCTGGTCTCTCCAGCCTCGACCACCACCACCGCCAGCGACAACCCGGAGATGAGACGATTGCGAGGCGGGAAGTTGGCGCCCTCAGGCGGCGTGCCAGGGGCGTAATCGCTGAGCAGCGCGCCGCTCGCCAGGATTTGTTCGGCCAGGGCGCGATGCTCAGGCGGGTAGACGCGATCCACGCCGTTTCCCATGACGGCCAGCGTGCGGCCTCCGGCTTTCAGTGCGGCCTGGTGGGCAATGGCGTCCACGCCGCGCGCCAGCCCGCTGACCACGGTCACACCGTTTTGCGCCAGGTAGGAAGCCAGCTCCTCGGTCACCTGGCGGCCATAGGCTGTGACCCGCCGAGTCCCGACCACGGCCACTGCCCAGGAATCTTCGGCTGTCAATTCGCCACGCAAATAAAGAATGGGCGGCGGTTGGTCAATCTCCTTCAGGCGGGAGGGGTAAGCCTCATCATCCCACGTCAGCACGTGGATGCCTTGCGCGGCGATCTGCTCCATGAAGCCATCCAGGTCCACGCTGGCGCGCGCCTGGATGACGCGTTCGGCGATCTTCTGGCTCAAGCCCGCGGCTTGCAAGGCGTCCATTGGCGCCTGCCAGGCCAGCGAGAGGTCGCCGAAGTGTCCGCGCAATGCTTGCAAGCGAACCGCGCCGATTCCCTTGACCAGATTGAAGCCCACCCAGTAGCATTTGTCATTCATAAAGATTCAACGCGAATTGCGCGAATGGTAGCCAGTAGACTACCAGAATAATAAAATGACGCTAATATTCTTTCTCAGAACAAAAACAAGGGGCATTCGCGTAATTCGTCCATTCGCGTCATTCGCGTTCCTCTCTTATTAAACCAGGCAAAAGGTGAACGCGCATCGTTTTGCGCGGCAAGTCTACTTCCAGAACGACATCGGAAATGGCCGGGAGCAGAAGCTCAGTCCCATCATCACGCTTCACCACGTACACATCGTTTGCGCCGGTTTCCAGGATTTCGGCCAGTTTGCCCATTTCCTGCCCATTCTCGTCCACTACACTCAGCCCAAGGATTTGATGATGGTAATACTCCCCTTCTGGCAGTGGAGGGCAACCCACGGCAGGAATAGATAACATTTGATTGCGAAGAAGTCCCACTTGCTCTGGAGTGGTGATGTCTTCAAATGTGAGCAGCAGCCCATCCTTGTGCGGCCGACGCTTGCGGATCGTCAGCGGCTGATGCGCCGCGCCGACAAAGACCAGCGTTTTCGGAGCCAGGCGTTCGGGAAAATCTGTATAGATTTCCACCAGGGCTTCACCCGCCACGCCGTGTGGACGCCGGATCTTTCCTACTACTAAGAGGGCAGGCTCGCCAGCAGATGGCGAGCCTGCCGGTCTTTCACTGGCAGAGGACATTCGATCAGGGCTAGGGTTCGACAACATCCAGCGTGACCTGCAAGCCTTCGCGCTCGGCGGTCACGCGGAGCAAATTCCGGATGGCGTTTGCCACACGGCCACCTTTGCCGATCACGCGCCCCATATCATCTTTGGCGACTTGCAGCTCTAGGGTGACGCGACTACCGTGCCGGTACTCGCGCACGTCCACTTCATCCGGGTGTTCGACCAGAGATCTAGCGATGTAATCCGTCAGAGATTTCATGCCATTCCAGGATTCTAACGGCGGGTCTTTGGATTTGTGACGCGGGAAGCGCGGGCTTTTTCTACTTCTTCGAGCAACGCCTCGACCTTCTCGCCAGTTTTGAAACGCTCGAAACGGTCGAGCACGCCCGCAGTTTTGAAGAGCTGGGCCACAGACTCGCTCGGTTGCGCGCCTTTGCTCATCCAGTCATAGACGCGGTCTTCTTTGACGTTCATGCTGGCCGGTTCAGTTCGGGGATTGTAATCGCCCAGGATTTCCAGGAAACGCCCATCGCGCGGGCTTTCCTTGTCCGCCACGACAATGCGATAGCTGGGCTGGCCCCTTGAACCGGTACGGCGTAAGCGAATACGAACCATCGGAAAGTATCTCCTTGAATGTTTTTGGGTATCTTCTCAATAAGTAGGGAAGGATGGGGGTGTGCGGGCGGCAAAGCCGCCCGCACACCCCCCGCTCCCCAATTTATTGAGACGATACTTTTTTGGTTTAGGTTGCAGACATCCCAGGAAGGTTGAGGGGCGCGAAAGGATGCACGCCTTCCTGTTCTCTCTGCCTAACCGAACAGACGCGATAGGCCGCGTCCGCTATTTTTTTGTAAAGTTCTAAAGAGACGCTGCATCTCGCGGAATTGCTTCATCAGGCGGTTCACTTCCTGGACCTGGGTGCCTGATCCGCCGGCGATGCGCCTGCGGCGTCTGGCGTTCAGGATTTCGGGGTCGCGCCGCTCCTCGACCGTCATCGAGCTGATGATCGCCTCAGTGGTCTTGAACTGCCGTTCCACGTCTTGCGGCGAGAGGTTGCGCGCCGCCTGTCCCATATTGCCGGGCAGCATCTCCATCATCTGGTTTATCGGGCCCATCTTCTTCGATGAGCGCATCATTTCGGCTAAATCTTCAAGCGTAAATTCTCCTGAAGATAACTTCCGAGCCTGATCTCTGGCAGCTTTCTCGTCGAAGGCAACTTCGGCCTTTTCGATCAGACCGAGCATGTCGCCCATGCCCAGGATGCGGGAGGCCAGACGCTCTGGATTATACACCTCCAAGGCGTCCAGTTTCTCGCCTGTGCCGAGGAACTTGATCGGCACATCCGTGACCGAGCGGATCGAGATGGCCGCGCCGCCGCGCGCATCCCCATCCATTTTTGCCAGCACCAGACCGGTCAGCGGGACGGCATCCCGGAAACCTTCGGCCACGTTCAGGGCTTCCTGACCGATCATGGCATCCACGACGAGCAACGTCTCCGCCGGTGGGACTTTCGCGACGATGGCCCGCAGCTCATTCATCAGCTCGTTATCCAACTGAGAGCGGCCAGCCGTGTCCAAGATCACGACGCCAAAACCGCCGTTTTTCGCCTTCTCCACCGCTCGGACAATCAGCTCAGGCGGCTTGACCCCGCTCTCGGTGTGAACCGGTACGTCCAGGCGCTGGCCCAGGATCTGCAATTGCTGGATGGCTGCGGGCCGGTACGGGTCGCCGGCGACGAGCATCACCCGCTCCCCACGCGAGCGCAACAATTGCGCCAACTTCCCGGCCACGGTGGTCTTGCCCGATCCTTGCAGCCCGACCAACAAAATCAGGCGCGGGCGCGGCCCGCTCAGGTTCAGCGGCGCAGGTTCACCCAGGGTGGCGATCAATTCCTCGTTGACGATTTTAACGACCTGTTGGCCCGGGTTGAGCGCCTTCGAGACCTCTGCGCCGACAGCCCGCTCACGCACGCGGGACACGAATTCCTTGACCACACTGTAGTGAACGTCCGCTTCCAGCAGGGCCAGGCGGACTTCGCGCATCGCTGCATCCACATCCGCAACGGAGAGCTTACCGCGCCTCCGCAATTGATCGAATACCTGGTTTAGCCGTCCGGTGAGTGTCTCGAACACGTGCTTTCTTCATTGTAATGCGTAGAGTCTTTCAAAGCCGTCAGATTTTAGCTTAGAAAGGGCGGGTGGTCAAGGAAAACTTCAAAAGCCTTCAATCGCCTGCGCGACTTTTTCCTCGTAAATGGGTTTATATTACTTGTAACGTTCGAATCTAATTGCCAGGAGGAGTTATGTCCAAAGTTGCTGTTGTAACCGATAGTACGGCCTACATCCCAGATGAGTTGCTGAAGCAATACAATATCACTGTCGCCCCGCAGATCTTGATCTGGGGAGATGAAACATTCCAGGATGGGGTGGATATTCAGCCCAACGAATTCTATCGTCGCTTATCCACCGCCAAAGTCATGCCGACCACCTCGCAGGTATCCCCTGCTACTTTGAAGACCATATTCGAGAAACTGCTCGAAGATGGCTATGATGTGCTGGGCATTTTTATTTCAGCCAAGCTGTCAGGCACCATCTCGTCTGCCGAACAGGCCCTAGATATGCTCCCCAAAGCCAAAGACAAGGTCGCGATCGTCGACTCGAACTCCACAGCCATGGCGATGGGCTTCATCGCTTTGACGGCAGCACGCGCAGCCAAGGCTGGCGGGAAACTAGCCGAATGTGTCAAACTGGCCGAAGAAGCCTACGCCCATACCGGCGTCTTCTTTGCGGTGGAAACGCTCGAATTCCTTCGGCGGGGGGGACGCATTGGTGGCGCACAGGCCTTGCTCGGTACGGCGCTGAACATCAAGCCAGTGTTGGAACTGCGCGACGGGCGGGTCGAATCGATCGAAAAGGTTCGCACGAAAAGCAAGGCCCTGGATCGGATCATCGAGCTGGTCGTCGAGAAGGTCGCGGGCCGGACCCCTGTCCGGCTGGCCACGCTCCATGCCAACGCCGAAGCGGAAGCCAGGACCACACTGGAAAAAATCAGCGCTCAATTGCATCCCATCGAAAGCATCTTCGCTGGCGTAAGCCCGGTCATCGGCACCCATGCCGGGCCTGGCACGATCGGCCTGGCCTTTATGGCTGGAATGTAATCCCAAGGGAAAGTTCTCGGACGGGTTCAGTGCAAACTGAATCCGTTTTTTTTTTTTTATTTTTGAAAGGCGTTTCAAATTCGATTTGACGGTTTCTCCCTAAGCAAGTATAATCCGCCTTCGGCATTATTCAAAATCACTGGAGAGGTTTTTATGGATGCTGTAACCAACACCGCACAAGAAGGCGCGATTAAGCCAAAGACGCATTATTCAGGAAAGATTACAAAAACAACGCTGGCGGGCGCAATCGTTGACATCGGTCAGAACGTTCCTGGCGTGGTGCACATCTCACAATTGTGTGCAGAACCCGTCAACCGGGTTGAGGATGTCGTCCAGACAGGCCAGACGGTGGACGTTTGGGTGCGGCGCGTACGAGATGACCGTATCGAGCTGACCATGATCGAGCCAATGGCGCTGGAATGGCGCGAGATCAAGCCCGACATGATCGTCAAAGGCAAGGTCGCCCGACTGGAATCATACGGCGCTTTCGTGGACATCGGGGCTGAACGACCCGGCCTGGTGCATGTCAGCGAGATCGCCTACGGCTACGTAAAGACTCCCGGCGAAATCCTGCACGAGGGCGATGAGGTCGAAACCAAAGTGCTGGAGGTCAACCGGCGCAAGAAACAAATCCGCTTGAGCATCAAAGCCGCCCAGCCCAAACCTGAGGAAGCACCGGCTGAGGCGAAAACTGAACCCAAGAAGCGGCGAGGCAAGAAAGGTAAAAGCGCTAAGAAAGAAGCAGTAGCTGCTGAAGCGCAAGCCTCTGCACCCGAACCGACCGCCATGGAAATCGCCTGGCAAGAGGCCATGGAGCGCGCTGAAAGCAAGCAGACCGCGAGAAACAAGAAGATCAAGATACCTGCCACATCCAAAGAACAGGAAGAGATTCTTAGCCGCACATTGGAAAACCGCCTGCCGACCGGCTAATCGGTAAAGTTACAGACAGGTGACAGTCACCTTTAATTGAGGTGACTGTCACCTGTCTTTTAAAACACCTGTCCCGTTTTCTGCATTTCAGCCAGGAATTTTTTCCGGTTAGCGGAACGGGCCGTCTTGCCGCTGGAAGTCTTGACCAGCCAGTGCTTGCCGACGATATGCACGTAACGCAGTGCCACCGCTGAGCCGCGCGTCACCACCTGGCGGATCTGGTCGGCAACGCGCTGACGTTCGTCAGCCTCATCTTCATCCACTTCAGCCGCCATGACGACATCTTCCGTGCCTGTGGTCTCGTTGAAGACGCCAAAGGCCACCACCCGCCCTGGGTGGACACCCGGAACATCCATCGCCAACTGCTCCAGGTCTTGGGGATATATATTCTTGCCGCCGACGATGATCAGATCCTTCTTGCGACCAGTCACGTAAACTTCACCCTCTGCAATGTAACCGAAATCGCCGGTCAGGTACCAGCCTTCCAGGAAAGCCTTCTTCGTGGCATCCGGCCGGTGATAATACTCGGTCAGCATACAATCGCTTTTCAGAGCGATCTCGCCGATGTGCCGTTCGGATATATCCTTGCCATGACCATCCACAGCACGGACAGCTACATTGCGGATCGGCCTTCCGGTCGAGAGCATTTTTATGGTCGCTTTACCGTTAACCGGGGGGCGAGCGATGCGATCCACTTGCAGGCTATCGCGGTCCACCTCGTCTACGACGACCCGCCTCTCGATCCCGCCTTGGGTGACAGCAAAGACGTTCTCGGCCATGGCGTAGCACGTGGTCAGGGTTTCGTAGCGCAGGCCAAAGGTCCGGAATTGTTCGTAAAAAGCCTGGTGACTCTCCCAGCGCATCGGCTCGGAACAGTTGCTGATGGCGCGCCAGGATGACAGGTCAACGCCTTCCAGATCACGGTCACGGATCTTCTGGGCGCAAAAGTTATAGGCGAAGTTCGGCAGCCAGGAAAGTGTACCCTTATAACGCGAGACGGCTTGCAGCAAACGGTATGGGGCGCGCACCCAATCGAAAGGCGACATCAACACCAGGGGATAACCGAGCAGGATCGGCATGAGGTAACACGCGATCAGTCCCATGTCGTGATACAGCGGCAGCCAGGAGACGAAAACATCGTCCGCTTGCATGTGCAAAGCGAGACGGTAGCTTTCCAGTTGGTTGATTATCGCCTGGTGGGAAAGCGCCACCCCCTTCTGGAGGCCGGTCGTACCAGAGGAGTGCTGCAGCAAGGCGATATCCTCTGGCTTTCGCTTCAAGCCACCCAGGGTGAGAAAATCCGGCTCACATGGCAAATCAACTTGGTAAGAGATGATGACGCTGCGGACCGGATCGCCAGGTTTCAAGGCGGCGCGCACCTCCGGCTCGAAGTCCGGGTAAGTGACGATGGCGGAAGGTTGGGTCACAGAAACCAGAGATGCCAGGTCGGCGCGGTAACGTTCCGGTAGCAGCTTTTCCGTCAAAAAGGGCATGATCGCCGGAATCGCTCCATATAAAACCGCACCGAAATAAGCATACAGCAAGTCAACACCGTGCTGGAGGATCAAGACGATCACCTCTCCAGGTTGAATGCCTTGCCTGGCATAGGTTCCAGCATACCCAGCAGAGCCTCGAATCAATTGCCGGTAAGTCAAAGGGAAATCAGGCCGGCCAGAATGAAGGAGATAGACCGATACTTTGTTCGGCTTTTGCTCGTAGTGGTTTTTCAGTAGATCGGAGAAGGTTGGCATCTTGGCTCAGGAACGACGCGACTGAATCAAGGCTGCAAGCTGATCCAGGGTATCGAAGGTTTGGGCATTCAGCTCGGAATCATCTATACGGACGCCGAAAGTATCCTCGACGAAAAGGGCCAAATCCACGAGATTGAACGAGTCGATCAATCCGCTAGAGATCAGCGGTTCGTCTGGTTTCAAGGCGCGATTAGGCTGCTTGATGATTTGGGTTTTTATGTAGTTTTCCAAAGGAGCAATGATATCGTCGCTCACAGGTTTCTCCTTACATCTGATTTTTCTATTGCCCACTCGCCACACCGAGCCAGACGGCATCCAAGGCCTGCAAAGCAGTCAGGTTACGCCAGGGCCAGGCAAACATCATGCGCTTCGGATCGTCAAAGAAATTACGAGCGAATGTCAGGTGAAAACCATCCCAAAGACCATGATCAGGGAGATGCTGCACCGCGGCCCAGAAATTCCACATGGGGATTTCGTAATCATAGGCCACGCGTGCGATGGCCGCATTGATACTGTTATCACCCTCCAAATTATCAGCCTTGGTCGCAATGATAGGGACTACATCCTGTGCAAGCACGTTCTCGACCAACTGACGCAGATATAACTCGTATATTTTCGCTGGCTGCTCCCCCCACCACGTCTCCATGCTGATAATGGCGATGTTGGGCTTGTTGACCCGAAATTCACATGCCAACGGCGTCTCACCCGCCTGGCATTGATCAGGATCTGCCCAAATCGGTGAAAGAACAGAGGCAATGTTCATACCGGACCCTACCGACAGACTTACACGCGACCAAGAGCCAGAGAAATAGATGATCGTATTCTGAAGATAGGCATATTGTTCACCCAGGCTGTAATCTTCGGGAGTATCGAAAGTGGTAAGGAAATATGAAGCCACATTCTGGCAGTCACCGATTTTCGAGAAATGTGTCGGATCGTTGCCCTGCGCAATCCCATGCTGATAAACTTCGATCATACGAGCCGAGACAGTCGGCACCACCGGCCATTCCCGCCAACGTTCAGGAGGCAGGCGAGTATCGGGTGTGGCAATGGCAACCGTGACCGGTTCTGGCGTTTCGGCAGACGTAACCGGCATCGCGGACTGAGTCTCCGCTGGAATGACGAGGATCGCCGCTGAGGCTGTCGGCGTTGGCGGCGAGACCGGCGTCGGCGTTGAAGAGGCGGAACAAGCAGCCAGCAGGATAAGGGTCGAGGTAAATATCGCCAATAAAATAAATCGTGTGGGTTTCATAATATACCTGATTGCGAAGGTAATTTTCGAGTTATGCAAGAGGGCTATTTCGGACAAGCCTGTTGCTTAATAGCCTCACTGAGGCGCGCTGCAAAAAGGGACTCGCCAGCAGGCGTCATGTGGATGGCGCTATTCGTAAACTCCGCTGCCGGGACGATATTCCACAGATCGAGATAGTTCCAGCCATACTGCCCGCTCCAGTCGGCCATCATCTGACGGTATTGATCATAAGCCCAGCGCGGGTAGAAGAAATTATACCGGAGGTCGCTATTCTTTCCAGTGCTGATCAGCATCGGCTCATTGATAATCAGGATCGGCGTCTCGCCAGCGGCGCGAACGCCAGCCTCGATTACCTCGAAAGCTAGCCTGGATTCGTCCAATTTCGGAGGCTGTTGATCGTAAAAGCTCACATCGGTATCGAAATCGGTTTGGGCACGTTGGTAGTCCACCGGGTAGACCTGATCCACGCCGGTGGCCGCCCATAAGACGCCGTACAGTTGCAGGCGCGCCAGGTCGGCCAGGCCGCGCCGCTGGCTGATGATCGTATCATCCCAGAACACAGACTTTCGCAAAGCCGGATCATCCGCATCGAAGGGGAGATTGTAGGCTTGAATCAAGGCCTGTATACGAGAGGCGTTGTGGGATACGATCGGCGAGGAGAGCTGCTTATCGGTAGGGAAGGCTTCCAGGGTCAGCGGCCATACCACCATGTCCGGCTTGTAGCGCATGGATTCGGCGAGGATCATCAAGTCTTTGGTAAGAGAGATAGTGGGATATCCGAGGTTATAGACACGGACCATACGCCCGTCACAGGCAGTGAGGTCGGCCCCATCGAGAAGGCCTGCAAACGTCTCTTCCGGTCGGAGCAGCGTCCCCCAGACGGAGGAATCACCGATCAGAATGACCCGGTATTCGTCAACTGGCTTCGGCCGAGCAGCGATCTCATGCGAGGCGAACATGGCATCCAGGTTGAAGAGACTCAGGTTGTACGCCTGGGCAGGATTCTCGCCAAAAGGAAAACGCAAGCGGCCAGGGAAAAGGGTATTGTAAGCCGAAATCTTGCCCAGCCCGGCTGGATTCCAGACAGCAAAGAGCAGGTTGAGCACGACAAATAACAACAGCGCCTTCAAGAAAACGTTTCGGAAAAACCGCCAATCCATACTCAAATCCTTAATTACCCGGATCGTAAACTGCCTTTAGCTCTCGCCAGATGGCATCCAGCGTCTTTAACGCAACGAAGTTACGCACATCCCACGCATCGGGCGTCAGATAGATGTCGTTGCTTTCTGGGTCCAAGCCATGATTGGGCAAATAATCCGCCGTGGCCCAAAAATTCCACAGGGGGATGTCGTAATCGTAGGCTACCCGCGCGGTCGCCAGGTTGATGCTATGATCGCCTTCTACATTATCAGCCTTCGTGGATAAAATTGGCACCGCGCCGCTGGCGATGACCAAATCCACGATTTGGCGCAAATATTCCTCATACTTATCTGCCGAAGCACCCTCCCGCCAAACTGTGCCGAGGTTAATGAAAACTAGCATCGGTTTATACATGCGCATCTCGCACTGAACCGGATTTTCATCCGACCTGCATACCTGCGGGTCCGCCCACAACGGTGACAGCGCCGAGGGCGCGCTCAATCCATCGCGGACTGAAATACTTTTATGAGATAACGAGCTTTGGAAATCGTTTATCGTCTCTTGCAAGTACTGGTAATCACTGCTTAGATAGTAGCGATCCGTGGCGTATATCCCCAGAAAAACCTCCGGCTCGCTCTGACAATCCCCAACAACCGAAAAAGTGCGCGGTGTGATGCCCATCTTTACTCCCTGCAAGTAGACCTCCTTGGCGCGCACACTGACCTGCGGTACGACCGGCCAAGCAGCCCAATCGCGCGGCTTGAGACGGTTATCCGGCGTGGCTGTTGGAGTGATCGTCGGCGTAGGGGTGAGGGAGGACGTAACAGTGACTGTAGCCGTGGCTGTCGCCGAGGCCGGTAAAGGCGTAGACGAGGGGAACAGCATGATAGTGGCTATCTGCGTATTCGTCATCGTAGCAGGAGAACAGCCAGCCAATGCCAGAACGCATATGGAAGAAACCGTCCACATAATACCGTTACGAAACATTAGAAATCCTCATCCGGCAAAACTTGTAAGTTTCTAGGGACAAGAAGTGGAT
>Ga0315279_10000329_pt1 | contig 99220 bp, 73 predicted proteins | sample YL17G06_20_MG_FD_203694 | JGI IMG/M metagenome (GOLD analysis project Ga0315279, IMG submission 203694) | Sediment microbial communities from Yellowstone Lake, YNP, Wyoming, USA - YL17G06_20 | ecosystem: Environmental > Aquatic > Freshwater > Lake > Sediment | place: USA: Wyoming | collected... | reverse complement strand
TCCCGGTTTGCGCCGGCCCTTCCGTCGCCCCTTCCTGCCGCAGTCTCTCGCCGGCACGTCTCAGCTCCGCGCTCCGGTTCGCCGCAAATCTCTTGAGCTTTTGACTTTCGACGCGGTCCTTAATGCTCTGGATGAGGCGCTCGCTCTCGCTGGTAAATTCCTTAGTGACTCGCGCCATCGATTCATCGAACTCCGCGCAGCGTGCAGCTTCGCGTCTTGCGAATTCCCGGTCCAGGTTGGCGCGCTCCCTGGCCGTGGCCGCGCGCTCATCTTCGAGGGATTTGCGCAAGGCCTGCTGCTCGTCTACGGTTTCCTTCAGCTGCTTGAGGTATTCACGCGCCTGCGCCTGGGTCGGCTCCACGAGAGCCTGGGCGGCTTGAAGAATTTCCGGAGGTACGTCCATGCGGCGCGCAATCTCAATGCCGGAGGAGGCGCCGGCGATTCCAAGAATCAATCTGTAGGTGGGTCGGAGACTGCGTTCATCGAACTCCACCGAAGCATTACGCACACCCTCGGATTGGGACGCCCAGATCTTCAGTGAGGGATAATGGGTGGTAGCGATCGTCATCGCGCCTGTACGCCGAAAGGAATCTACAATGGCGATGGCAAGCGCTGCTCCTTCGTCCGGATCCGTCCCGGTGCCGACCTCATCGAGTAGAATGAGCGCGGGCGGCATGACCCGGCGCGCCATCTCCGCGATGTTGCGCATGTGCGCGGTAAACGTGGATAGATTTGCGGCAATCGATTGCTGATCGCCAATATCGGCATAAACCTGCTGAAACACCGGAAGCACAGCTTCGCGTGCAGGGACATGGAGACCCATCTGCGCCATTAACGCAGTGAGCCCGACGGTCTTTACTACAACTGTCTTTCCGCCTGCATTGGGTCCGCTGATGACAAGGACGCGGTGATGCTCGTCAAGCTCCAGCGAAATGGGCACCGCGGTTGCACCGGACTTGCGCAATGTGTGCTCGAGTAGGATATGACGCACATCAGAAAGCACGAGTGTGTCGTTATTGGATATCTGCGGCCGCGCGCACTTGTACTCGAGCGAAAGGCGGGCCTTGGCCTGAGCAAAGTCGACTTCCTCGATGACATCCTTGATGGCGTTAACACCCGGCAGATTGGTCCGTAGCGCCTCGGTCATCGAGAATAAAATTCGCGCAATCTCTATTTCCTCCTGCTCGCGCAGGCGGACCAGATCATTGTTCTGATCTATCACCGTCAAGGGTTCGACGAATGTGGTTTGGCCGCTCGAAGACAATCCGTGAACGACGCCAGGGACCTGGCCGCGCGAGTCCGTGCGCACGGGGATGACGAAGCGACCATTCCTGAATGTGATGATCTCGTCCTGAACCGCGTTTGCCTGGCCGCGCAGAATGGCTTCAAGGGTTCGATGGATGCGCGAGCGGGACTCGGTGATTTTCCGGCGCACAGCGCGCAGCTCGGGGCTGGCGTTGTCATCGATCTCTCCGCCCGGAAGAATCTTGCCGTGGATTGAAGCGAGCAGGCGACGCAAATCGGGTATTCGCGATGTGGTTTGAGAGAGCAGAGGATATTTATCGCGTGATTCTGCGTCCCTGAAAAGGTCGCGCAGATCCATGCCGACGGAGACCAGGCGTTCCATGGCGAGCATTTGATGCGGATCTAGGCTTGTTCCCTCAATCTGCAGCTGCGCAATAGCCGGCTCGGGATCTTCAATTCCCGAAAGACCGAATCTCTCTTCGCCGCTCAGGTAGTTCGCGCACTCTGTCGTCAAATCCAGCGCGCGATTGATCTCAGCACGGTCGGTCGAAGGCCGGAGCGCGAGAGTGCGCTTCTTACCCAGAGCGCTGTGAACGTGCCTGGCCAGCAATTCCACCAGCGCGCCCAGTTCGAGGGTCTCAAAAGTACGATCATCCATGGGCGAGGTTCAGCGATGTCTGCTGGTATGAATTTGAACGAGAGGGCAAAACGGCTACGTTTCCCATCAAGCTCTCGGCTTTACAGAAACAGTTGTTGCATCTGCTCGACATAGACCCAGCGATCTACTCTTGATCGCCCACCGGACGATGCCAATAATCGCAAGTCTCACCCCTCGAAGTTGCGAAATGTAGGTACTTACGTACAAATCCTTGCCTTTTTCGCAAGAAATCTTTGTACTCTTGGTGTTCTTGGTGCTGTCATTTAAAAAAACCTCACCGCCAAGACACCGAGAGCACCAAGGACACCAAGCAAACTGGTTGCGGCTATGCCGCTCCAGGTAACTGGTGGCGAATCAGCTGGCCGCGCCGCCCGCCGCAGCGGCTGCCGCGGCTCTTTCCTCCTGTTTGCGCTTTTCGAAGATCGCCATCTGATTTGCCTGTGCGCCCGGGGCGGCGATAGATATAAGACCCCACCCCAAACCCTTCAGCGGGTTGTGCCAGCGAATATGTCCCGTTGCCGGGTCAAGACAATACAGTTCACCTTTGGTCGCGGCATAAAGCTCGCCGTCGGCCAGCATGATATTGACGAACTCAGAGCCCCTGAGCGGGGTGATCCAGATTTGAGCGCCTGTTGCCCGGTCCAGCGCTACCACACAGCCCTTGATGCCGGCAAACACGAAACTCGATGCGGCCATAGCTCCTCCGTCCCCAGATTTGCCTGGAAGACTCTTTCATAACACAGTTCCGTCAGCAAAAACCACTGAGACACGAGCCCACAGAGCGTCTTTGTGGTGTAAGATACTTGAATGAAAAGTACGTTGACTCTCTCGGCCATCCTAGCGATAACACCGTTCCTTGCCGGGTGCTCGCACACTGCGCCCCCGGAAGCCTCATCTGCTGCCGCGGCTGAAATAAAACCTGCACTGGACAGCATGACCTCCGACGATCTGCTGAAGCACATCAAGGTGCTTTCCTCTGATGAATTTGAAGGCAGGTCCCCGGGAACGAAAGGCGAGGAGCTGACGGTCCGCTATCTGACCGGCCAGTTTAAGCAACTGGGACTGAAACCCGGCAATCCCGATGGAACGTATCTCCAAAAGGTTCCGCTGGTTGGATTCACAGCGCATCCCCGGGCTTCGTTGACGGCGGCCGGCAAGAAAATAGATCTGGCGTTCCCGGATGACTATGTTGCGGTTTCCCGCCGGCTGCAAACTGAAATCAAGGTTACAAACTCCGAGATCGTGTTTGTGGGTTACGGCGTGGTCGCGCCCGAGTACGGATGGGACGACTACAAGGGCGTCGATGTGAGGGGGAAGACGCTCGTAATGCTGATCAATGATCCGCCCATCCCCGATCCGAGTGATCCCTCCAAGCTCGATGAGAAGATGTTCAAAGGAAAGGCGATGACTTACTACGGCCGCTGGACCTACAAATACGAGATTGCTTCGGAGAAGGGAGCTGCCGCGGCAGTTATAGTTCACGAAACCGGGCCGGCGGGTTACCCCTACGAGGTTGTCGTGGGAAGCTGGGGCCGCGAGAACTTCGACATCGTTAAATCAGGAGGAATCTCGAACCGGGTGGCCGTGGAGTCATGGGTTACGCGGGAAACTGCCAAGAGACTCTTTTCTTTGGCAGGTAAGGATTTCGAGGTATTAAAAAAGTCGGCGATCAGCAGGGATTTCAAGCCTGTTCCGCTTGGGGTCAAGGCAAGCTTCGGCATCAATAACACGATTTGGAAAATACAATCAAATAATGTCATTGCCAGACTGGATGGCTCCGATCCAAAGCTGAAAGACCAGTACGTCATTTATAGCGCGCACTGGGACCATCTCGGCAAAGATGAGAAACTCAAGGGAGATCAGATCTACAACGGGGCTCTCGACAATGCTTCCGGAACTGCTGCTTTGCTCGAACTTGCGAAGGCCTTCACGCAACTCAAGACGCCGCCTAGACGGACCGTGCTTTTTCTTTCGGTCACCGGAGAGGAGAAAGGTCTGCTCGGCGCGAAGTACTATGCGGAAAATTCACTTTATCCCCTCGCGAAAACGGCGGCGGACATCAACATGGATGCGATAAATCCCTGGGGACGCACGCGGGATGTCGTCGTAATCGGCCTCGGTAACTCAACGCTCGACGACGTTCTGCGGAACGCTGCGCGGAGCCAGGACCGGGTTCTCAAACCGGATGCGGAACCGGAAAAAGGATTCTTCTTTCGCTCGGATCATTTTGAATTTGCTAAGCAGGGAGTACCCGCCCTTTACATCGATTCCGGCACCGAGTTCGTCGGGCAGGGGGCGGAGTATGCCCTAAGGAAGCGTGACGAATACACAAACAGGGACTACCACAAGGTTTCGGACGAAGTGAAACCAGATTGGGATCTGTCGGGTGCAATTGAAGACCTGCAACTGCTCTTCCGTGCAGGCTATCGCGTGGCTCAGGACGACGAAATGCCCCAGTGGAAGCCCGGTGCGGAGTTCAAGGCGAAGCGTGAAGAACAAAGCAGGCAGCAAGCAGCAGGCAGTAGGCAGTGACCGCGGCGGAAACAGATCTCCCGAGGCGTTACTCCCTGCTGCCTGCTGCATTCTGCCTGCCTGTGTCTGCTTCTATTCCCTCACCGTCGCAGCAATCGCTATTCAATGAAAAGGATTCAAAACATCAGAATTTCATCGGAACTTCCTTATAGCCCGCCGGCACCTCGAAGGTAGACGCTGGGATGGAACCTTTTTCCACTGAGGTCACCACCGTCGTGCTCTTCATTTCCATGTTCATCATTTTCATAGTCGTGGTGGTCTTGACGGGCATGCCGTTGATTTTTTTCATCTCATCGTAGAGCTTGCCTGTGTCGAACATCGGATTGCGCGGTACCCTCATTTTCATTGCATCGTAATATAGCGCCGGAAGCTTCAAGCTAGGCGCGGCATAGACTTCCATCTCCATGGGGCCCTTGATGAGGTATTTCTCGGTGGCATAGCCCGCGATGGTTTCGCCAGGTCCTTCCTTGGTTACAGAGAAGGAATCAGCAATCTGCCCCATCATCTTGCGCATCTGTTCCATTTTTTCTTTGTCCACGCCCGCTTCGGAGGCTCGTTTGTCGAAGATTTCGTTTAGTTTCTCGACTGTCATCTCGGTGTAAGTCTTTTTGCCGTGGTCGATCGTGATGATCTTGCCGGTGTCGAATCGAATAATGCTGTCTTGCCCGTCCGATGAAACGGTTTTCATGGCGTTTTTGCTCAAATACTGCGTAGAAGTTACGCTTTTTGTTCCTCCTCCGCCCATTGGACCGGTACTGGTCGTAGTTTGGTGAACGATCAAGTCCTGGCTGAAAGCCGAAGATAAGTGTCCGCCAATTGTCAAAACAAGGGTTACAGCAAGCACCATTGATGCAGGTTTGAAATAGGTCTTTTGGGTCATCAAGAGCTCCTAAGAGATACACATTCCAATATTGTGATGCACCGTCGCGCGCCCCGTTGCGCGCCACAGTCCGCATAATATCCAGGAACCTGCTTGAAGATCAAGCAACTACCCCGCAATCACCTGGTGAATGCTGGCAGCATAGACCTTGTGGACGACACCGAAGTTATTCGGCTGGATGGCACAGGAACGGTTTTCGGATTGTTTCCAAAGGTGATTTGAAACAGCATGACGGCATCACCCTGATCTTCGGTAAAGTCGAATAAGATGCGGTAGGCATTTGCAGGAGGACGCTGATTTATGGCTTACGAAAAACAACCTTACAGGGTCGCCTTGGTGGTATCTGCCCTCATCGAGGATGAAGAGAAACGTCTGCTCATGGTGAGGGAGGCGCAATCCGAGTTTTACGGCCTCTGGAACCAGCCTGCGGGACACGTTGATCCAGGCGAAAGCATCGAGGAGGCCTTGCTCCGCGAGGTCCGGGAAGAGACGGGTTACACCCACGTCCGCATCGACGGCATAGCGCGGATTTACTACTTCGTGGAAGAAGCGCTTTTGCGTATTAATTTTCGGGCCTCGCTCATCGACCGTGACTCGGTGCCACTAGCCAAGGATGTTCTCGAGGCGCGCTGGTTTACTCGGCAGGAACTCGAAGAACTGCGGCACCAGGGATTATTGCGTCACGAACGGACGGAAACAGCAATTCACGACTGGTTGGAAGGATCTTCGACCGGCGTGGAGTTGATACGAACTGTTTCGGGCCCATGAAACAGTTATTACGTTTTGCGGAGTTCATTGACATCCCACAGGCTGGCTGCGCAAAATCGCATATTCGAGCCGGCCTGGGGGCCTGCAGCAAAATGACAAGTTGTTTTTAAGCGGGCCTTTGGAAATGACATCACCAAGGCACCAAGAACACCAAGACGCACAAAGAACTCCGCTACTGGAGTCAAGCGCACAGCCCTAATGGTTAGTAGCTGATCGGACGAAGTCCCGCGAACCTCTGTGCGTTGAATTCCTCAGCCAAGTTGCGAGGGAAGGTCACTGTGGCAGCGTTTCCGTCGCTCGTGAAAACGTCCTCAGGATGAGTGCTGAAGTGATCGAGCCAGGACTTCAGCGCTCCTCCCGTGAGCTGGATTCGCGGAAGGTGCAGCAGGTCGCAATGCCTGTTGAAGGGGGAAGGCGCAGGACCGCCTGAGACCCTCAGAATGGCGTCGTTGTGATAGGAGATTCCTTCGCAGGAGCCTTCCACCGCCAGGTCGAGATCTATCGGATAAACGCCGAAGGGCAAAGCCAGCGCGCGAATGCTGTAGCCAGGGACGACTCGCCGTATGGCCTGAACGGCGAGAGCCAGCTGTTTTTTAACCGTGAGCGCACCGTACTTGCCTAAGTTGGCGTGCCAAAGCGTGTGATTGCCGATCTCAAATCCCCTGGCCGCCAGTTCTCTCAGTTTTTCCCCTTCGTACTCGGGCTGACCGAATAAGCGGTGCGGTTCAGCGGCGCCTGGAAGGACGAAAAAGATTGCCTTTCTCCCGAAATCGGGATGGAGCCTGGCAAAGTCGATCATGATGCCAACGGCACAATCCGGGTCAATTTCCTTCTTGCCATTTTGAACGATGTAACGAAACTGCCCCGGCGAGGAGTCGTCGAATGTAAGGATCACCGGGTGAGTGCCGTCGGGAAGGGTGATCTTTCCGTCGATGTAATCTCCTAAAGCTAGCGTGCGGTAGCCGCCCTGATATAGTTGTTGCAGGTCCCGTTTGAAGTCCTGCACCGACCTGCCCCAGCGTGTTTCCTTCTGTTCAACCAGATGGTACTCGAGGATGAGAACGCGCCCCAGTTCGTTGGGCTTGGCACTCTGCTGGCTGGAGGCATGTGGCAGACATGCGAGTAGGGCAACGGAGGCACCCAAAAACGCAAGGATTCTTTTCATGGCTGTAATAGTTAACACCACAGAGGCGCAGAGTCCACGGAGTTTCATTCTCTGTGGTCTCGGTGTCTTTGTGGTGTATCATCAGGCCAAAAGGAGAGTTATGAACAGACGAGTCTTTTTGCAGACCAGCGGCGGGGCCCTGTGCACCCTTACGCTTCCGCAGCTCGGCCGGCTCCAGGAAGTATTTGCTGCGAATCTTCGATTCCGATATTCCAGCTGCAATGAAATGTTCGAGAAACGGGACTTTATCGCGACCTGCAAGACCATCAAGGCGGCCGGTTTCGCGGGAATCGAAATAGCTCCCTTCACTCTGGCTGACAGCGTCGATGACATCAGCGCCTCGCGCCGGCGTGAGATGCGAGACATCATCCGCTCCGAAGGGTTGGCGTTTGCCGGACTCCACTGGCTCCTCATCACTCCCAAGTGGCTGCACGTAACCACGGCGGATCGACAGATACGAGAGAAATCCTGGGCCTATTTGCCGAAGCTCATCGATTTCTGCGCCGACCTGGGGGAGAAGGGCATCATGGTATTCGGGTCTCCCAAACAGCGCAGTTCCCAGGGTAATTCCAAGGCGGAAGCAACAAAGCTGTTCCGGGATGGCCTGGCATCCGTTGCTTCCCACGCGGGCGCGCGAGGAGTAACCATCCTGATAGAGTCTCTCCCAAGCAAGGACACCGATGTAGTTAACACCCTGAGTGATGCGGTGCGCATGGTCCAGGAGATTCATCATCCGGCCATTCAAACGATGTTTGATTTTCACAATACGGTCGACGAGACGGAGCCTTTGGACACACTCGTCCGGAAGACTTTTTCTTACATCCGCCACGTTCACATCAGCGAGATGGATGGCCGATACCCCGGCACTGGAAACCTCGATTTTCTTCCTGTATTCCAGGTCCTGGCCGAATTGAAGTACGACCGATGGATATCCCTTGAAGTCCATGATTTCAAACCGGGACCGGATCAGATCGTAAAATCAACCATGGAGTTCCTGCGAAACCTGGAGAAGCGGCTTAAACCCTCCGCCACCGCGAAACGATCGGGAAAGTCAGCATGAGGAGCTTTTTAACCTTTTTGGTGCTCCTCGCACTCGCGCCGGCCGGCAGGGAGGATCCACAGCAAGCCGGGCCCAAGCGAACGCTCCTGGCCGTGGGCGCCCACGCCGGGGATATGGAAGTTGCGTGCGCTGCGGTCCTTGCTAAGCACGCGAAGTCCGGCAACCGTGTCGTTCTGCTTCACCTGACGCTTGGCGAAGGCGGCAATCCCAAGCTGTCTACAGAAGAGTACGGCAGCCAGAAGCGACGGGAGGCAATAGCTGCAGCCAAAGCGATTGGCGCCGAGGTCCTGTTCGGTCCATACAAGGATGGCGAACTCCCGAACAACGATGAGTCGCGCCGGTTCGTTGCCGACATCATCCGGCAGGTTCAGCCGGTCTACCTCATCACCCACTGGAAGAACAGCATCCACAAGGATCACGTGGCGGCGCACGCCATCACCACGGATGCGGTACTGCTTGCATCGCTTGCAGGCGTAAAAAGCAGCTACCCTGTGCATCGCGGCGTGCGCAGAGTGCTATTCACGGAGAACTGGGAGGACAAGGAAGGCTTCAATCCCTATGTCTTCATCGACGTCTCCGACTCGCTGGCTGACTGGGAGAGGTGCGTGCGCGAGTACGAGTTCATCCGCGGTGGAATCTCCGGCTTCCCCTACTTTGACTACTACAAGTCCCTGGCCAGGGTCCGGGGAGCCGAAGGCGGACTGAGTTATGCGGTGTGCTTCGACATCGACTCCTGGGGCAAAAAGCAAATCTACAAAACTCTCCCGTGAGTCTTTGTGCTCATCGTGTTTTCGTGTTGCCCTTTAAAAAGACAGCACGAAGACACGATGAGCACAAAGACTCACACAGCAGGAAGGGAATGACCAAACGCGAGATCTCTGCGGGATGCGTCATCTACAGAATGGGCGAAAGCGGGCCGGAGGTTGTCCTGATCCGTCCCAAGGACCGCGAAACATGGGCTCTGCCCAAAGGTCTGCTTGAGAAAGGAGAGCCACCCCATGCTGCGGCCCTGAGGGAAGCCCGGGAAGAGACTGGCCTCGAAGGAAAAGTCCTCCAAAAAATCGACACCATTAAATATGCCTACACTGCAACCTGGGGAAACCCGCCCGAACGAGTATTCAAGATAGTTACCTTCTATCTAACGGAACACACGGGTGGGGATACGTCTCATCACGATTGGGAGGTTGAAAGGGTGGACTGGTTTCCCATCGACGAAGCCATTCGCATCGCGAGCTACCGGACAGAGAAAGATATCCTTCGGAAAGCCAAGGATCTCTTGAAAGGCTAATTCGAGCCAAGCGATCTCGGCTGTGATCGTAGCCCAGCAGGCATGAATTCAGAGCCGCGGGCGCAAGCGAGCGGAATCGCTTCACATGATTCGATGCATCTTCAAATACAGATTTGAAAAGGCAGAATAGGAGAGAAATCTGGTCCTCATGAAGCGCCATCCCGCTCCCTGGCGGTCGCGGCTCTGTGCTTTTTCCCAGACGGAAAAATCACCCTGCTTGTGGGCTCTCGTTTCCGGCTTGGAAGATTGCCTCGAGGGTTTTGCGCCGGAAGGTGAAGATCTTCTTAATGTCGGGAGCTACCAGGTACCTCTGTACCAATCGCCCGCCCGGAACAGCATAGCGAATGTGATCCCGTACGATGGTTCCGCTGCCCTTTGCCTCGAAGGTGTGCTCATGGATCCATAAACTGTAGGGTCCGCGCCGTTGCTCATCCACAAAGCGATGCGGCAGATCCCAGGCCGTGATCTCACTCCGCCAGCAAATCGGTATTCCATGTAGTCTGAGCCGGTAGTCGATGAGCGTTCCCTTTCTCATCACGATGTTTTCGTGAGTGAGGATCTCGAAATGCAGCCAAGGTGGTGTGATTCGCTCCAGGTTGCGCGGATCCGCAAAAAAAGGGAACACCTCTTGAAGTATTCGTGGAAGAGACTGTTCGGCAGTCAGCGTGAAGATTTTCATGGGTCACTCCGTCTTGTGCATCCGCGCGATATCTTTTGGATCGGGCCAGGCATGTTTGGGGTATCGGCGGTGAAGCTCCCGGCGAATTCCCGGATAATGCCGCTCCCAAAAGCCCTTTAGGTCCTGGGTCACCTGCACAGGCCGTCCATTGGGCGCGAGCAGGTGGACGGTGATGGGAACGTGTCCCCGGCAAGTGGCAGGAACCGAAGTCATCCCGAAGAAATCCTGCAGGCGCGATTCGATCCAGGGGGGCTTGCCCGCCTCGTAGTGAACCCTTACGTCTTTCCGGCGCACTATGTTCACCCGCTCAGGGACTTCGCGAATGAGGAGATTTTTTTGCTTACCGGTAAGCTGGCTTGTCAGACAATCCACAATGGATAGGTGTGCAAGATCCGCGATGCTGCGCTTGCCGGCGCAAAGTATTTCGACGGCAGCGCGGACCTCAGTTTCCGTTATCGAGGGAAGCTCCTCTGCGGGGAAGTGCTCCGCGAGCACAGTCAAGCGCGCCTTAAGCGCGGGCACAATCTCCCAATCCTCGAACGTGTTCAATCCTCTTCCAAGCACCGCATTCGCAAGAAGTCTCGAGGCCTCTTGCGACGGCGGAGCCGTACGTACGTCTTGCTCCAGTGTAACCTGTCCGTAGCTGGTTTTGCGCAATTCCTCCACGCGGCCTGCCTGGTCGTTCCACCTCAGTTCCGATGATTGAGAAAGGGCGTCGGGAAACAAGCCTGCAAGCCACTCGGGTTCGATTGCGGAAGCCAGGTGGACGCGAACGCCCTGAGTCTCCGCGCTGCCCTTCGATCCTTTCCGTTCCTCGGCATCGACGGCTACCATCAGGGCTGCATGATGCACTACACTTGACTCAGAGAGGTATGCGGATCCTCCGGCTGCCATGAGAAGCTCTCGCGATCCGGGACCTCGGCGCCTTGCGACGCGGTCTGGGAATGCAGCCAGTATCGCAATGAGCAGGGCCTCTTCCACTTTGCTCTTCGACCCGGGCTTGGTGGTCATTCCCTTTTTGGAGCGGAGGAGCCGGCAAAGCTGTCGCTGTGCCCTGGCCACCGCCTCAACGGCGCGTGGCTCCAGCCCAAGGCGCCGGAGGGTTGCGGCATCGAATCTTTCTTGCTCAGCCTCGCAAAAGACATCCAGCATTTCGAGCACATCGGAGAGCCCGGTTGCCCGTGCAGTGCCTCCGGAACGAGCCGCACCGAGCTGGCTGCGAGCGTCCAGACGGATGTCCCGTTCGGAGAGGAGAGCCGCCACAACGCTGCACTCTCTCGCGACATCTAGCTGCTCTCCCTCGACGATCAAGCGCGCCAGCCGGGGATGGACTGGAAAGCGCAGCATGCGCCGGCCTGTTTCGGTTAATCGTGCCCTTGCATCCAACGCATTGAGGCGCGTCAGTAGCTCCTCTGCGGCATCCAGCGCCGGCTTTGGCGGAGGCTCGAACCACGGCAGGTATTCCGGGTCCCGAATACCTGCACCGTGCAAGATAAGGAGAGTTTCGGCAAGATCCGCCCGCTTGATCTCGGGAACGGCATGCTCCGGACGGCCTTCGAAGTCCGAGCGTGTGTACAGACGCAGAACCCGGCCGGACCTCGTGCGGCCGGCTCGGCCCGCCCGCTGTTTGGCGGAGGCTTTGCTAACCTTTTCCACGGTCAGGGTCGGCAGCCCGCTCCAGGCCGAGTGGCCGGCCACCCGCGCAAGCCCGGAATCCACTACTGCGGCAACGCCGGGAATTGTAATCGAGGATTCAGCCACGTTGGTGGCGAGTATGACTTTGCGTTCGGGGGATTCACGCACGGCCCGCGATTGCTCGGCCGAAGGAAGATCACCGTGCAAGGGGAGAACGAGAAATCCCGTCTGCCTTGCCAACGGTTCCAGTGCCTCCGCAGCACGCCGGATTTCGTAAGAGCCCGGGAGGAAGACCAGGACGTGCCCGTCAAGCTGCGCACGCCAGAGCCGGGTGACTGCCGAAGCCACCTTGTCATGAAGCGGACGGTCGTCTTTGTGCTCTTCGTGCTCGATGCTAACCTCGAAACGGGAGCCTCCGGCCCGGATCACCGGCGCTCCCAGGAATGAAGCGATCACGTCTGCGTCCAGCGTTGCGGACATGACGACGAGCTTTAGGCCGGGTCTTCGGCTTTGCAGCTTCATGAGGAAAGCCAAAGCCAGATCGGTGACAAGGTGTCGCTCGTGGAACTCGTCAAGAATCACGACAGAAACACCGGCGAGTTCCGGATCCTGGATAATCCTCCGGGAGAGCACTCCTTCGGTGAGAAATCGGATGCGTGTTTCCGGTCCTTCGACAGTCTCGAACCGAATTGCATAGCCGACGGTCTCTCCCACCCTTTCGCCCAATTCTTCCGCGACGCGGGCAGCGGCAAGACGGGTTGCCAACCGTCTGGGCTCCAGGACGAGAATGTCGCCCTTTTCAGCAAAGCCGTGCCTGTAGAGAGCGCGTGGCACGCGCGTAGTCTTGCCTGCTCCCGGAGGAGCCGTAACAACCAATGCAGAGGACCGCCGAAGGCACGCCATAATCTCCGGCAACTGCGCATCAATTGGGAGAGGATCCAATTTCACCGTAACAATCCGATTAGGGAATGACGAATGACGAATAAAAAAAAGAGGAATCGCGATCTCTTTATTCGTCATTCGTAATTCGTCATTTGTGTCGGATCTGAGTTGCTTTGCCTTGCACTCATTAACACCATGCGGATACTACAGAACCGCTTCAATCAGGTGGGGGCCGGGTTCGGAGAAGGCGCGCTCGAGGTGCTCCACCATCGCTTCGGCGATCTCCACCCTCACCGCTGGAACGCCCATGCCGCGGGCAATCTCCACCCAGTCCAGGACCGGATGCGACAGATCGGTTAGCGCGGCGGCACGGGATCCGGGTTCCTTGATTCCGGCTCGCGCCATCTCCATCCGCAGGATCCGGTAGCTGCGATTTGCGCAGATCACGGTCGTTATGTTCAGCTCCTCGCGCGCGTGGGACCACAGCGCCTGCAATGTGTACATGCCGCTGCCGTCGGCTTCGAAAGCCAGGACCCTGCGATCCGGGCAGGCGAGAGCAGCTCCAGCGGCACAGGGAAGTCCGTGTCCAATTGCACCACCGGTCAGTGAAAGATAACTAAAGGGCGGGCATCCGGCTGAAAGCATGAAATGCGGAAACCCGGAGGTCGCTGCCTCGTCGACCACAATGATCCCCTCCGGTTGCAGGGAAGCGAGAGCCTGCCCGAGGCTCTGAGGGTTCAGCTTTCCTCGGGGGCGTGGGACCTTGCCGGACGGTGTTACTGCTCCGGCGGCGGGAGCATGAACCAGTTCGGCAACAGCTTCGAGGGCCGAGACTGTGTCCTCATGTGGTTGGGTGAGTACATCCAGGGTGCAAGTTTTGGGCGTCAGCCGGCTGGGCATGCCGGGATAACCGAAAAACGCAACGGGCTCCACCGTGCCTGCCAGGACGAGCGTGCCATAACTCGTGAGAGCCTGGATGGCCTGTTCAGGGAAGTAGGGAAGCCTTTCTACTTCAGGAATTCCCGCACCGCGCTCGAGGCGTGCCGGAAAGGTGTCGCATAGCAGTTTGCAGCCGGTGGCAGAGGCGATGCGAGCTGCAGCATGGAGCCCGCGTTCGCGCAGCCCATGCGCACCCAGGAGAAGGGCGGCGGGTTTGCGCATTTGCAGAGCATCGGCGATCCTTGTAATGGTGGCGTCCGATGCGCACTCTGGAGGCTCCGGGCTGCGTGGTTTTGCAGCTTCTTGAACCGATCCCATCTGGCAGTCCACTGGAACAATAATACTCGCCACCTGTCCCGGATATCGAGAAGCAGCGGCAATGGCCTCCGCCATATCCTTTGAAAGCCCTTTAGCCGAGCGTGCCTTCCGGACCCACGCCGAAACGGGACGCGCGAGTGAAACGATATCGGAGGTGAGGGGCGCATCTGCCGAAATGTGCCAGGTAGCATGCTCCCCGATCAGGTTCACAATCGGCGAACGGGCACGGCGCGCATTGTGCAGGTTGGCGATCCCATTGGCGAAGCCCGGACCCAAGTGAAGCAAGGTCAGCGCGGGCTTCCCAGCCATTCGAGCATAGCCGTCGGCAGCGCCGGTGCACACTCCCTCGAAAAGTCCGAGAATGGCACGGATACCGGGGATGGTATCGAGAGCCATGACCAGAGGCAATTCTGTCGTGCCCGGATTCGCGAAGCAGACCTCTATGCCGGCCGCCACGGCCGTTCGAATCAATGCCTCGGCTCCATTCATCCGCCTCCTCCTTCAAAAGAAGCGCGGTCTTGATCTTCGTTAAGGTTAGAAATGACGAATAAAAACAACCGCCGAGAGTCTGTCATTCACTCCGTTGGGAAACAGCCCGAACGACGGATTCACAGATCACTTGGCGCGCTTCGTCGATTTTTAGATTCGCTCGCGACGGATGCACCCGGTTGGTCAACAGGATGATGAACAATTGCTTTTCCGGCTCGATCCACACCGAAGTGCCCGTAAATCCGGTGTGGCCGTATGCAGAGACGGAAAATACCTTGCCCGTCCAGTTGGAGGGAGAGGGCTTGCCCCATCCGAGAGCACGAGCGTTCTCGGCGTTTCCCTGGGCGGCCGTGAAGCGTGCGATGGTATCGGGATTCAGGTAGCGGCGGTGATCGTAAATGCCCCCGTTGAGCATCATCTGTGCGAAGACGGCCAAATCGTGCCCGGAACTGAAGAGGCCCGCGTGCCCGGCAACTCCACCCATGGCGTAAGCATTCTCATCGTGAACTTCGCCGCGCACGACCCTGTTGCGCCAGGGATCGTTTTCGGTCGGAGCGATGCGCTCGAGCAGGTTCCGCGGCGGGTTGTAAGATGTAGATGCCATTCCCAAGGGGTCAGACAAGTGTCCGGCGAGGAGGCGATCAAGCGGTTGACCGGCCGCCCTTGAAAGGATTTCTCCCAAGAGGATCATTCCGAGATCGCTATACAGCGTCTTGGTGCCGGGTTCGTAAATGAGCGCTGTTTCACAGATCATTTTCAGGACTTGCTGGTAACCCTTGGCTTCCCTGTACAAGGGCAGGAATGCGGGAAAGCCGGCGGTGTGAGTCAGCAGATTCAGCACTCGCACCTTTTCTTTGTTTGGGCCCTTGAACTCAGGCAGATAGTCTTGAACCGGAGCGCTGAGCAAGAGCCTGCCCGACTCCACAAGCATCATGGTCGCCGTGGTCGTACCTACAGCCTTGGAGACCGAGGCCAGATCATAGATAGTGTCTACGGTGACCTTGCTGGACGTCGCCGAGTAATCCAGCCTTCCCTCACTGTCATCCAGCACGATCGAGCCCCGATAGCCGACAACAAGCGAAGCGCCCGGGAAAGCCTTGTTCTCCACGAATCCTGCGAGAAGTTTCTCAGTTTCCTCAAACGCGCCTTCCGGCAGGCCCAGTTGTGGTGATGATGCCGGCTTCAATGTCATGTCGAGCCTAGGCATCTGCAGGCCGTCTCCTACCCTGGAGTGTTGAGGAATGGACACGGGCATTTTCCCCGTGATGGGAATCTCCCCTGCCAATGCCTTCGCGGCTGCGATCTGGGATACATCGGAGTAGCTGAACGTGCAAAGATAGGTTTGGATCTGCGGGTAGAGCCGGAGTAGGTATGGATTCCCAAAAGCGATCCAGATCACCGGCTTTCCCGAGGCGATGAGCTTGTCTATCAGGCCCCGCTGGCCAGCAGGCAGCGAGACATTGCCCTTGCCGGAGATCACGCGGACAAGCGTCGAGAGAATAACGATGTCCGATTCCGACGCCGCCTTCACGATGCTCGACACCAGTTCGTCCGGAGTGCGAGGATCGACTGCGGCCGTCCGCGCGGTGACAAAGTGACGGCGCACCTCCGACTGGAAAACAGCGGCCGGCGAAGACTCGAGATCGGACGCGAGGACGACGCTGTAGATATTCGGGGGATGCCGAGGGTCGATCGGGAGCAGGGATTTTTCGTCTCTAAGCAAAGTAATCGACCGATCCGCTATTGTCTGGGCTAGCCTCTGATTTTCCGGAGTGGCCACGAGATCATCGATCCGGTCGACGGGAACGGTTCGGGAGCGATGAAGTCCAAGCCTGGTCTTCGCCGCAAGCACCTTTTCCACGGACTGGTTGATGCGCGCTTCAGAGATGTCCCCCCGCCGGACGGCCCGCTCGACCTCGTTAATCGCGACATTTGTGTCGGGCGGAAGGAGCAGCATGTCGGCTCCGGCCTGAATGGCGCGCACGGCGGCCAGTCCGCTCCAGAAGCGGGTTGTGATGCCTCCCATCTCCAGCGCATCGGTGACGATCAATCCCTTGAAGTGGAGCGAGTCGCGCAGCAGGCCAGTCAATATCTTGGGGGATAGAGTTGCTGGAATTCCCGGCTCGCCGGTCACCTGGGGAACGGCGACGTGAGCGGTCATGATGGAGTCGGCCCCTGCTTCAATCGCGCTCTTGAAAGGGACCAGTTCTACGGAGTTAAGGCGCGCGAGGTCCGAAGGGACGACAGCCAAACCTATGTGGGTGTCGGTTGCGGTGTCGCCGTGTCCTGGGAAATGCTTTGCAGTAGCCAAGACTCCGTTGTCATGTGCGCCCCGGATGAATGCCGCTCCAAGGCGAGCCACGAGTTGGGGGTCCTCTCCGAATGAACGTATGTTGATTACGGGATTATTCGGATTGTTGTTGACGTCCATCACGGGGGCAAAAATCCAATGCACACCTAGCGCACGAGCCTCCTGTCCAGTAATAGATCCTTCCTTGTAGGCGAACTCCTCGGATCCTGTGGCTCCGATGGCCATGGTCCATGGAAAGGAAGTGGTGTCGGTGATGCGGAAAGAGGCTCCCCTTTCGAAATCGGCGGAGACTACGAGTGGAAGCTTGGAGAGCGATTGCAGCTGGTTGAGCAGGATCGCGGATTCATAAATATTGCCTGCAAACAGGACTACGCCCCCGACATGATTGCGACGAATCTCATCTTGGATGTCGAGGAACTCAGGGCTGTGGCGGTTCAGGAATTTTCCCTGCGCCCTGACCTGAATGAGCTGGGCGATTTTGTCGCGCAGGGAAAGCCTTTTCATGGTCTTGGCTACCCAAGCCTTGTTCGGTTCGCCAAGCTTGTATTCGGACGGCTTGCGTGCCTTCGCGCCCGAGGCCGCCAGGCCTGCCGACCCAACGCAGCAAAGCAGGGCCGCCAGCAGATAGATTTTCAGTTTTGATGTAGAACATCTCATAGGTTTGTTTGAAGCGGATAGGCTAAACTCAGAGTCTGAAAACACAGCTCAGCATAGTACCATACACAACCGGCTGGAACGGGATAGGGATGCCGGCAAAATCTCCAAAGCGAACGAATCAGTCAATAGGCGGGTTTTAAGTATGACGATACGAATCTTCGTGACCGGCGGAACTTTCGACAAGGAATATAACGAACTCGAAGGGAAGCTCTATTTCAAGGACACGCACCTGCACGAAATGCTCGAGCTCGGCCGCTGCAAGGTGAAGGTTGAGGTACGAACCCTGATGATGATCGACAGCCTCGAAATGACCGACCCGGACCGCCAGATCATCGTGGAGAATTGCCTTAAATGCGCCGAGGAGCACATCGTCATCACCCATGGAACCGACACGATGGAAGAAACCGCTGGCGTGTTGGGGAAGGCGCTGAAGAACAAAACGGTCGTGTTGACCGGAGCCATGATCCCCTACAAGTTCGGCAGTTCGGATGGACTTTTCAATCTTGGAAGCGCTCTGGCGTTTGTTCAAACGTTGCCGCCTGGCGTCTACATCGCCATGAATGGCCGCCATTTCCTCTGGAACAATGTTCGCAAAAACCGCAACACCGGCGAATTCGAGGAAGTGCGATAGATTCCGGGGCACGACCGACGAAGAATTGCTTCTCGAGGCGCGGAAGAACTATCGCGGAAAAGTCGTCTCCGGCCGCGAGCTGGATGTCTACTGAAAGAGAGAGTCGGATGGTGAGCATAGAAAAGATTTACTTCACCCATATGGAGAGCCCAGTTGGAAGGCTGCTGCTGGCAGGAGGCCGTGCCGGCCTGAAATGGATCGGTTTCTCGGAAGGCCGGGCGGCGATCAAACCGGAACCCGACTGGCTACCCTCCGATCAGTACTTAACTGAGGCGATTCGCCAGCTCGACGCTTATTTCAGAGGTGAGTTGAGAAGCTTTGACCTTCCGTTAGTGTTGGAGGGAACTACCTTCCAGAAGACTGTGTGGCAGGAACTTCTCAAGATTCCCTATGGTGCGACCGTCTCCTACCGTGAAATCGCACGCAGGATCGGCAAACTCAAGGCGGTGCGGGCCGTCGGTGCAGCCAACGGACGCAACCCGCTTCCGATCGTCGTACCCTGCCACAGGGTCATTGGCAGCGACGGCAGCTTGACGGGTTACGGTGGGGGGCTTCAAATCAAGGAATTCCTCCTCGAACTCGAGCGCCGCTGCTCTTTTTAGCCGCCGGCAAAAAGCAAACTGCGAAGGGTTGGAAACGAGAAGACAAAAATCCGTGTGAATCGGTGTAGATCCGTGTCCAATAAGTGTTGTCCTTAGCATGACTCCCCCCTCTAATTGCACCCCCCAGCGACTGTTCCCTTTTTATTCCGCAGCGTCTTAGGGTATGCTCGCCGCATTTCAGAAGGGAGGTGCATCTCGTGATTGCCGGCGGCAGATCGGTTTCGACCCCTGCAATGCCTGCAGCTTCATCGCTGGACATTGCCAGCTCCCGGCGCTGGTGGATTGTCGGACTTCTTTTCACCGCTTCACTTATCAACTACTTCGATCGCGCGACTATTTCCATGGCTCTTCCGCTGATCTCCGCCGACCTCCACCTGGGACCGTCCACTAAGGGATTGCTCCTTTCCGCTTTTTTCTGGTCCTATGCCCTGATGCAGATCCCCATTGGCTGGTGTGCCGACCGCTTCAACCTCCGATGGCTTTACGCCGGCGCCTTTGCCCTTTGGTCTCTTGCACAGGGGTTGACGGGATTCGCAGGGAGCCTTGCGGTCCTGATTGCCTTTCGAGTGCTGCTGGGTATCGGTGAATCCATCTATTTGCCTGGCGGAACTAAGATCGTCAGCCTGCTGTTTGCCCCGAAGGATCGCGGCTTGCCCTGCGGGCTTTTTGATTTCGGCACGCGCACCGGGTTGGTCATGGAGGGCCTGCTCATTCCCTGGTTGCTGGTTCACCTCGGCTGGCGAACGACATTCGCCATCGTCGGGTTTTCCGCCTTGCTATGGCTTGTTCCCTGGTTGCTCGTCACTCCGGCGAGGCTGGCGGGAGATAGATCGAATCAGTCGGCGAGCAGCCGGAAGGTGGATATGGGCTCCCTCCTGGCCATGCTGCGCAACCGTAACCTCATCGGAATATGTCTGGGCTTCTTCTGTTTTGACTACTACTGGTATCTTCTGGTGACTTGGCTGCCAGACTATCTGATCACGGTGCGCGGTTTGACTGTTCTGCGTGCCGGCTTTTATGCGTCGCTTCCGTTCTTCGTCTTCGGGATCAGCGAGCCGATCGGGGGCTGGATCGCCGATCGTCTCGTTCACATGGGCTTTGACGAGACAAGGACCAGGAAGGGGATCGTGACATTGGCCTTCGCCACTGGCCTGTTGCTTGTCCCAGCGGTTCGGGTCGATACTGCAGGAACTGCGATCGTGCTGATCATCGGGGGCTCCCTCGTCGGTCTAGCCACGGGAAATCTGCTGGTGATCCTGCAATGTTGCGCGCCTCCAGACGAAGTCGGCATCTGGACCGGATGTGAGAATTTTGTCGGTAATATTGCGGGAATTTTGGCGCCGCTGATCACCGGCTTCCTGATCGCCAGCACTGGATCCTATTTCCCGGGATTCGCGCTGGCCGCGATTATGCTGGTTGCGGGTCTCGCTTCCTATTGGTTCATCGTGGGCGAGCTACGCCCCATCGGAGAAAATCCGCAGACAGTGCAGAGACCCGTAGACCACAGAGATTAAGCCTCCTTGGTCTCTGTGTCTCTGTAGTGGCAGTCTTGTCAATGCACAGGCTATGTATTATTGTGCCTGTGCTATGACCTCAGCTAAGCTCGAAACGATCACAACTAGACCATTTCCCGACCAGCGTCCGGGAACCTCCGGCTTGCGCAAGAAGACGCGAGTTTTCCTGCAGCCCCATTACCTGGAAAACTTCGTGCAGTCCGTATTCGATGCGGTTCGCGAGGCGACCGGCAAAGATTTCAAGCATGAAATCCTGGCCGTCGGTGGCGACGGACGTTTCCACAACCGCGCAGCCATCCAGACAATTCTGAAGATAGCTGCGGCGAACGGCTTCGGCAGGGTGCTGGTTGGCCAAGGCGGGATCCTTTCTACCCCTGCGATGTCTGCCGTCATCCGACGCAAGGCCGCGCTTGGGGGGTTGCTTCTAACCGCTAGTCACAATCCGGGCGGGATCGATGCGGATTTCGGCATCAAGTACAACATCCGAAACGGCGGTCCGGCTCCGGAAGCGTTCACGGAACGGATCTACGCGCACACGCGCAAGCTTTCAAGATATATCCGTTTCGCGGCCGATGACGTGGACATCGATCGAGAGGGGAACTCAACCCTTGGAGATTGCCAGATAACCGTCCTGAATCCCCTGCAAGACTACACGGAAGTCATGCAGGAGCTCTTCGACTTCGATGCTTTGCGCACCCTTTTTCGAAGTAACTTCCGACTCCTTTTCGATGCCATGCACGGCGTCACGGGGCCCTACGCGCGGCACATCTTTCAAGAATGCCTGGGTGCGCCTGAGGACACGGTAATCCGTGGTGTTCCCCTCGAAGATTTCGGCGGGCACCACCCTGATCCCAACCAGGTACATGCCTCTGACCTGGTTGCTCTAATGGCACGCCTGGACGCGCCGGACATGGGGGCTGCCTGTGATGGGGATGGCGACCGCAATATGATTCTTGGACGCGATTTCTTCGTCACCCCTGGAGACTCCCTCGCAATTATTGCCGAGCACGCACGTGAATGTATCCCGGGATATCGATCCGGACTGTCCGGTGTTGCCCGCTCCATGCCGACGAGCACTGCTGTCGACCGCGTGGCGCGAAGCCTGAGCATTACCTGTCACGAGACGCCTACGGGATGGAAGTTCTTCACTAACCTGATGGATGCCGGCATGTGCACCATATGCGGCGAGGAAAGCTTTGGCACGGGTTCCGACCATGTCCGCGAAAAGGATGGACTGTGGGCTGTTCTGTGCTGGCTGTCGATTCTGGCCTGCAAGCGCAAATCGGTGGCGCAGGTGGTGCGGGATCACTGGCGGCGCTTCGGCCGCAGCTACTTCCGGCGCTGCGATTATGAGGTGCTCGATTCGACTCGTGCCTCGCAGATGCTGGCGGAACTCGGCAGACGGCTTCCTGCGCTCGTGGGAACTACGCTGGCATCGAGCATTATCAGGCATGCCGACGACTTCAGCTACACGGATCCTGTGGATCGCAGCATTAGCAACCATCAGGGGATTCGGATCCTGCTGGAAGACGGCTCCCGGATAGTCTGCCGCCTGTCAGGCACCGGAACCGAGGGAGCCACACTTCGCCTGTATCTCGAGCGCTTCCGGACAGAGATGAATGAAGCGGCCGAATCTGTTCTGGAGCCTCTAGCGCAGGCGGCACTTAATCTGTTGCAGATACGTGAGCGCTTCGGGCGCGATCATCCCGATGTCATCACGTAAATCGAGCGGGATTGTGTCTGCGAGATTCAAGATGTCATTTGAGTCTTGAGTTCTTCAAATACGACCCCAACCTACACATCTTATTCCTTCTGTCAAAAGTGCGAAATTCCGCTAAAATCAATAATAGAACGCTGTTCTAAGAGCGCATTAAACCATTTGATCGGGTGAGAAATGACACATAAGGTGATTATTATCGGTTCCGGCCCCGCGGGCTACACGGCGGCGATATATGCAGCGCGTGCCAACCTGTCCCCGCTCGTCATTGCTTCCGCGCCCAAAGGCCTTCAGCTGCCGGGCGGACAGCTCATGTTCACCACCGATGTGGAGAACTTTCCCGGTTTTCCGGAAGGAATCAGCGGACCTGATCTGATGGACCTGATGCGCAAGCAAGTGCTCCGCTTTGGCGCCCAAATACTCGAAGAAGACGTCGAAGAGGTGGAATTCAAGCCAGGCGGCCCATTTCGGCTTCGTGCCGGCCAGGAGTGGTTCACCGCGCGTTCTGTAATCGTAGCCACCGGAGCCTCGGCCAAGTGGCTCGAGCTGCCCGGCGAGATGAGGTATCGGAATCGGGGACTTTCAGCCTGTGCTGTTTGCGACGGCCTTTTCTTCCGGGATCAACGGGTGATGGTTGTCGGCGGAGGGGACACGGCTCTCGAAGAGGCCCTCACTCTGGCGCACCATGCTTCCCGCGTCACGGTGGTGCATCGGCGCGACGCTCTGAGAGCCAGCAAGATTATGCAGGAACGAGCCACGGCGAATCCCAGGATTGAGTTCAGGTGGAACACCATCCTGACGGAATACATCGGCAATGATGTTCTGGAAGCGGTTCGGACTAAGGATGTTGTAACCGGCGAGGAAAAAATTGAGCCGATCGGCGGTGTCTTCATGGGTATTGGCCACCATCCCAACACGGAATTCTTAAAAGGGATCATCGAGCTTGACGCTCACGGCTATATCGTGGTCCGTAACGGTGTCGAGACCAGCATGGATGGCGTCTTTGCTGCCGGCGATGTGCACGACAACTTTTACCGTCAGGCTATCACGGCGTCCGGATTCGGCTGTATGGCGGCGTTGCGCGCCGAGCGCTGGCTCGAGCTTCGTCCCCATGCCAAGGTGGAGGCTAAGGCGGCGCCCGAGGCTTCTCTCGGAAATCCCTAACTGCGAAACTCACCTCCAATGGACTCTTCTGGCGGAACCCCCCTGCGTGGTGTGGCCTACTATGTCACGGCCCATGGCTACGGACACGGCGTGCGCTCGTGTGATGTCATCGGCGCTTTAAACAGACTGTGTCCAAAGCTGCCCGTCGTGATTGTCAGCGACCATCCGCCGTCTTTTTTCCAGAACCGCCTGGGGGAAGGGCTCTATACGATCCGCCCTGGATCTTTCGACTTTGGCATGGTTCAACTCGACTCAATTCGAGTGAATGTCCAGGAATCCCTGAAAAATGTTCTGCAGCTCTACGACCATCGGAAGGAACTGGTCGCGCAGGAAACCGAGTTTCTCAGGTCGCACGGGATCGGCTTGGTCGTAGTCGATATTCCCGGAATTCCACTCGAATCCGCGGAGTTGCTTCGCATTCCCTGCATCGCCGTCGGCAACTTCAGCTGGGATTGGATCTATTCCGCCTATGTGGCAGCTGATCCGCGGTGGGAATCCCTGGTGCGGATATATCAGGATGAATACTCAAAAGCGGACCTGCTGCTGCGCCTGCCTTTCAGCCCGGAAATGAATGCCTTTCCCCGCATTGAAGACATTCCACTGGTCGCTTCTCCGGGACAAAATCGGCGTCGTGAAATTGCCGGACTGACAGGAGCAGACTTTCGTAAAGAGTGGATCTTGGTCTCCTTTACCACGCTCGAGTGGAATGATGAGGCACTCGACAACGTGGCGAAGTTGGACGCCTGCGAGTTCTTTACGGTCCTTCCGCTGGAATGGCGGCGCGGGAATATCCATTCCATCGATCGGGATGTGATCTGCTATTCCGATGTAGTTGCTTCGATGGATGGTGTCATCACAAAGCCGGGATTCGGCATCCTTAGTGATTGCCTGGTGAACAAAAAGCCGCTGATTTACGCTGACCGAAGCGACTTTCTGGAATACACCGTTCTCGAGGCGGCGATTAAAAAGTACTTCAAGCACTTGCACGTTCCTTCGGAAAAGTTGTACCGCGGGGAAGTGGGTGAGGCGATCGAGAATCTGTGGAGTCAGCCGGAGCCCTCGATGACTCTGGCCTCTGGAGGTGCCACCATCGCCGCTAGAAGAATGCGGGAATATTTGGATTGACGATTAACGATTGACGATTGGCAAGACCACGCCGCTGCGCATCAATCGCGAATCATCTATCCCAGGACCTGATCCCGGCTTTATTCGCCGATTATTTTTATCAGCACGCGCTTCTTGCGGTGTCCGTCAAATTCCCCATAGAAGATCTGCTCCCAGGTTCCAAAGTCGAGAGCGCCGTTGCTGACGGCGACCACGACCTCGCGCCCCATGATCTGCCGCTTGTGGTGTGCGTCTCCGTTGCTTTCGCCGGTGCGGTTGTGGTGATACCTCTCGGGGCTTGGGTCGTACGGAGCAAGATCCTCCAACCAGTGAGTGTAATCCTCAAGCAGTCCGGATTCGTCGTCGTTGATGAAAACGCTCGAAGTTATGTGCATGGAGTTGACGAGGCACAGACCCTCGCGGATGCCGCTCTCGCTGACCGCCGCGCGGACCTGCGGGGTGATATTCACGAATCCCATCCGTGAACGAACATAGAGCTCAATTACTTTGCGGTGACTTATCATGTTTCCTCTATTTAGGACAAAAAAGTAACTCCTTTAATTCGCGGCAGATTTCAGTAAGCGGGCAAGCCCCATTGGACGGGATCGAACTCCACCAAAGAGCGCAATATCTGGTCGGTCCCTTGAAACGCCTCGTGATCGATGGAGGAATCCGGTACTGCAATGGCGGCCATGCCGGCGGCATGGGCCGCCTCAACTCCGGCTGGAGCATCCTCGAACACCAGGCAGCTTGACGGTTCCGCGCTCAGGCGTTGCGCCGCCACCAGAAACACGTCGGGTGCGGGCTTTCCGCGCTCCACATCCGGATCCGCGCCGACGACGAAGCACTGGAAGATGCCGAACCATTCCTTATGCCTGCTGGTTTTGAGTTCAAAGTGGTGGCGGTCGGAACTGCTCGCGACCGCCTGCGGTATGCCATGCCGGTGCAGGTGCAGGGTCAACCGAACGGCGCCGGGCATCGGCTCGGCCTGCGGGAATAATTCCTCGAGCATGTGCTTGCGCAGCTGAAGGTACTCGTCGGGCGTGATTGGCAGGTTCATGGCTTGGATCAGGATCTTCGCGGCATCCGTAGCCCGCAGTCCGATCGTGCGCGATTTGAGCTGCCAGTCGAAGGTGGCGCCGTAACGGCTGGCGATATCCTGATTCACCTTGGTGTAAAAGGGCTCGGTGTTGAGCAGCAGGCCATCCATGTCGTAGATCACATGGGTGATTTTTCGAAACATTCTCCTTTTCCTTCCCGACTTGGAAACTCGCAAAGATCGCAGTTTATGTCCAGCTTTCCTCATCCGGTGGCTATGAGCCCTACCAGGATGTCATAAAGTGCGTGAGACGCGGCAGTAACGCCGAAACCGCGCGTGACGAAGAGAACCGAAAAGTACAGACCCCCCAGCGCTCTCTGAACGAAGCTTGCCAGGGTGAAATGGTCGCCTGCGGCACCGAGGTAATGAAACCAAGAAAACAACAATGCCGCCAGCAATGTTGCGCATATCGAAGCTGTGACTGTCGTCATCTTTAGCAGCCTCGTGAACAGGAGAAGTAGCATGCCCAGAAGAAATCCGCGGAAGACCAGCTCTTCATAGATGCCTGCGCCGCAATAAAGTACCAACCTTGTCATGCCACCACCCAATCCGGATGTGCCATCGACAGCGCTCAAACGAGTGGAAATCCAGCCAAAGGCTACAAACAGCAAGGCGGCGAAAAAAAGGCTTTCCCCGAGCATCAGAAGCAGCTTGCGAGAATCGACCTTCCAGCTGGCTCGCGTGCGCAGCTGCCAGACGACAAAACAGGCCAGCAAAACCAGCGCGGATGCAAAAACGGAATGAACTGAGAAGGTACTAAGAATCCTTATAATCAATGCGTCGGCACCATTGATATAGGTGGTTTTCAGGACGATCGAGCCCGCATGATAAACGACGAAAAATGGCAGAAGTAGCGCCGCGGAATAGACGGGGCGGCGGGTCTCCTTTACGTAATTGCGCAATATGGACGTCATAGGCTGTGCATCATACCTCATTACGTTAAGGGAAATCCCCGGCTTGGCCCTGGGACTCACAGAATCTGACAATTCCGGGAACGATTTCTCTTTTGTGGTTCTGTGAGCCTCAACCAATCTGCTTTGTGTTATTGGTGCCCTTGGTGTCGTGGTGGTGGGGCTTTTAAAAACTTCGCCACCAGGACGCCAAAAACGCCAAGATTCACCAAGGCTTTGGCGAAAAGCCACCAGAATTCCACAGTAATCCAAGGCAAGCTCCGATGATCTCGGGCAGCGCGAAGCGCCGTCCCGCCCCGGGCGGGATCACCAATCAAGCCTTGGGCTTTGTCGGAGGTGTCTGACCGCTTTGAGTCAGTTGTTCTCGGTTCGCAGTGCACAGTACACCTCGCAATCCCGCGGTTCACCGGGATATTCAGCGAACTGCCAACTTTTCTCACGGTTCCAAGACGCGACCGGCGCATGCTATTATCTCTTCTCCGAGGAAGTTCTTCCAATCATAAGGGTGCTGAAGAGGAACCACCACGGAAAGCGCTCCGAAAGACAGATACGGCTACTTTAGAAAAAATGGAAAGCCGAAGTCCTGAGATTTCAACTGAAGATACACCTCTACGCGATGTCCTAGGACGATCCGTGAGGGATCTCCGTATTTCGGTCACAGATCGATGCAACTACCGGTGCACCTACTGCATGCCACTCGACGAATATGAGTGGATCGAGAAAAAGGAGATCCTCACTTTCGAAGAGATCATGCGGGTTGCAGGTGTCTTTGTGCAAATGGGAATCGACAAGATTCGTCTGACTGGCGGCGAGCCCCTTCTGAGGCGGGATCTCGAGAGGCTCGTGGCCCGACTCTCGTCGATTCCCGGTCTGAATGACCTCTGCCTGACCACCAACGGGTCTTTGCTGAGCGAGAAGATCGCTGGGCTGGCCGAGGCGGGATTGAAGCGGATCAACGTGAGCGTCGACACGCTGGATCCTCAAAAATTCAAACTCATGATGCGCCGCGATGATCTTCCCAAGGTGCTGGACGGAATCTACGCTGCCAAACGATATGGGCTGAATCCGATAAAGCTCAACGCGGTGATCGAGCGTGGCGTCAATGATAACGAGATCCTTGATCTGGTTGAGTTTTGCCGTGTCAATGGTTTTGCCATTCGTTTCATCGAGTACATGGATGTGGGCAACGCGAACAATTGGCTTACGGAGAAAATGGTCTCCAAAAAGGAGATCCTGGAGATTATATCCAGCCGATACCCCCTGCGCGAGGTCGGAAGGGAGCAGGGAAGCGCGCCATCGGTAAGCTACGGGTTTGCCGACGGAGGCGGAGATCTCGGCATCATCGCATCAGTCACTGAGCCTTTCTGCTCGAGCTGCACGCGGGCGCGCCTGACCGCGGACGGAAGGCTTGTGACCTGCCTATTCTCGGAAAGAGGCCATGACATCAAAAGACTCTTGAGAGGAGGCTCCGACGACCAGGAAATCGCCGCTTTTGTGCGCTCCGTCTGGTCGATGAGGGCAGACAGATACTCCGAGGATAGATTCAAAGCGATGAACTCGCCCAAGGGTTATGAAGCCAGATCCCGCAAAAAAATCGAGATGATCAGTCTCGGCGGCTGATTCCATTAAGGTAAGCCACCGCCCCTGGCACCCATTTTTGAGAATCTGCATCAGGCATTAAGTATTGCAATCGACTTCGAGTAGCTCGACTCGGGCTCGACCAGAGCCGCGATGCTTGCATCGAATGTTGCCAATACTCCGCCCTTTTGGATGGCCAACCCGAGAAGATAGGCATCGGTAATCTGCTGGTGTCCCGTGAGGCGGTCGGCAAAGGGAGCAACGGCCTCCGCGAATGAAATGTCATCCTCCCAGAATCTATGCCTTGGATGGCGGAGGTTTACCTCAAGAAGCTTAATGGCTTTGTCGGGCAAGGGCGCTTCAGGAAAGACATGCGGATTGGAGCTGACGCGGACGAAACCGGCCTGGGTAAATGGACATGTCGCCCATTCGGACCTCCTGTGCGCCTGAAGCCAGTCTCTGGCTGGTTCATGTTGCTCGTGGTTGGTCCATAGGAGCGCCATCAGGACATTAATATCCAGCAGGTAAACGGTCATGGGAAATCGCTCAACGCCTCCTTCACTCTGCGCACCGTGATCTTGCACGATCCCTCCGGCGGGTCAAATACGACTAAACCGTTTTCCTGCTTTACCGGGGGCGCGACCTGCAATCCGCGCCGAGCCAGGTCCGAGACCGCCTTGCCGAGCGAGATGTTCAACATCTTGGCCCGCATGGCGGCCTTTTCCAGGATGTCATCATCCAACCTTAGTGTCGTTCTCACGTAACCATGATGCCAGATTCTATCAGTGATGTCAATTATGTAACATAACATCAAATGGTTTGTGTGATGCAATTGTTGAGCTGTGCCACAAGCATCGCGTCCCGGATTTTTGGGATCGCTTGTCTCGTCGCCGCTTTGCACATTTTCCATGTCGATCGCTCTACAGAAGATAGCCTAGATACTCTGTGGTATCATTGCGCGGATATTCGGTTTTGCCGAACACCTCTCCAAGGAGAATTCCGTATGAAAAACGCGGGTCTATTCGCAACTTCATTGGTGTTTCTGCTCTTACTTCCACTATTTGCTGCGGCACAGGCTGCTCCGGCGGGCGAATGGCAAGTCGCACTGAATACCCCGATGGGTGCGAGGAACTTCAAAGTCGTCCTCAAACAGGACGGAGACAAGCTAAGCTGCGTCCTGAAGAGGGATGCCGGCGAGATTCCCTGCGATGTAAACATCAACGGCAAACAGATCAAGATCGTCTACAAAGTCACCCTTCAGGACAACGAGATGGCGATCACGCTGACGGGCAGCTTTGAGGGCGGCGCGCTGAAGGGGGATGCTGATTTCGGAGGTCTCGCTCAGGGCGACTGGAGCGCCAAACGGGCCGAAGCTGGAGTCGCGGCTGCGACGCAGGCGGCGATCTCACCTGCACGTTCGGCAAGCGGGATCGAGGGGGACTGGGACTTTGTCATCCATTCACCTCAGGGGACTCACAATGTGCGCGCTTCGTTTGCTCGTGACGGGGACAAACTAAAAGGATTCTTTACTGGTCCGTCCGGTCAGCTGCCGTTAGCAGGAACCATGCAGGGGAGCGACCTGAAGTTCTCCTTCACGTACAAGTATGAAGGCAATGATTTCCTGATCACCATGGGCGGAAAGCTTGATGGAGACGCCATCAAGGGAGACGCAGATTTCGGAGGTATGGCGCAGGGTGATTGGAGCGCAAAGCGCGCCATAGCTGGCAGCGTCGCTCCAGCAGTCGCAGCGCAGCCTCAGGAGAGTAAGGTCGATGTAACAGGAACCTGGCTTTTCCAGGTAGAAACCTCCATGGGTTCGGGAACCCCCACATTTACTTTCAAGCAGGAAGGGGAAAAGCTTACCGGGCATTATAAGGGCCTGCTGGGTGAAGCGGATCTCTCAGGGACAGTGAAAGGCAATGTGATCACTTTTTCTTTTAACTTTGACGCACAGGGCATGCAGGGCACAGTCACGTACACGGGGACAATAGATAGAGACACGATGAAGGGAACCGCCAAGTTAGCGGATGCTGCTGAGGGGACGTTCACTGCGAAACGCCAGTGACTTTCCGTGCGCGAGTTGGCGGCCCTCTCAGAGGAACGCACCCTGAAGCAGCGAGGCGATAATGGACAGCGCGGTGAGGATCATACAGATCAGTGCGGCGATCATGTGATTCAGCCTCTCCGGGCGCATGGGATCCAGCAGGTGCCCGGCGGCGTAGCCTCCCAGGAATCCCCCGAGATGCGCATAGTTGTCAATGCCTGGCATCACGAATCCAAAGACGAACATGATTACGGCATAGGTCATGGCCTGGCCGCTGATATGACTGCTGCCGCCGCGTCGGCCATAGGCAACGAGCGCACCGAGAAGACCAAAGATCGGAGCAGAGGCTCCCAGAGTGAAGGAGGCCCCGCGGAGGAAAAAAAACGGCATTGTACCAAACGCGTAACCAGCCCAACTGCTGAATAGGAAGCCGGTGATGGACGTAACTGTGTAAATCACGACCAGCCTGCTGCCGCCGTAGAGTTCAGAAACATCCGGAGCGAGCTGTCGCACCCACATCAAATTGAACGCGATATGCAGGATGTTGCCGTGCAGCCATGCCGCGCTGAGGACGGTCCACCACCTGCCGTAGCCGAACACAGGCACGGCGCCGCTTGCGCCGAAGAAGAAGAGAGCGCGGAGGCTCGGTGCCAGGATGGACATTCCGCTCATCTGGATGCCGCGTGGGTCGACCAGGAGTGTTGCAATGTAGAGAGCCCCGCATCCCCACATCACGATGGATATGAATCCCAAGTCGTTGCCGATACGCCTCAGAAATGGGCCAAAACCCCAGAGGCCGGGATTCCTGCGTCCGCAGTTCCAGCATGTTTCATCCTGCACCCCTACAAGCTTTCCACACGAGGCGCAGATTACCGATCCTGTTCTCTGCCTCTTAAACATTCCTTTATTATGCTGAATAGCCTTGCGAAAGAGAAACTTCTTTAACAAGTCCAAACCTGAGACACAGGGCTGGCAAACGCCGTAAGCAAAGGCAGCACCTGCGGGAAAAACCGAATCCAAAGGCCTGGCCCCGGCGTTCCCTGAAATCCAGCTGCATGAAGCCGAGCATGAGCAATCTTGCCCACTTCATGGGATCGGCGTATAAGCGTGACTATTCTTAAGGAGGATAGGATGGCCGAGAAACCGTCCTCAATCACAAGTCCGGTTTTAACAGGCCTTTGGATGTTCGCGCTCATAGCAGCGCTCGAGTTCATTGCCATCCACCAATTGATGCCGCCTTCGCCCATGTCGGCAAACGCCGCAGCTACGGAATTCTCATCCTCGCGCGCAATGGAGCATCTAAGAATGATCGCTCAGCGGCCGCACCCGACAGGCTCCCCTGAAAACAGCCGAGTGAGGGCGTACCTCCTCTCCCAGTTGGCGACTCTGGGCCTGGAAACTCAAGTGCAGATGACCACAGTGGTCCGCCGCGATTCGGGTTTGGCCGCGAATGTCAGTAACATCATTGCGCGGCTCAAGGGATCTGCATCCGGCCGCGCCGTGATGCTCGCATCACATTACGATTCGGCACACAGCGGCCCAGGCGCCAGCGACGACGGCTCGGGCGTCGTCACCTTGCTCGAAACCGCGCGTGCCCTGAAGGCGGCTTCTCCGCTCAGAAATGACGTGATCTTCCTGATCACCGACGGGGAAGAGCTTGGCCTCCTGGGAGCCAAGGCCTTCGTTGATGAGCACCCATGGACCAAAGATGTTGCCTTAGTCCTGAACTTCGAGGCCAGAGGATCGTGCGGTCCATCCTCGATGTTTGAGACGAGCCCTGAAAACGGTCGGCTTATAAGCAGCCTTTCCAAGGTTGTGCCCCAGGTTGTTGCCAACTCAGCGATGTACGAAGCCTACAAAAGGATGCCTAACGACACGGATTTTACCATCTTCAAACGTGCGGGAATTGCCGGGCTCAACTTTGCATACGCAGGTTGCTGGGTTCGCTATCACACGATGCGCGACGATCTGATCAATATCGATGAGGCGAGCCTGCAGCATGACGGTTCATACGCTCTGAAGCTGGCGCGGTATTTCGGTGACGCCCAGCTCGACCAGGTCCGTGCAACGGATTGCATCTACTTCAGCTTTTTAGGCCGGCTTCTGCATTACTCTCAGAGCTGGGTCATTCCCTTAATGGTGATCCTGCTGATTCTGTTTGCGGCAGTCGTCTGGTTCGGTTTCCGGGCCCATCAATTAACCCTGTCCGGTATCCTGGCCGGGCTCTTAGTGTGGCTTGTCCCGGTTACACTGGCAGCCGCGGCCTGGTATTTCGGCTGGCTCGGTTTGCGCAGAACAAGTCTGGTTCCGCTGCTACCCTACGGCATTGCTTACAACAGCGAGTCGTACGCCCTGGGTTTTATCGCCGCCACGGCCGCGGCCATCTCACTCTCTTACGCGCTCTTCAGCCGGAGAATACTGGCCGGCAATCTGTTCGTCGGGGCGCTGCTGCCATGGCTGATCCTGATGGTTCTGACCAGCCTTATTGTTGCAGGTGCAAGCTTCATGTTCGTTTGGCCTTTGCTCGCCGGCCTGCTTTCTCTGTCCTGGCTCTTTATGCGCAGGGAATCCCTCACTGACACCGGAGAAGCAGTGCTGTGGATTCTGCCTGCGATAGTGGCGATCCTTGTCTTCGGTTCCACTCCCTACATGGTCTTGATGCTGCTGAGCACTTCCGGCCTGATACCGCTCGCGCTGGCGGTTGGCTTGTTGATCGGAGTATTGACACCGCACCTTCGGATCATCTCTGCTCCGAAAAGATGGCTGCTTCCAGCTGGAGCAGGAATCGTTGCGCTGGGATTTTGGGGATATGCCGTGGCCCACAGAGGTTACAGCTCAGCGAATCCGGCGGCCGACAGTGTTTTCTATGTTTTCGATGCGGATAACGGCAAGGCCATCTGGGCGAGTGCAGATCCACAGCCGGACAAATGGACCTCGCAGTTATTAACCCACGCGCCGGGAAAAGGAAACCTGAGCGAGTACGGCATGGCGAAAGTTCCTCTGCTGACAAGCCAGGCTCCTGTGTACCAATTCCTCCCTGCGGAGGTAACAATACTCGCGGATCAGAGGATCGGTGATGCACGAGCTCTCGAACTGAAGGTATCGCCTCGCGGGGCGCGTGTGGCACGGCTGCGCCTCGAGAATGCCAAGGTGCTGGATGCCTCCATCAATGGGCGAAAAATCGACAGTCCCTCGAGCGAGAACGTTGAGTGGAGGCTGGTCTGCGTCGGATTTCCCGAAGAAGGTTTCAAGCTCGGCTTGCGGCTGGCAGGTTCCGCAACGCCTGTTCTCACTGTCGTGGACCAGAACGACGGACTTCCCTCCCTCCCGGGGAGAGCGATCACCCCACGCCCCGACGACCTGATGCCGAGTCCGAGTGTGGCAATGGATTCCTCGACGCTTGTGGTGAAGAAATTCCCGTTTGCGATTCAGCCTTGAGACAGAAATCGATGACTCCGGTGAAAAACAGTTTTAGGAGCGTTTCGATACCTTGACTGCTATCTTGTTCAACGCCAAAGACAACACATTTCCTATACGCCATGCCATAGAAGCACAAAGCACGCGGAGAAAACGCTGAGTGCGTGCTGAATTCCGATAGTGGAATGCAGCTTTCCCATTTTCGGATTTTTTCATGGAGGTAGATTCCATGCGCTATTCATTTGGTTCCATTGTTTGTCTCATGTCACTCGCGCTGTGCCTGGCCTCAATCGCTGCCGGTTCCAGCAGCGGGTTGGCACAGGAACATCCGCCCTATAAAAATCCGAAGCTTTCGATCGAGGAGCGGGTGAACGGCCTCGTCTCTAGGATGACATTGGAGGAGAAGGTCTCCCAGATGGTCAACGATGCGGCTGCCATCCCCCGGCTCGACATCCCGCGCTACAACTGGTGGAACGAATGTCTGCACGGCGTGGCGCGCGCCGGCCTGGCGACGGTCTTTCCGCAAGCCATCGGGATGGCCGCCACCTGGGACATGCAGCTGATGCACGAGGTGGCCGTCGTCATCTCCGATGAAGCAAGGGCGAAGCATCATGAGTTCGTCCGCCGGGGGAAACGCGGAATCTATGAAGGCCTGACCTTCTGGTCTCCCAACATCAACATCTTCCGCGATCCGCGCTGGGGTAGAGGCATGGAGACCTACGGCGAAGATCCATATTTGACGGGCAGGCTTGGTGTGCAGTTCATCAGGGGACTGCAGGGGGATGACCCGCGCTACCTGAAAGTGGTTGCCACAGCAAAACATTACGCCGTGCACAGCGGGCCTGAACCGGGGCGGCACGCCTTTAACGCCGTTGTGGACGAGCGGGATCTGAGAGAAACCTATTTGCCGCACTTCGAGGCCAGCATAAAGGAAGGTCACGCCTTCTCCGTCATGTGCGCCTACAACCGTTTCCGGGGGGAGGCCTGCTGTGCGAGCACCTTCCTTTTGGAGAGGGTTTTGCGCAATGAGTGGGGTTTTGGTGGCTATATAGTTTCCGATTGCGGCGCCATCTCGGACATTTACAGGACCCACAAGATCGTCCCTACCTCCCCCGAGGCGGCTGCGCTCAGTGTTAAATCGGGAACGGACTTGGAATGCGGGAATGTCTACTCGAGCCTGAAAGAGGCTGTCGCCAAAGGCCTCATTACGGAAAACGAAATCGACCGGTCTGTGAAACGGCTTTTTACCGCCAGGCTCAAGCTGGGTATGTTCGATCCTCCTGAAATGGTTCCATATGCTCAGATACCCTACCGTGTCGTGGATAGCCCGGCACACGGCCAACTGGCGTTGCAGGCGGCGCGGGAATCCATTGTTCTTCTGAAAAACGATCACAACACGCTGCCGCTCAAGAAGGACATCAAGACCATCGCCGTCATTGGGCCGAACGCCGATGACGTTGAGGTTCTTCTGGGTAATTACAATGGCATACCCTCCCACCCGGTGACTCCGCTGCAGGGCATCAAGGAGAAAGTGGGCACGAAGACCCGTGTGCTCTATTCCCAAGGATGCCAGTGGGCCGAGAATCTTCCCTCGTTCGAGATCATTCCTCCTTCAGCACTGTTTGGCATGGACGGCGGCGAGAAAAAGAACGGATTAAAAGGAGAGTATTTCGACAATCGCGATTTCGCCGGCCAGCCGGTTCTCACTCGAATCGACAGTCGGATCGATTTCGACTGGTGGGATGGAGTTCCCGACAGGAAGATAAAGGACGACGACAACTTCGCCGTACGATGGACCGGCGAGCTAGTGCCGGCGGTCAGCGGCCCCTACGCTATTGGCGGCAATGGCCTAACCGGTTTTCGGATCTACCTGGACGACAAGATCATCGCCAGGTTTGAGAATGTGCACCACACCGTCAAGACCTATGGGAACGTCAACCTGCAGAAAGGCCAATCGTACAAGCTCAAGGTCGAATACTACGAAAAAGCTGGAGACGCTCTCATGCAGTTGCTCTGGTCCGTTCCCAACCGGGACCTCGAAAAAGAAGCAGTCGAGGCCGTGAAGCAGGCGGATGTCGCAGTCATGTTCATGGGCCTATCTCCACGGCTTGAAGGGGAAGAGATGAGGGTGCAGGTGGAAGGCTTTCGTGGCGGAGATCGCCTGACTTTGAATCTCCCCGCGGTTCAGGAAAACCTGATCAGGAAGATTCATGGCCTCGGCAAGCCGATAGTCCTGGTGCTCCTGAACGGAAGCGCGGTTGCCGTCAACTGGGCCAACGAAAATATTCCGGCGATCCTTACCGCCTGGTACCCAGGGCAGGCTGCGGGCACCGCGATTGCAGACGTGCTCTTCGGCGACGCCAATCCCGGCGGGCGGCTTCCGGTGACCTTCTACAGGAACGTGGATCAACTGCCGCCCTTCGAGGACTACCGGATGGCCGGAAGGACTTATCGTTACTTCAAAGGAGAACCGCTGTATCCCTTCGGGCACGGCCTCAGCTACACCAAGTTCAAGTACGACAAGCTGACGGTCGCGAAGACCGTTGCCGTTAATGAGAACGTTACAGTGTCAGTGGAGGTCCGAAACGTCGGGGACAGAGCCGGAGATGAGGTGGTTCAGCTTTATCTGACTCATCTGGGAGCCACGGTTCCCGTCCCCATCCGTTCCCTCGGAGGCTTCCAGAGGGTGTCGCTGAAGCCGGGTGAAACGCGAACCATCCGGTTCACGCTCACTCCAAAGCAGCTCTCGATGATTGACAGGGACTTCCAGAGCGTAATTCAGCCGGGCCAGTTCGAAGTGGCGGTCGGCGGCAAGCAACCTGGCTTCGCCGGGAGCGCCGACGCAGCTACGACCCAAGTCCTGACGGGCCGCTTCGGAGTACGTCGTTAGCAATGCACCACTGAGATTACGGAGAAGACCTATGAAAACTAGCCGGCGTGGGTTCCTGAAAACAACCGGGGCGACGGCGGTCACTGTGCCTGTGCTGGGACGAATCGGATCTCCAGCCGATGCAGATCTCAATGCGTTCAAGATTGCGCAACGGCACAAAATCGTGCGAGACATTCCGACACCCAACTTCTTCGAGGGGATGCTCCTGGGCAACGGCGATGTAGGAGTCTGTGTCACCGTCCGCCCGGATGCGCTGGGACTCCACATCGGCAAGGAAGATTCCTGGGACATCCGCGTCAGCGAAGAGCACTACAAGGAAGTGGTACCCTTTCAGGAACTCCTCAAACTCTGGCAGCGGGCAAGTGACGAAGCCAAACGACAGGGCAAGCCCGACATGATTTACATGGAAGACAAGATCGACTTCCTCCGCAAGTATAACGAGAGGATGACTTCTTCCTATCGCAGACCCTGGCCGCGTCCCTGGCCGTGCGGCATCGTTTGGATTCATTGGGACTCGCGTATGGTGCGGGTTGTCAAGCAGACGCTTGACCCGGCTTCGGGGCTTCTCACAATAGATCTCGACTACGACGATCTTCGGGGGAAGACGAAGCGCATTCAGGTTCTCTGCTTCGTTTCGTGGGCTGCGAATCACATCTCAGTGAGCACGAATGCACCGGCGCCGTTCCTTTCGGTGGCCTACTATCCCCAGCGGGAGCGCGAAGCAAGGCTGCCCCTGCCAGAACTTAAAGTAGAACATCAGGAAAAGAATTCAATCTTCTCATGTGTGCAGCGTTTTCCTGCACTTGCCCCGACGGAAGAGAATCCCGATCCGCCTGCTACTGAGAAGGACAGCAGCTTTGCTCTGCACGGACTTCTATCGGGAGAGTGGAGCGTTGAGGATTCCAAGGACCGGGCATACTTGAGGGCGAGCCTTTTCCAACCCCTCCGTTTGGACCTGACGGTCCTTACACCACGAGACAACAAAGACAATGTCGCCTACGCCGGGAGCCTAGCCGGGCGTCTTTCGGGAGTTCCGATCTCTCAACTCCAGCGCGATTCCGAGAGTCACTGGAGAGAGTTCTGGTCGCGTTCTGCGGTCGAATTCGATGGCGGGGAGTTGGAGCGGATCTGGTACCACAACCAATATTTTCTTGCCTGCTGCCTGCGCGCGGGAAAAGTCGCACCTGGTCTGTTCGGAAACTGGACGAGCGGAAAGATCGGGACGGCGTGGCATGGCGACTACCACATGAACTACAACACCCAGCAGGTTTTCTGGGGCGTGTTCTCGAGCAATCACGTGGATCAGCACTTGCCCTATGTGGACCTGTGCGAGAAGCTCCTCCCTATGTCTGAGGCTTTTGCAAGGGACAAGTTCGGATTGGCGGGCGCTTTTTTCCCGCATTCCGCCTATCCTGTGCCCAGCGTGGCGGTACCCTATCCCGCGCTCCCGTGGGGCTACGAAGTCTGCGAAACCCCGTGGACCGTGCAAAGCCTCTGGTGGCACTACGAGTACACTCTCGACAAGGATTTCCTGAAGAGAGCATATCCCCTGATTCGCGCCGCTACCCGCTTTCTGGCCGACTACCTGAAGCAGGGCGCCGACGGCAAATATCACGTCATTCCGACGGTCTCGCCCGAAAACTGGGGATGCACGGTTGATTATCGCCTCAACCGTGACTGCATTATGGACCTGGCGCTCATCGAGTTCATTTTGGCTGCGGCGGTTGAAGCCTCTCAAATTCTGGGCATAGATGAAGGAGAAAGGAGGGTCTGGACTGAGATGCGAGCCAGAATCGCACCCTATCCCAAAGCTATGGGTCCCTACGGCGAAGTATGGCTCGACGTGGTCGATGCACCCGTGGAATACGTCTATAACGTTCCGGTGACGCTTGCTCCTGTGTTTCCCGGTGAACAGGTTGGGCTTGACTTGCATCAGGAATATCTGGAAATCGCAAGAAGGACTGCCCGGGTGATTCGACTTGAAGGCGGCAACGACCTCATTTTCCAGCCGCTCATCCGCGCCCGTCTCGGAATACTGGATCTGGAATGGTTCAAGCGCGAGGTGCGCTATTGTCTGCTCCCCAACGGTGTCTGTAACGATCGAACACGCCAGGTCGGCGGGAGATATTCGGACAACACGGATGTGGACTTCATGATGCGTATGGGTGTCTGGACGGAAAATCTGTCGCTTCCTGTGGTCCTGAACGAGTGCATGCTGCAAAGCTACTCCGGCATCATCCGGGTTTTTCCCAACACGAAAAGGCTGGGGCCGGCGCGCTTCCGGAACTTGCGCGCGGTGGGAGCTTTCCTAGTGAGCGGCGCCTGGAATGGAAAATCTGTAACTGCGATCGGCATCTTCAGTGAAAAGGGAACTGACGTCCGTCTTGCCGATCCTTGGGGAGCCGGACAAGTCCGAGTCGTGCGCATCCGCGATGGGCAAACCGTATCGGTCCGCAAAGAGAGAGACATCCATCGCTTCGGAACCGAAGCCGGCGAGACTTATCGTATCGAACAAGCGTGAGGTTTAAACATCGTGAGGCTGAGAATCTGACCTCACAATTGCGAATTGCGAATTGAACAACGACCAAATCCGCAATCCACAATCCGCAGTTAGCGTCTTCGCGTCTTTGCCGTAAGGTTTTGATAGGTCGCCCAGAAGACGCGAGAACGCAGAGGCTGCGTCCGCCATTCCCCAGCCGAATAAAGCATTTCCATCATGGTATATCAGGTTTTGCGGTCCTCAGTTGACACTGGACCCATAACTTGCTTAATGTCTCAGCCATGATCCCGAAGTGGTTTTTGGAAATCCGAGCCCAGGTACCGCGAGGAGCGTCTTTGATCCTTGGCTTGATCCCGCTCGCGATGCTGGTTCTTTTCTGGTGGATGCTGACGAGAGGCGCCCCGGAGCAAAGAGTCCTGGGGCCCACGATACTGCCGAGCCCTGCGGAAGTCGTCCATAGCCTGGGCGATCTGCTGGGAAGCAGCGACCAGGACAATCGCACATTGTTCGATCACATCGGCCTGAGCTTGCGGCGCGTCTTCCTGGGATTCCTGCTTGCCCTGGCGATCGTCCTTCCGGTCGGCATTCTGATGGGCTCCTTCGGGAGCGCGCGTGCCACGTTTGATCCCGTTGTTACCGCCAGCGGTTACATACCGATTGCGACACTTGTTCCGCTTACGATGTCTTGGTTTGGGTTGGATGAGAGCCAAAAAGTGGTGTTTCTGGCCATGGCATTCGGCATTTTTCTTCTGCCCATGATTGTGAAAGCCATCGATTCGGTGCCGGAAGTCTACCTTCGTACCGCCTATTGCCTTGGGGCCTCACGCTGGCACGTGATCAGCCGTGTCATGGTGCCCGTGGCTCTTCCCGATATCTGGCATTCGATGCGCCTGGCATTCGGGGTTGGATGGACATACCTCGTTCTTGCCGAAGTAGTAGTGAAAACCGGCGGTCTGGGAGATCTGATCGACACTGCTCGGCGCCGTGCTATGTCGGGAAGAGTCTATCTTGTCATTGTGATTATCACGCTCATCGCGTGGGTCGCAGACCTTATCTGGGTGCGCCTGGGCGCTCTGCTGTTTCCCTACCGTCGGAGCCGCGCTTGACTAACTCGAATGCTGCAAATCATCCTCTGGTTGTGGAATTTCGTAAGGTTACGCTTCGATTTGGCTCCTTCGCAGCTCTGAGCGATATTTCGGTTGCGATTCCAGATGTCCCGGACCATGGAGAGTTCATCACGATTCTCGGACCCTCCGGATGCGGGAAAAGCACGCTTCTCAATCTGATCGCCGGTTTCCTGCAGCCCACCGAGGGGGAAGTCCTGGTGAAAGGCCAGCCCGTTCCGGGACCGGGGCGAGAGCGGGGCATGATCTTCCAGCAATACAGCTCATTCCCGCACTTGACCGTGCTCCAAAACGTGCTGTTTGGGTTGGAGATCAACAAGCGGAAGATAGGGCTGGACCGAGCGGCGCGGCGGGCGAAAGCGGAAGACCTGATTTTGCAGGTCGAGCTAACTGATCACATGCACAAATATCCCCACCAGCTCTCGGGAGGACAGCAGCAGCGGGTGGCGATAGCCCGATCGCTGGCGATGGAACCGCAGATTCTCCTGATGGACGAGCCTTTTTCCGCGCTTGATGAGCCTACACGCCTGGAAATGCAGGAACTGGTTGTCAGGCTCTGGCACCGCATCCATCCCACGATTTTTTGTGTCACGCACAGCATCACGGAGGCAGTGTATCTCGGATCGAGGGTGTGGATTTTTACTCATACTCCGGGGCAAATTGCCTATGATATCTGCGACGCGATTCCTCCTTCGGTGGGAATCCCGCCGCTGGTAGCACAGGAACGAGCCGAGTTCAAGAACGCCGTCTACGTGGTAACCGAGGCTTTCCGGCGGGTATCGGAGAACCCTCCGATACCCGCCGCAACGAAAACCGTGAAACCTGTTGAGCAGGGACGCCTATGAAACCCAGTCTGTGGGATTACGTGCGCGAGGCGTTTAATGCCCGTCCAATCGGGATGTTCATCCCGCCCAACTGGGTGGGTCTCGGCATCTTCGGCCTTCTGGGTCTGGTGAATCCCGGATTTTGGGTAATCGGCATGGGCCTCGAGCTGGCCTATCTTGGCATGTTGTCCACCAACGAGCGCTTTCAGCGTCTCGTGGCTGCTTCGCGCCAGTGGGAAACGCGGCAGCACTGGCAGGAGAAGGTCGACGCACTGGTCAAGCAGCTAAGTGTGGAAGGCCAGCAGCGGTATCGTGCTCTGGAGGTGCGCTGCCGGGCCATTGTGGAGCAGCAGGTCCATCTGGGCGTTGTGTCCACGGGACTCGAAGCCCAAGGAGAGGGGCTCGGCCGCCTGCTGTGGGTTTACCTCCGCTTGCTGATGACTCGCCAGGCGATAGACAAGATCGTGCGCGAATCCACCGCCGCGCGCGACGAGGCAGACCGGCTCGAGGAACGAATCAGCAATCTTCAGTCGCGGCTGAAGGAGGAAACCCTTGGCGATGAGCTTCGCAAGAGTCTGACCGGGCAGATCGAAATCCTGCAACAGCGCCTGGAGAAGAGGCGCGAAGCCAAGGAAAAGCTCGCCTTCCTTGATGCCGAGCTTACGCGGATCCAGGAGCAAGTAGAATTGGTTCGCGAGCAGGCGGTGCTCTCGACCGACCCTGAGACCGTTTCGCAGCGCATCGATCAGATCACGACGACTCTCGGTGGAACAACCCAGTGGATTACCGAGCAGCAGAAGATCTACGGTGCGGTGGAAGATCTGATGGCGGAGCCGGCCTCATTATCCGTAAATGTCTCCGCCAGTGAAAAGCAGTAGGCAGCAGGCAGCCGGCAGTCTACATCCATTGGTTAAGCTTATCGAATGCTTTTCTGCCTGCTGCCTGCTTTATACGTGTTTTATGACTTGGCCGATTGCTGCCTTACGGGGTTGATATGAGTCACGATTTGCCAGCATGGGCGGAGGAAATGCGCGATCTCTTCCGTTCCGGATCCGTAGCCCAGTTCCTTCTGCATGGAAACATCTTCGACGTCGTGCCGGCCGCCGGGCCTGCCGGACGGCGGCTGCTGTCTCTGAAAGCCTTTCTGGACGAAGTCATGTTCGAAAAGTATGACATCGTCCTGCACTACGATCGGGGGAAGGGAATCCGCGCCACGCGCGGCTCGGACGACTGGGGAGAGTGGCTGAAGCAGGTACTGGGGGATCAAGCAAACGCCATAGCTCAGCTGCGCGAACCCGGCGCCGCGATGGAGCTCATCGATCGTTATCTCCTGCGCACCCTCAACCTGCAGTCGCTGCGCGGCCGCGAAGCTGGAACCAGAAAGATTGCCGTGATCATCGACTTTGCGGAGTTCGTAGTTCCTCACGGCGACCCGCTCCAGCTGGGCGGCGCCTTCAGCTCCAACGTCGTCAAAGTCCTCAGCTGGGCCAACGATCCCTCGATCCTTCAGTCCAACATCGTGACAGTCCTGCTGGCCGAGGGACTCCATGACCTGAACGACCTGATCGTGCAGAATCCTCATGCGTCGGCGCTGCGCATTCCACTTCCGGACGAAGAAGAGATGCTGAATTACGTCCAGACACTCGCAGCTACCACTCTGCCGGACCTCCCTTCCAAGTGTGAGGTTTCCCTCGATGTGCTGGGCCGGCGCCTGACCGGGCTGAGCCGCATCGGCGCATATACGGTTCTGTCCCTTGCGTTGAAGAACGGACAGACCATTACATCAGCGTGGCTGTCGCACATGAAGAAGGATAGGATCGAGCGGGAGTGCCAGGGGCTCCTGGAGTTCCTCGAGTCTCCGTTCACTCTTGACAACGTCTCCGGCCTGGATGCCGTTAAAGCATGGCTGCGCGACGATGCTCAGTTGTTGAAGCGGGGGGTGTTGTACGCGCTTCCGATGGGGTATCTCATCACGGGACGCATCGGGACAGGAAAGACCTTCCTGGTCCAGTGCTGGGCCGGAGAACTTGGAATTCCCTGCGTCGTATTCAAAAACTTCCGCGATCGCTGGGTCGGGGCCACGGAATCCAACCTGGAGAAGATCTTCTCGGTTCTGCGCGCGCTCGGCCAGGTTGTGGTTTTTGTGGATGAAGCGGACCAGGCGGCCGGCAAGCGGGAAGGCGGAGACTCCGACAGCGGACTCTCTGGCCGTGTCTATGCCATGCTTGCCAAGGAGATGTCCGACACCCGAAATCGGGGGCGCATCATCTGGGTCTTCGCCACATCGAGACCGGACTTGCTCGAAGTGGATCTCAAGCGGCAAGGCCGTCTCGATGTGCACATTCCTCTGTTCCCCCCCGAGACGGCCGAGGAGATGCGCAGCCTTTTCCTCTCGATTGCCCGCAAGCTGAAAGTCCCGCTGGCACAAACAGATCTTCCTGATCTGCCCCCGGGCCTCGTGCTCGGCGGCAACGAAATCGAAGGGATCCTGGTGCGCGCGCTGCGTATTCACGAACTTTCGAGCGAGCCGCGGCCGCCACTGAAGGACATCCTAGCCGAGGTCCTGCGCGAGGTGCGACCCAGCGCCCATACGCGAAAGCTCGAGTACATGGATCTCGTCGCCGTCAAGGAGTGCACGGACAGTCGCTTTCTCCCCCCCCACTATCGAGAAATGGCTCCGGAGGACATGGAGAAGCGAATCGAAGAACTGCGGAGATTTGTCTGACCAGCCTATGTGACCACAGTGGTACGGAGTTCTCTGTGACCCTGTGGTTGGTTTCTGATGGGTTTCAACTATGAGTTTTCTTGACTTACTTCAGGATTTGGGAGATCGACTTGGAATTCTCGAGACGGCCGCTCACCCTGCGGAACACAGTGCCGGCAAAATCCAGACACGAACGGTGACCCTTGCGGAGCTGTCAACCGAGATCCGCTCCGAAGAAGTGAGGGCGCTGGCCGATCTCCCGGCCGAACTAAATGTTCCGTTCGAAAAGATCTTTGAGACTGCCGGCGTCCAACCCCCGGCTAATGGATGGAATGTCGACAAACTAAAGCAGTTTTTATTAACCGATGCATTCAAGAACAAGGATCGCTCGATAGTACAAACAGCGATTCTCAACATCCTGAAGTTGGAGAAGGCTTCGGTCGAGGATGTGGTGAAAGATGCAATGGCGCGCGACAAAGCCCTCGACTCCTTTGAGGTCTTTGCTCGAAAGAAAATGGAAGACCGGATGGCTGCGCGCGAGCGCCAAGTTGCCGAGATTGAGTCCCAGGTCCAGGCTCTTCAGTCTGAGCTGAGTGGGCTAAAAGCGAAAAAAGAGGCCGATGAGGCAAAATGGCGGGAATGGCGCCGCCAGAAGCGTGCTCAGGAGCGCGAACTGGCATGGGCGGTCGGCTATCTTATCGACCGGCAGGTCATCACTACTGATGATGAGGAATAGCTGAACTATTGGGGTTATACCTTCAAACGCGGTTTTCTGGCAGAGTTCCGAATTGAGTCATCGAGCCATTGAAAAAAACCAAGATTGCTAAACCTCTCCTAAGGGGAAGCGGACAACAAGCAGGTTGTTTTTTCAATGACTCAATGGCCCGATGACTCAATTCCAAGGGTTGGGCCTGATCCCAATTGTTATATAAAAACAAATTTCCGAGGAGCTTACCTCTCCCGTATTGAAGTAGAATGGCTCGAATAATTCCGGGAGTCGTTTGTACTTGAGACAACTCCTGTTCAGGAAAGGGGAGTTCGATGGCAATCTTTTCACGGATCGGCAGACTGATCAGAGGCTTTTTCTCACTTTTCATCAGTGGACTCGAAGGACGCAATCCCGAGGCGCTCATGGAGGCCGCGCGACAGGAATTTCGTGACAAGATGGCGCACTACAACCAGGCCCTGGCGCGGATGGCGGGTGTCGCCGAGCGCCTGAAGAATCAGGTCAAAACAAAGAGCGTGCGTGCGAAGGAATTGGAGCGTCGCATCCTTGCCAACCATAGCGCCGGCAACATCGAGCTTGCCGGAAGCCTCGCGCGCGAGCTTCAGGAGCTGAAGGCCGATCTGGCGACGGACACGCAGGAGCTCCAGGAGACGGAGGATGCCTATCAGGCGAACCTGCGACAGGCGAAGGTTGCTCAGAAGGATTTCGAAGACAAGGTTCGCAAGCTCGAAAAGCAGCTATCACTGGTTCAGATCAAGGAGGCTCAGGCTGAAGCCGCAGCTGCTTTGAGCGGCGCGGCCTTCACGGTCGGCGACCTCGGAGACACGATGAAGAGCGTCGAGGATATCCTCAGCAAGCGCTACGAGGAGTCCGCGGGGAAAGCTCGCGTCGCGAAGGATCTTGTGGACATGGACAAGATCGTAGAAAAGGAAGACGAGCGAAAGGCTCTCGAGCAAGCTGCCCTGGCAGAGTTCCTCGCGAGCCAGGGAATTCAGGCCGCACCTTCGGCGGAAGCGCCGGCTGCCGCCAAAGAGATCGGTCCGGCGCAAGGCTCCGGGCCTGCCGGCTCGTAAATTAGTCAGGGTCGTATCTGTAAAATTCAATCTTCGCATGCTCGCTGTTCGTGAGCGGTGACCGAGAATTGAATTTTGCAGATACGACCCCATCATAAGGAGGAAGCACATGGCTGACCAACCCGCACGACTAACGCCGCTCGGCAAAATCATTTCCTTTCTTCTCATTCTCGGACTCGTCGGTGTCGGCGGTTACATAGTGATGAAAAAGGGGATCGGTGGAAAACCTATCCTGGGGGGCAAGGTCTCCGAGGCTCCTGAAACGGAGGCGCCGGACGCGAGCGGTGTCACTACAGTCAAGGAGTACAAATATGTTCCCGCGGAACGGCTCCCAGCGGTCAAAGGAGTCAGCCAGTATAAGTGGGATGACAAAGAGAAGATCTTGCGCTTCAGCTACAACGTCTGGGCCGGGTGGCTGCCGGTCATCGCCGCCAACCATGGGACCAAGCCGAACCCGGACAGCATATTCGCAAAAAAACACGGCTTCCGAGTCGAGATGCTCCTCATGGACGACCCGGTCGCGGCACGCGATGCCTTTGCCGCCGGTGAAGTCCACACGCTGTGGGGAACGGCCGACATGATGGTTCTGTTGGCGCCCGAGCTGGTCAAAGATTCCCGCACATCGCCTCGCATCGCCCAACAGATAGACTGGTCCAGCGGCGGAGACGGCATTGTGGTCCGAAGCTCTATCAAGTCGGTGAAAGATCTGCGGGGGAAGACTGTTACGCTGGCTCAGAACTCGCCAAGCGAATACTACCTGACTTCGCTGCTGCTCTCGGCGGGATTGCGCCCCGCCGACATCAAGGTCAGGTACACGGCGACCGCCTTTGAGGCAGCCGCGGCCTTCCTGTCGGACAAGAAGGTCGACGCCTGCACCTCCTGGGCGCCGGACATTTATAAGATCCCGGAACGCGTGGCAGGAACCCGTGTTCTCTCGAGCACAAGTGACGCCAACAAACTCATCGCCGATGTCTATGCCTTCCGGGCCGATTTTACCCGCGATCATCCGGACATTGTGGAGGGGCTGATCGCCGGCATTTTCGATGGGATGGACTTTGTCAAACAGAATCCGGAGCAGGCGGCCAAATGGATGGCGGATGCTTACAGCATGAAGCCGGATGAGATCCTGTCGATGCGCAACGATGCGCACGCGACGAACTTTGCCGAAAACGTTCAGTTTTTCCTGAACTCCTCCAACCCGACAAACTTTGAGCGCACCTGGAAGAACGCCAGTTATGTCTACCGGGAACTGGGTAGAATCGGTGCCCCCATCCCATTTGACCAGGTGATGGACTTCTCGTTCATCCAGAAACTGCAGCAGAAGGGAACTTTCGCGAATCAGAAAGATGAGAGCATCGCAACCTTCACGCCGTCCAGCTTTCGTAAGGTGCCGGCTGAAGCCCCGATCCTTACCCAAACGATCCGGATCAACTTCTTTCCTAATTCGGACAATCCTTATGAGCCCGCGCGCGATGAAGCCCAGAATATCATCAAGGGCAAGCTCTATGATCCCAACGTGGACGCTACGCTCGAACAGGTAGCCAGACTGGTCGGGCAGTTTGCCCGCGCTGTGATTCTGATAGAAGGCCACACGGATTCAAGCAGGAAAGGACAGGTGCCCGTCGAGGCCGTGCGAGACCTTAGTCTGGCTCGGGCTGAAGCGATTAAGCGGGCTCTCGTCGAAAAGTTCAAGTTTGATCCCAATAAGTTTTCCATCGACGGGAAGGGCTGGGACGTTCCGGCTGATCCCAATGATCCTAACAACCAGGCTCTGAACCGCAGAGTCGAGATCAGCGTGTTCTCACCGGAACAGAAATAGGGGTTGAGGATCGGGGATTAGGGGTTGGAGGCATCCGGAGGCATGGAGTATGCGAACCAAACAGCGCGGGCTTGGCCTCATAGTGCTTTTGTTGCTCTGCATTTACGCGGTCTGGTTGAATCAGCGATCGAAAACGGTAAGAGAGCAGCACGTTGCGACAGTCAGTCCTATCGATGAGATGCTGCGGGTGCCCGCCTCTATTGCGCGCCAGGAAGGGACAGCTGCCGCGATCCTGATAGATACCTCGGGGAGCATGAAGGATCCGGTGCCCGACGCAGACGGCCAGTCTAAGCCGAAGATAGACATAGCCCGGCGCGCCGCCGGCGATCTCGTGCGCCGTTTCGGCGAATTTTCGCAGAAGCATCCCGACCGCCCACTCCTTATGGGAATCTATGAGTTCAGTGCTCGGGATGATGAGCCGGCCTGTCGACCCGTCATCAAGCTTGGACCGCCCCGTGTGGAAGAAGCGCAAGCCGTCCTGGACAAGATGTTTCCCTCTGGAGGCACGCCGATCGGTGATGCGATGATTCTCGCGAAGAGGGATTTGGATCTTACGGGGATGACACATCGCCACATCCTGGTAGTTACTGACGGCGAAAACAATCGCGGCTACTCGCCGGGTGCGGTAGCGAGTTTCCTTGCGACACAAGCTGCGGAAGCCCGTGCTTCCATCTACTTCATCGCGTTCGATATTGAGGCTGCCAAATTCAATGCAGTGAAAGAGTCGGGAGGGCTGGTCCTGGCTGCCGCGAACGAGCGCGACCTGAACCAGACCCTCGACTTTATCCTCACCGGAAAGATCCTCGCCGAGCAACCCGCCTCTGCCGTTTCCAAGTAATCACCACAAGATATGGAGATTACAGAGAGCGCGCTCTCTGCGACCTCCGTGTATCTGTGGTTCGTTTTCCGTAAACTTTTTTCGGCAAAAATCCGCATAAAGGCTTGACCATTCTATACCGATCGGTATAGAAGGTTGGGCCATATACAGGGAGATGGATCCATGAGAGGCGCACGCGCGGCAATCGCAAACGCAGCCATGAGGATATTCGCCGCGAAAGGCTATGCGGGGGCGTCGATCCGCGAGATCTGCAAGGCGGCCGGAATCACCAAGCCAGTGCTCTACTATCACTTCCACAGCAAAGAGCACCTCTACCACCAGCTCATGATGGATTCCTTTGAGGAGTCTCTCAAGTTATTCCCGGAGGCCTCGAGGTCCCGCGGAACCGTCCGGCAGCGTTTAGTGCGCATCGTTTATAACGACTTCAAGACCGTCAAGAACGATCCCGAGCGCGTTCAGTTCGTGCTCCGAATGATCTTTGCGCCCGAGGAGGAGCGCCCGTTTTTCAACTACGTGGAAGAAATGGAGCGACAACGCCAGGTGATCGCGGGCGTTTTGCAGGAGGGCATCGATGCGGGCGCTGCCCGCGGTGACGCCCGGGAACTGGCAACTGCGCTGATGGGGATGAATCTTATTGCCATACTCGAAAGTGTTATAACCGGACGCCCCACCTTAACGCGCCGCAGCGCGGAAAAACAGGTTGATACCTTGCTGTACGGCTGTTCCGTCAGCTGAAACTGTCTTTACCGAGCGGTAAACAAAGAGGGATAGAGATGGCTTATTTATCGCGCATGTTGTTTGCCGGAGTGCTTGCGGCCGGGCTGCCCCGGGTTCGCCCAGAACCCGGGGCAGCCGCTGACGCTCCAGGACGCCGTAAGTCTTGCGCTTGCGCGCAATCCAGAAGTGCTGGTTGCCCAAGAGCAACTGGAAGAACTCAAGGGTAAAATCACGGAGGTCCGCTCTGGAGCCTTTCCGCAGATCAGTGGGGATGCGTACGGCCTGAGAGTGCGCGATCCCAGCATTTTGAACAGCTCGAGCTTCGACAAGGTGCCCAAGGAGTTCCGTGACGCCCTTGTTCCGGTGCCGGCCAATCTCTTTGACATGGGATTCGTCGTCAAGCAACCGATCTTCACAGCGGGTAAAGTGAGGACTGCCATCCGGCTCGCCGAAGAGACCCAAAGAGAGAAGATGGCCGCCCTGGAGGCGGTTCGTCAGCGCGTTACCTTCAAAGTGTTCCAGGCGTTTCACGACTTGCTTCTCGCCGAAGAGAATCTGGCGGTCGTGCGCGAAACCTACGAGCAGCGCAAGAAGCACCTGGAACAAGCACGCAACCGATTCAGCAACGGTGTCGCGACGGAGATCGACGTGCTTCGATCCGAGGTGAACGTTGCCAACACGGAGCCGGAGTTGATCCGCGCCCAAAATCGCGTCAGGCTGGCCCGCTCGGCCCTCAACAACCTGATCGTCGTTGATCTCGAAGCGCCTACACAAATAGTCGGGAAGCTCGACTACCGTGCCTGGGCAGTCTCGGATCTAGTGCAGATCCAAAGCCACGCCATGGAGGCCAGGCCGGAGATCATGGCAGCCCGCCGCCAACTCCAGGAGGCGCGCTACATGCGGAGTCTTTCCCATGCGGAGAACAAGCTCTCCATTGACATGGAAGGGCGCTGAGGCTATTCGGTGCGCGAGCCGAAGAACTTCTTCAGCAACGAGTTCTCGCGCTGGAACGTGACATTCAACTTCCGGCTTCCGTTTTATGACAGTGGCCGGAAAGCGGGTCTTGTCGCGCAGGGGCTTTCGCGCGTGCGCGCTGCCGAGCATGGCTTGGCACAGCTGGAGAACAACGTTCGCCTGGAAATCAAATCGGCCTATGAAGATATGCAGTCGTCGGCAAAGGCTATCGCTGCGGCAAAGCTGAGCGTCACGCAAGCCGAAAGGGTTCTCATCATGATGCAGGCCAATTATCAGTATGGAGCCGCCACCACGCTGGATGTCGTCGACTCTCAGACGGCACTTACCATGGCCCGCAACGCGCAGATAAGCGCAACCTACGACTATGAAGTAGCCAAGGCACGCCTTCGCCTGGCCGCAGGCAGTCCCATTCTGGACTAGGAGGTGAACCAGCCATGAGCCGCTCCGCCCTTGATTGGAAATTGGATCCTGTGGCGACGGGTCAGCGACCCGTCGCACTCAACATTGTGCGGCAGCCCGACGGGTCACTGACCCGTCGGCACAGGGTTGTCGAATACCTTGCTCTTTTGATGACGGTTCTGGCACTCGCGGTTGGGCAGTGGAGCTGCAGCGGAACCAAAAGCAAGGCCAGCGCCGATCCCATGCCCAAAGCTCCGACCGAGCTCGTCGTGAAGGCAAGCCCGGTCGAGACCAGGGAATGGACCGTCATCGTGCCCATTTCGGGCAGCCTACGTTCCGATTCGATCGTGGATGTCAAAGCGGAAGTGGGCGGCCGGCTGATCTCGACTTACTTCAACGAAGGAGATTTGGTGCAGAAAGGCCAGCTTTTGGCCGAAATCGATCCGGAAAATTATAAGCTGGCCAACAATCAAGCGCAGGCAGCTCTCACCGTTGCGCAAGCCGGCCTGGAACGCGCAAAAGTCGTCGCCGACCATGCCAGGCGTGAGAAGGAGCGGGCAGACAACCTTCTAAAGAGCGGAGGCATCACGGAGAAAGATCAGCAGGCAGCGCTGACGGGGATCAAGGATGCCGAAGCCCAGGTCCGTCTGGCGGAGGCTCAGTGCGGGCAAGCCCGCGCGGCCGTTGCCATTTCGGAGAAGGCTCTCAAGGACTGCCGCATCCTCCCCCCAGCGCAAGGACATGTGCAGAAGAGGTTTTTCGACAAAGGTTCCTATCTCATGCCAGGATCCTCGGTCTACACGCTGGTGGACAACTCCCGGCTTGAGCTGGAATGCCTTGTGCCGGCGTATCGCCTGGCTGAGCTGCGCACGGGTCAGCGAGCGGTGTTTACAACCCCCACATGGGGCGAGCGTAAGTTCGAGGGAACCGTTACAGCAATCAATCCTATGATCGAAGCGGAGAATAGATCGGTGAAAGTGAAGGTCCGCATGGCTAACCCAAGAGATCAGCTGCGCAGCGGCATGTACGCAAACGGCGACATCGAGGTGCGGCGTGTGCCCAGTGCCCTTGTGGTGCCGCGCTCCGCGCTTGTGACAGAGAAGGAGGAGGCTTCGTCCGGGAATGTTTTTGTGATCACGGAGGGTAAGGCGAGTCGCCGCACCGTGCAGGTCGGAGGCATTCAACAAGATCATGTCTGGGTCCTGCAGGGCCTCCAGCAGGGAGAACTGGTGATTGAAGAAATCGGTCCCACAATTAAGGAGGGGTCTGCCGTGCGCCTCCAGGCTCAGGCGCCCGTGCCGGGCTACTAGTTTATGTTTCTCTCCGACCTTTCCATTAAGCAGCCGGTTTTCGCCACCATGATGATGCTGGCTCTGGTGGTGCTGGGGATCTTCTCCTACAGGGAACTGTCCACAGACCTGTTTCCCAAAGTGGACCTTCCCGTTGTCAGTGTGCGGACGATCTACCCCGGAGTCGCGCCCGAGACGGTGGAGACCGAGGTTACCAAGCGTATCGAAGAGGCCATCAATCCGGTCGAAGGGGTGAGGCACATCACCTCGACCACGACGGAAGGCGTATCCATTGTAGTTGCCGAGTTCAAGCTGGGTACCAACATTCACACTGCAGCCCAAGACGTCCGGAGCAAGGTCAGCGCCCTCCGCCGGGACTTTCCGACAGCGGTGGAGGAGCCGGTCATCGAGCGGTTAGATCCAGCCGATCTGCCGGTTCTTTCTCTTTCCGTGACCTCGCCGCAGCTCAATCCGAAGCAGCTTACTTCTCTTGCTGAAAAAGTCATCAAGAAGCGTCTCGAGAACATCGAGGGGGTCGGATCACTGACTATCGTCGGCGGGCAAAGACGGGAGATTCAAATACTGCTCGATCCCGACCGACTGAAGGGCTACAAGCTCACCGTTCCAGACGTCATCACTGCTTCGCGCAGGGAGAACATCGAGGTTCCCGCAGGCAAAGTGAATCATGGGCCCATGGAGGAGCTGGTACGCGTCGAAGGCAAGTTCGGCGATGCTGCGCTCTTCCGTGACCTGCCCGTTAAGACGATCCGTGGAGTGCCGATCTACCTCCACGAAATTGCGAACGTTGCGGATGCCTACGAGGAGCAGCGCACCCTGGCCCTGATCGGCGGGCAGAGGGCCCTGGCGCTGGAAATCCGGAAGCAGTCCGGCAGCAACACTGTTGATGTGGCCGATGCTGTCAAGGCCGCATTGCCTCGATTGAACCGGGAACTGCCGGGCCAGACCCAGCTCAATGTCGTCAAAGACATGTCCCTATTTATCAAGAACTCCGTCGAAGACGTCCGGAACACGATGATTCTTGGCGGGATCTTCACGGTGTTGGTGGTCTTCGTGTTCCTCAATAGCGGCGCAGCACCGTGATAACGGGTCTGACACTCCCGGTGTCGATCATCTCGGCATTCGTCGCCATGAGGCTTCTGGGTTTCACCCTCAATATCCTGACCCTGATGGGGCTTTCGTTGGCGATCGGTCTGCTGATCGACGATGCCATAGTTGTGCGCGAGAACATCGTGCGCCACATGCAGAAGGGACGGGGTCACTTGGAGGCGGCCCGCGTGGGCACTTCGGAAATAGGGCTGGCCGTGATGGCTACCACATTCAGCATCATTGCTGTATTCGTCCCCGTGGCTTTCATGGGTGGAATTGTCGGCCGCTTCTTCTATGAGTTCGGCATCACGGTCGCCTTTGCGGTGCTTGTATCGCTTTTCGTTTCCTTCACGATGGACCCCATGCTTTCCTCGCGCTGGTACGATCCCGCAATCGAAGCGGGGATTCGGCGGCGCGGCCTGGCGCGGGTGCTTGAGGTGTTCGACCGGAAATTCGAGGAGCTGCATTTCTTCTATGAGGGGGCAATAGCATTTTCACTCCGGCATCGCTGGCTGGTCGTCACGGTGGCGCTGGGATTGTTCGCCGCCAGTCTCGCGATATTTCCGCGCCTCGGCACGGCCTTCTTCCCAGAATATGACCGCGGCGAATTTCAGGTGGGCTTCAAGACCGCTCCAGGTGCCAGTCTCGAGCAGACAGAAGAGATCGCCAAAGAAATCGAGAACAAGATTTCCCGCCGCCCCGGCGTTGCCTACACCTTTACCACCATCGGCGCTGGAGCCTACTCGGCGCTCAATGAAGGCTTGATATATGTCAAGCTCAAGCCCAAGAAAGAACGTCAGATCGGCTGTAGCCAGTTCAAAGACCAGCTGCGCGAGGAACTCACCTCATACGCGCGTGCGATTACCAGCGTGGAGGAAGCTGAAGAAATGGGCGACTCGAAGCCCATTCAGATCAGTGTGCGCGGCCCTGATCTGGGAGAATTGGATCGAATCTCGACGCAGGTGGCCGACAATGTTCGCTCCGTTTCGGGCGTAGCCGATGTCGACCGCAGCCTGGATCGGGACAAACCCGAGGTCAAAGTCCGGATTGACAGGAAGGCCGCTTCAGGTCTCGGAATAAATCTCGACTCTGTCGCGGTGACGCTGCGCGCGATGCTCAACGGAGAGGTGGCCACCCAGTACGAAGATGAAGACGGCGATGCCTTCGATGTGCGCGTCCGCCTTGCGGAGCAGAACAGGCGCTCGGTTGAAACGCTCAACGACGTGGATGTCCTGAGCTCAAAGAAGGATTCGGCCGGACACGACTTGCTGATTCCCGTGGGACAGGTGGCCAGCTTTCAACGTGGAACAGGCTCGTCCAAGATCCGGCGCATGGACCTGATCCGCGAGGTTCGCGTCACTGCCAACACGACAGACCGTCCGCTTGGTAACGTAATCGAGGATATTCGGGGCAAAGGGCAGAGCCTGAAGGCACCGCCGGGTTTTGAGATTGCCTTCACGGGACAGACCGAAGACATGCGCGAAACCTTCGGCTATATGGGCCAAGCGCTTTTCCTGGCGGTTGTGTTCATTTATCTCATTCTTGCTTCGCAGTTCGGCAGCTTCACCCACCCGCTCTCAATCATGCTGTCTCTGCCCCTGTCCCTCATCGGAGTCGTGGGAATGCTGCTTCTGACAGGCGATACCATTAACATGATGTCGCAGATCGGTCTGATCCTGCTGATGGGGCTTGTGACCAAGAACGCCATCCTGCTGATCGACTTCACCAACAAGTTGCGCAAGGGCGGGGCAGACCGCTCGCAGGCACTGATCAAGGCCGGCAGCAGAGGCTCCGTCCCATCGTGATGACGACGCTTGCGATGATCTTCGGAATGCTGCCGCTGGCGTTCGAAATCGGTGCAGGGTCCGAAATCCGCGCTCCGATGGCGCGGGCTGTCATTGGCGGGCTGGTGACCTCAACGCTGCTGACCCTGATCGCTGTACCGGTCGTCTACTCCTTGCTCGACGACCTGACAACCAAGCTTGCACCCCGGAAACACACAGCCCACTGAGATCTCCGTGGGCTCCGTGTCTCCGTGGCCAGTCCTATTTTGCAGGTTCGAGCAGCAGCTTTGCTTCGGCGACGGATTCGACTTTTGCGCGGGTGTAGAAGATCGGAAAATACTTGCCCTTTGCCCAAAGCTCAAAAAGGTCGCGATAGTGCGAATTGTCGGGATCTCCGGATTGCCCGGGGGTGTTGGTCCCGATGGAGTTGTCCCAGTTCTCGGTATCGGCGATGATTCGGAACGAAGCCCCGGACGTCTGGTTGTCGGTGGCTCCAGTGCTGTTTACTGTGGCTGCGTATCCGCCGCGCGGGAGGGGACCCACATCAAGCTTCGCGCGGATCTCCAGGGATACCGCCGCGCTCAACGGATGATGGAGGAGAACGTGTTTGAACTTTTCCTGCCCGTATTGCCATTGGTTCACATCCGTGCCGAGCTTCCTGTTCAGGTCCCCAATGGCTTCCGTCAGGCTCTTGATCAGCAGGGCATCGCGACCTGCGATCGGGTCCTTTCCAAAACGGCCGTTTGGTGCGGACAGCCAGTCGATCAACCTCATCAGGTTCAAACTGCCAAAAAACCTGCGTGCATTCTCGGGAACAAGTAGGTCTCGCACATTCCCCGAAAGACGCCGCTCCCAGCTCACATAGATTGAAGCGGGAATGGAGTCTGCGTCGAGCACGTAGTCCCAAGCGAGAAGCATCCTGCGCGCTTTTTCGGCGGCGGGATCGCCGATGGATAGATTCTTTAGCAGCGGCACAAGGCTTCGGGCGGGAACCGATAGTTCATCATGCTGCAGCTTCATCATATCGACTATGGTCTGCATCCGGCCTGAGCGGAGGATTTCCTCGATTCGTGCGGCTCGCATCTCGTCTCCCCAGGTGTAGTGCAGAGCTTCAGGGTAAGGATAGCCATCGGGGACGAGCTAATTGTTTGCGGTTGCGCTGCGTTTCCTCGATGTAGGCATTGATGCCTTTGACGAAGGCTTGGACGATAGCCTCGCCCTGCGGGTGATAGTGGCTCAGTTCCTGCTTCAGATCTCCGCGAAACATGTGCAGGCGCGCGCCCATGTCCCGCTTCAGCTGCTTCTTTCCAAGGATCTCTGCGGTTGTGCCGGTCGCCTGCCGGCGCCAGATTTCGAGCTGGAACAGACGATCTCGTGCGGCGTTGTATCCCTGTGCAAAAAAGAGGTCCGTTTCATTCTTCGCATAGATGTGCGGGATGCCCCAGTGGTCTTTGATGATCTCCACGGAGTCCGTCAGGCCGGGCACACGAATCGTTTGGTTTTGCGCCAGGGCCGGCGCGAGATTGAAGATTATTGCTATGCCCAGGAACCACAATGGGCGGCGTGCTTTTGTCATCGAATTATCCCTCTGAAGTTTTTCGGATAATACTACAGCCTACCCGAAGGCTTACCACAGAGACGCAGAGATCACAGAGGGTGAACCCTTGGAGTCTATTCCGACGTCTGATATTTGGGGGCGAAAAAACGATGGCAAGGCGGCTCACACTTTCGACCGTTGGATTGATTTTGGTTTTTGGGCAATTGCTCTGGCCGCAGGATCCAGGTGCACCAAGGTCCGGCACCTCAAAGGTTCGGATCTACCTTTCCGTTCTCGACAAGCAGGAGAAGCCGGTCTTGGGTTTGACTGCCGGTCAGTTTGAATTGCGGATCGATGGCCGTCCGTCCGCACTCGAGGGCTTCCGCGCAGGTTTGCCTCATACCGACCGCTCCATTCCCTTAGTGCTTTGGATCCTCATCGATTTCAATCCGAACATCAACGCGGACATGATCAAGAGACAGGCCGATGCGGCGGCGAAGGCATTTGACCTTTTCGATCCGGCCTCCGCTATTGGCGTGAAGCTCGTGACGGACAGGTCAGAAACGCTTGCGTCGTTGGCGCACGATCCGAAGGCCCTTCGGCGGGCCTTCGCCGATTTCTCCCAACGTCGATTCCAGCTTCGCCCCGGAGCTCAGGACGACACGGTGGAAGTCGGCCGTGCCGGGCTCCTCGGAGCGGCAGATAGGGCTATCGAGGAGCTGGTCAATTATTCTTTGACCGATCCCACGCTGAAGAGCCGGGAAGTCCATCGTGCGATCATGATCATCTCGGACGGAAACGTGGATCCGTACTCCAGCAAAAAGCCTCTCTATGAAAAGGCGAGCGAGGCCAGTATCTTTCTTTATCCTGTCTTCGTGCCCCGGGCTGGGCCTTACGGGCTTTGGGTGGAGTACTATTTCGACCTTGCGAAGAAGACGGGCGGAGTGGCTTCGGTTATCGGGGCGTTGAGTCCCGGCTCCAGGATTCTGCCTCTACCCCGGAGCGACACCCATGCGAACGCGCTTACCTTTAATCTCATCCATCTGGCGCGGGATCTCAACGGCAAGTATTCCTTTGAAGTCGATGCGCCGCTGCCAGGCAGGGAAGTTCACCTGGATTTGAAGACGAAGATGAGGAACGTACAGATCCGCATGCCGCGCAGAATCCTTCCCTGAAAAGCCTGTACGTCCGCTGCGTCTTTGTGGTGAAACTTCCTTCAGTCGGTCTTCCGCGGCCTGAGGGACCTGAGGATCAAGCCGAGACCACCCGCCAGCAGGATAAGCATGATCAGGGTGTTGTATAGGCTGGTCGGCTTGAAATAAATGTCCAGATTCATCAGGATGCCTGCCAGGATTATTCCGAACCCGAGAATCGTCAAGATCCAGCCCACCATTGACTTGCCGTTGTAGAACAGAAAGCCCACTCCCACGAGCATGGGAACCAGGCTAAGCCCGAAGGAATTGAATCCCCAGAGGTTTGCCCATGAGGTGATCACCTGAACCTGGTGTAGGAAGAGATAGGTGCCGATCCCAGCCATGATGACACCCGCAAAAAACTGGCCGATTCCGCCGGGTGTCCCGCCTGCGCCTGCAAACCTGTCCTCGCTCATTTGAGAATCCTCCAAGCCCGCGATTTTATAATGTTCTCTCGACAATTCCGACACGAATAGTGGTAATTTGTGGGACGTGTGGGCAGACCGCTCATCTCATTCGTTTCTGGTGATTTTGCTGGCGGACGGTTCAAGGATCAGAGCTGTCCGTAATCAGGCTAGGTTTTCGAGGTGCTCGTGGAGGCCGTTGCATGATCAAAAATGTCACGATTCGGACGCGACTGGTTCTGCTGGTGATCTTTATGTCCCTTCTGCTTGTGGGCATAGGTCTCACGGGGCTTCAGAATGCTTCGGAAAGCAACATGGCCCTGAGCTCTGTCTACCGTAACAATGTCGTGCCGCTCAACAAGATGAAGATCGTCTCGGAGATGTACTCCGTTAAGATCGTTCGCTCTGTCAACAAGACGATTATCGGTCAGATTTCGCCGCGCGAAGCCATGGGTAACCTCGACGCGGCTTCCCAAACCATTAAGGAGCAGTGGGAAGGCATTCGATCCTCCAGCGTTGATCCCGAGGAGAAGCAACTTGTTGCCGAAATTGAGCCGCTGATGAGCAAGTGCGGGGAATCCTTGCATGGGGTTCGTGTCCTTTTGGAAAGAGGAGATAGAGAACAACTATCCAAGTTTCCGATCTATTCGGTTACCGATCCGATTTCCGACAAGATTGCCGAGTTGATGGATCTTCAACTGCGCATCGCAAAAGCTGATTACGAAAAGGCCCTGCAAAACTATGCGGGAAAGCGCACCCTGGCGCTTGCACTGATCATCGCCGGCATCGTGCTGTCGGCTGGGATCAGCTGGACGATCATTCGTGACATTACAGGCTCGCTCAGCCGGGTTACCCAGGAACTGCGCGGTCTGTCCGCGGGAGAAGCGGACCTCACCAAACGAATTCCCATCCGCGGCCAGGACGAGGTGGGGATTCTCGCCGGGAGCTTCAATGATCTGATGCAGAAGCTCTTGATCCTCGTGAGACGCGTCCAGGAGTCCGGCGTGCAGGTTACTTCTTCCTCCACGCAGATTGCCGCATCTTCACGCGAGCTTGAAGCGACCGTGGCGGAGCAGGTTGCCTCGACCAACCAGGTGGTTGCCTCTGCGAAGGAGATATCTTCCACCTCGCAGGAGCTGGTTCGAACCATGAATGAAGTGGCTGAGATGTCGGAGAAGGCTGCGGCTTCGGCGGATTCGGGCCGGACCGGGCTGGGGAGACTGGAATCCAGCATAACGCAAATGGAAGAGGCAGCCCGGATGATCTCCGACAAGCTTGCCGTGATTCATGACAAGGCGGCAAACATCACCAACGTCGTCACCACGATCACCAAGGTGGCCGAACAGACCAACTTGCTCTCGCTGAATGCTGCGATCGAGGCGGAGAAAGCGAGCGAATATGGATTGGGATTCGGCGTCGTGGCCAGGGAGATCCGGCGTCTCGCCGATCAGACGGCCGTTTCGACGCTTGAGATCGAGCGTACCGTGAAGGAAATGAAGGCGGCGGTCTCCGCGGGCGTTATGAGCATGGACAAGTTCTCAGACCAAGTCCGGAGCGGCGTCGGCGAGTCGCGCAAAGCCGGCGGCCAGCTTGGTGAGATCATTGAACAGGTGCACTCTCTTACTCCGCGCTTCGAGTCGGTGAACCAGGGGATGCAATCCCAGTCGCAGGTCGCGCAGCAGATCAGCGACGCCATGGTACAGCTGAGCGAAGCCGCTGGCCAGACGGCCGGCTCCTTGAAGGAAACCAACCGCGCCATCCAACATCTGAATGAAGCCGCGAAAACTCTCCAGCGCGAGTTCTCCCTCTTCAAAGTGAGTTAATGCACTGCCGCAGAAGCACAGAAACCCAATCTCCGTGGCCTCTGTGTCTCTGTGGTGCTATATTCAGGATCTCATGTACCCGCGACTGCTGACGACCCCGTATTTTACACTGCACACTTTCGGCGTTTTCCTAGCTATCGCCTACCTCTCGGCGCTTTGGTGGTTGCTGCGCAGCGGGCGGCGCGAAGGAGAAGATCCAGACCGCCTTGTCTCGCTAGGCCTGTGGTGCATTGTCGGGGCTATTATCGGTGCGAAGGCGCTGATGATTCTGAGATCGCTGCCGGAATATCTGGCAAATCCTGCGGATTTCCTGTCGCTCTCCACCCTGCAAAGCGCCGGAGACTTCTATGGCGGCTTTATCGGCGCTCTGATGGCGTCCGCCTGGTTTTTCTCCCGCCACAAGGAAATGAGTGTCTGGCACACTTCAGATCTTTGCGCCCCGGCTATTGCGCTGGGACAGGCCATCGGCCGCATCGGCTGCTTCATGGCGGGCGATGACTACGGGAGGCCGACGAGCGTGCCCTGGGCTGTCACGTTCAATGACCCGGATGCCGCACAGATCGGAGGCGCACCCCTCGGGGTGCCCCTGCATCCGGTCCAGATCTATGAGTCGCTGGTGTGTCTCGCCTTTTTCACCCTGCTCGTCTGGTGGTCGCGCAGGAAGCGATTCGACGGCGAGATTATCCTCGGCTACACCTTCTTCTATGGAATCGCCCGCTTTCTGCTCGAGTACCTGCGCGGTGATGCGGATCGCGGGTTCGTCTTCGGTGGAGCGCTTTCCACCTCACAGTTCATCGCGGTGATTCTTGTATTCGTGTCTGCCGCCCTGTACGCGATGCGGCACAAGTCTCGAGGCGCGACGCGTCGGGACGCCGCTCAGAAGGTAACCAAACAACCCAATTCATAGGTGACATATGGGAACAAAAATCGGCGTTCTGCTGTCCGGGTGCGGGGTTTTTGACGGCAGCGAGATCCATGAGGCAACTCTTACTCTTTATTTCCTGGCCAAGCACGGTGCTGAAATCGTGTGCATGGCCCCCGATAAAAAACAGTTCGACGTGGTGAATCACCACACGAGTCAGCCCACCGGCGAGAGCCGGAATGTGCTCCACGAGGCCGCCCGGATTGCACGGGGAAAGATCCATGACGTCGCCAACGTCAAGGAGGCGGACATCGACGGCGTCATCATCCCCGGCGGATTTGGTGCGGCCAAGAACTTATGTTCGTTCGCGAAGGACGGGCCTGAATGCGAAGTCGATCCTGCAGTTGCGCGGCTGCTGCGTGACATGCATGCGCGCAAGAAACCGATCGGCGCGCTCTGTATCGCCCCGGCCCTCGTTGCGCGGCTGTTCGGGGCCGACTACCATGTGAAGCTTACCATTGGCACGGACCCCGGCACGGCCTCGGCCCTGGAGAAGATGGGGGCAAAGCACCAGAGCGCAAAACCCGATGAGATCGTGGTGGACGAAAAAAACGGAATCGTCACCACCCCTTGCTACATGACGGCGCCGAGCATCGTTGAGGTTGGAGCCGGCGCTGAGAAAGTTGTGGAGAAAGTGCTGCAGATGGCCTCTGCTCATAGAAGCATACCCGCAGGTGCATGATCTTCGTGATCTTCGTGTCATCGTGTTGTCCTTTAAAAGACAACACGATGACACAAAGGCAAATCCCATGGCTGTGCCCACCGATTCGATTACCGCGATCCTGTTCGACTGGGATGGAACCCTGATGGATTCGGCGCGCATGGGATTTGTGGCCTTCACGAAGATGTTCGAGGACATGGGGCTTCATTTCGACCGGCAGGTCTACGAGAATCTCTACTCCCCCAACTGGTATTCCATGTACGAAACTCTTGGCCTTCCCAGGGAGAGGTGGCAGCAGGCGGACGAACTTTGGATCCGCCATTATGGAGAGGAATCCCCGAGTCTGGTCGCAGGGGGGCGCCAGACAATCGACGAGCTTTGCCGGCGCAGATACAGCCTTGGCGTGGTCAGCAGCGGCAGCGAGTCGCGCGTGAGAAGAGAAATCAAGGAACTGGATCTGACTGCAACTTTTCAGGTCGTGATCTGCAACGAGGACACAGTCAACAAAAAGCCGCATCCGGAAGGTTTGCTGAAGGCGATGCAAGCGATGGGGAAGAAGCCCGAAGTCTGCTCCTACGTAGGTGACAGCCCGGAGGACATCGAGATGGGAAGGCAGGCGCGGATGCTGACGGTCGGAGTCCGGAGCGCCTATCCGGGCAGCAAACGTCTTCTGAGCGCGCAGCCTGACATCTACGTGGAATCCATCATCGAGATCCTGGATCACTTTTGAATTCTCTGCTTCCTTCGTATTGCTAAGCCGAAAAAGCCTCTCTTTTGGGCAAGGATCTCTGTCGTCATGAGGGACAAAAGTTGGTAACAAGCATGCAGCAGTCGGCAGGCAGTGAGAGCCCGACAAAAGATGGATAAAAGATGGATATCAGAAGTCCAGACTGCCCCCTGCCATCTGCCTGCTGCCTACTTATATTGTCTGTGGGGAATCAATCCTCGGTTCTGGCCCGCATCGAATCCCAAACCGTGTAGGCAAAGAGAGCGATGAACATAATCAGCCCGACGATCTCCGCTTTGTGGGTTTCTGCCCAATGCCCAAGGTACCAGTTGGCGTAGCCGAAGGGTTTCTGTTGGTCAACGAACTTGAGAAAGGCGTTGAGCACGCCAAACAGCGAACCTCCTGCGATGAAACCTGAGGCAATGAGCGTTCCCCGCGAGAATCGCGCATTGTTGAGCTTTTCATCCTTGGAACGGCTAGTTACCCACCAGGCAGCGAGTCCGCCAAAAACCAACGGTACGTTCAGCTCTTGGGGGATATACATGCCGAGCGCAAATGCCAGGGGTGGGATCTTCACCATCGTCAGAATTAAGGCGATGACTGCGCCAACCAGATAGAGAGTCCATGGCGCCGCGACCTTTGACATCAGCGGTTGGATTACTGCTGCCATTGCATTCGCTTGTGGCGCGATCATCGCATTCGGTCCCTTGAAGCCGTATGTTGCGTTCAACACATAAATCACTCCTCCCACTGTGGCCGAAGAAACCAACACGCCGAGGAACTTCCATGTCTCTTGCTTTTTGGGCGTTGAACCGAGCCAGTAGCCTATCTTCAGGTCGGTTATGAATCCCCCGGCAACCGCTAGCGCAGAGCACACAACCCCACCGATAATCAATGCGCTCACCATTCCTTGGGTTCCGGACAATCCTATTCTGACGAGGATTACGGATGATAGGATGAGTGTCATCAGCGTCATGCCCGACACCGGGTTTGTTCCGACGATTGCGATTGCATTTGCTGCGACTGTTGTGAAGAGGAAAGAGATGATGAGAACGATGAGCAGTCCGACGAGTGCATGGACGGAGTTAAACACTACGCCGCCATAGAAGAATGCGAAGATGAGCAGGGCGGTGAGGATGACAATGGTAACGACGTTGAGCATCTTTAGGTCTGTCTGCCACCGTATTTGATTGTTCTCTTCGGTCAACTTCCCACCGAAGATCTCGTTCGCAGCCAGTTTGAACGCTCCCCCAATCACTTTCGACGAGCGGATGATGCCGATGATGCCCGCCATCGCAATCCCGCCGATGCCGATTTGGCGGACATAGGTGCGGAAGATCTCCTCTGCAGTCATCGCTGAGATTAGCTTCGTTGCTGTCGCTCCTATGGGAACGGCAAGATGACTGCCGAATTCATGCACCAGCGGAACCAGCACAAACCACGAGAGGAAAGAACCCGCCGCAATGATCGCCGAGTATTTCAATCCAATAATGTAACCCAGTCCAAACACCATCGCCGAAACGTCCAGTCTTGCCACCATTTTTACCTTGTTGGCAAGGACCTCGCCGTAGTGAGACATGCGAGATGTAATGACTTCCGGCCACAAGCCAAACGCGCTGAATGCGAAGTCGAACAGACCGCCGATGAGACCTGCGACAATCAGCACGACCGCCTGCCTTCCGCCTTTCTCTCCGGCAACCAGAATCTCTGTCGTTGCAGTGGCTTCAGGGAAGGGGAGCTTGCCGTGCATGTCCTTGACAAAGTACTTTCTGAAAGGAATCAGAAATAATATGCCGAGGAAGCCACCCGTGCAGGATGCCATAAAGACTTTGAAGAAGCTGCTGGGCAAATCCAGAATGTAGAGCGCGGGAATTGTGAAGATAGCGCCGGCGACGATGACGCCCGAGCACGCGCCGATCGATTGGATGATAACGTTCTGCCCAAGCGCACCCTTCTTCTTGGCAATAGCCGAAATGCCCACCGCGAGAATTGCGATAGGGATTGCGGCTTCGAAGACCTGTCCGATTTTCAATCCCGAGTACGCCGCGGCAGCAGAGAACAGCGCCGCCATCACCACACCCCAGCCAACCGACCAACCCGTCACCTCTGGATATTCCTTGGTCGGGTCCATGATGGGACGGTAGGTTTCGCCTTCCTTCAGTTCTTTATATGCGTTGTCGGGGAGACTGCTTGTCGTTGATGTAATTTGGTCCATGTAGTGCTCCTGTGATGGTAGTGCGCCGCCATCCTAGCACGTTTTCACTGAGCCTCGCGACAGGACCGAGATCCAACCACGGACTCGCCGCGCTGGCGCGGCTGGTGGATGCCTGGCGCACTAGAGCGAAAAGGAGTAGCATTTCGGCTATCCCTTTTGTGGGGCTATGCTATCTCAGGTTCAATTCGATTTGCCGGGTTAAGGAGGAATAAGAATGAGCACGGTTCTGGAGATGACAGGTCTCGAACGATCTGTGGCGGATGCAATTCTCGGTATCGATACGCTTTGGGGCGGAGACGTGATGAATCCATCGGGCATGGGTCGATTCATAGCCGATTCCTGGTTCTCCGATGCGCCGCTGCCCACAGCTTATACGCATCCGACAGCGGCGAAGGTTCGCGAGACAGGAGGAGTTTCGGCAAAGGCACCTGATAGGGCCGCGATCGATGCCTACCTCTCTGCTGTCGATGTCCACGGCGCCATTCAGGGTATAGCCGAGCAGTCCAGGCAGGTGGGGCGACGGCGTCGGGCCTATTTGAAAGGCCTGGCGGTTTGCTTTGAGGTGATGTGGGATCTGGCCATGGAGATCTTGGGCAAAGGAGATCCGGTGCCCTATAAGCGGTGCGTGCGCGCTTCTACGGGCCTTGCCCCACAGCCTTCGGAGCCGAGGACGAAACTTGCGCGAGTGGCGCAGCTTCTCGACCGCGCTGGATATCCAACGGCGCGGCACGATGAATTTCTGGCCGCGGTGGATGCGTGGCGCAGAGAGCGCATGGTTCCTTCGAAGTCCATTCCTGCCCTCGGCTCGGCATTCATAGCGGAGTTTGACCGGCTGACAGAAAAGAATCTGCTGCCGCACCTTCCCAAAGCGCTCCACCCCGTACCGCGTGCCAACATCCGTTTTCTTCCCATCAAGGACGCCTGGTTTTCGGGGTCGATGAATTACCTCGGGCGGGCTCGCCGAGCCGATGGCAGTCCGGAGTATGAGGCGACCTATGAAATCAACGCCTCACTGGAAATCTCGGTGCCTGAGTTTGAGCAGCTCGTTAGCCACGAGGTCGTGCCGGGCCATGTGACCACGTTCGCCTTTCTGCAGAACCTGTATTTGAGGGGAAAGGCAGGGTTTGAGTCCTCGGTGCTGACGATGAATACGCGCGGCGCAGCGCTGTTCGAGGGAATTGCGAACAACGCGATCCTGATTGCCTATGGCGTGACTGAGGTCGACCAGCTTCCCGACGAAGACCTGCAGATCGGCGTGCTTCTCGCGCTGCTGCAGGACGATGCCAAGAATCAATCATCTTATCTTACATGGAAGGAGGGCGTTCCGCAGCCTGACGTCGCGGCTACGCTGCGACGGGATTATCTTGTGTCCGAAGAGCGGGCTCAAAAGCTATCGGGTGCGTGGGGACGCCACCCGCTCCTTGGCAGGATGTATCTGCCGGCCTATCGCGCCGGTACGGAGCATGTAGCCGAGCTGCGGCGGAAGTATCCTCCCAAACGCGTGCTCCCGGCGCTTTACGGCCGCAAGGGTTTGGTGGATATTACTACCGTGGAAGGTGCAATCCGCTGAAATGGGCATAAGGCCGAAGGTAAGCAGGAAGTGGTCAGTGACCAGTGGTCAGTGGCCAGATCCCTCAATCAACTTCCTGCAACAAGGAACTCTACTGACCACTGATCACTAACCACTGACCACTGCTCCCTGATCACTGGCCACTGATTAAACGGGGATGACGAGGCCCGAAGAGTACTTTAGGGTAATGGAGCGGATACCCTTGATCCTCTTTGCAATATTCCGCAGCTGAGTCATGAACCGCAGCACCAGCATCTCGTCCCCGTAAATGCCGGTCCGTGAATAGTCCTCCTTAACCGCGATGTGCAGGAGGACGATGTTTTCGGGATCGGTACGCATATAGACCATGACGCCGGCGAGTATCGGTTTCTCCGCCGTGTGATCCAACGCGAACAGGGTTTGGCATTCCGGCAGGCCTTCGACACTCATGCGCAGGCGTCCGTTGGCCTCAACGACACTCGGCACACCATATTCAGAAATCGCGTGATTGATGCCCGTCAGCGCTTTTCTCTGCTGAGGGTTGAAGAACATCAGTTCCTCGAGCTCATCACGATATTCGTGTTCGAGGACAGATGAAAAGCGAATCCTGGACGTCATCGAGTGAGGGCCTCTCTAGTGTTTGAGTCGGGAGTGGATTGCCGCGAAGCTGTTCGCGACATCGACGGTTTTTCTGCCGGATAGCAGATCGAGTGCTACTGCCTCAAGGGCCTTGTCCACCTCCAGCAGAGCCTCGTGCTCGGCTCTGGCGGAGAGTCCGCTGCCCAGGATCTCGCCACGCAGCGCCGCAGCGCCGGTTTCGCGATCCGCGTCCAGATAGGCGGCGATGATGGCGCCGATGTCCGCATGCGTTGCGGCCGAGAGGCGCGGCAACAGAGAGATGCCGCCGTTGTTGATGACATAGTTGACCGCTGCCGTCGCCACGATTTCGCGCCGAAGCGGATGTTCGTGGAAATGGCTGGCGAAGTTGTCTCGCAGCCTTCTCGGGAAGTATGTCTCGAGGAAGGGCCGGGCTGCGGTGCTGTCCGGCAGATCTGTTTTCAATACCATGTCGAAGGCGTGCATCTTGCTGTATCCCAGCAGCACGGCCATCATGGGCCGGGGAAGACCCCGGCCGCGCTGGGTGCTGGCGAGCAGCTCTTCCCGCACGGGTAAACTTTCATCGCTTCGATTGACGATTCCTGCCGTCACCATTTCCTCGACCAGCGTGATGAATTCTTCGTAGCGCTCCGCGCTGCGCAGACCGTCGAGCGTGAGGGCACGGGATTGGTTTTCATTGTCGGCGAGTACGAGGGACGCGACTTCCTCCGTCATCTCTGCAAGGATGCTGTTGCGTTCCTCCTTGCCTCGGACGATCCCTTTCTTCACGAGGATGTCGAGCAGGATCTTGATGTTTACTTCGTGGTCGGACATGTCGACGCCGCCCGAATTGTCCAAGGCGTCCGTGTTGATCTGTCCGCCATGCATCCAGTACTGGATTCGGCCTTTCTGAGTGAAACCAAGGTTGCCGCCTTCGCCCACGACTCGCGCGCGGATATCCGTGGCGTCCACGCGAACGCGGTCATTAGCCCTGTCACCCACGTCCGCATTTTCCTCGCTGGATGCCTTCACATAGGTGCCGATGCCGCCATTGTAAAGGAGGTCAACGCGGGCCCTCAGAATGTGCCGGATCACCTCTTCACCACTGGCGCTTTCACCCTCAATATCCAGAACTGCGCGCATTTCCTGGCTCACAGGTATGGCTTTCGCGGAACGGTCGAAGATGCCGCCTCCCTTGCTGATCAGGGAGGTGCCATAAGCGCGCCAGGTAGACCTGGGGAGATCGAAGAGCCGCTGGCGTTCCCGATAGCTCGTCTCCGGGTCCGGATTCGGGTCGATGAAGATGTGCGCGTGGTTGAAGGCCGCCACAAGCCGCGTGGTACGGCTCAGAAGCATCCCGTTGCCGAAAACGTCTCCCCCCATGTCACCAATTCCGCAGACGGTAAAAGACTCCTTTTGGATGTCCATGCCGAGATTGCGGAAGTTGTGTTTGACGCATTCCCAGGCCCCACGGGCTGTTATCCCCACCTTCTTGTGGTCGTAGCCGACGCTTCCCCCTGAGGCGAAAGCGTCTCCCAGCCAAAAGCCATACTGAGACGACACGCTGTTGGCTGTGTCCGAGAGATGCGCCGTGCCTTTGTCCGCAGCCACGACAAGGTAGGGATCGTCCTCATCGTGACGGATCACCTCGGGCGGGTGAATAATCTTTCCATCCACCATGTTGTCCGTGACATCCAGCAGGCCCGATACGAATTCTCTATAGCGGTCGATGAGGTAGGCATCCAGCGCCGGACGTGAGGGGACGTTGCCTTTAAGCACGAACCCGCCCTTTGATCCCACAGGCACGATGATCGAGTTCTTGACCATCTGCGTTTTCATGAGGCCAAGAACCTCGGTGCGGAAGTCATCGTGGCGGTCGCTCCAGCGGATCCCTCCACGGGCAACTTTCCCGCCGCGCAGATGGATGCCTTCGAGAAGCCTGGAGTGCACATAGATTTCGAATATCGGCCGCGGTGTCGGCATCCCGGCGACCTTGCGGCTGTCTACCTTGACCGAAAACACCGGACGCTCGGGTTTCTGGAAGAAGTTGCTGCGAAGCGAAGCCTGGATCAGATTGTACAGGGCGCGTAGCACCTCGTCTTCGGCAAGACTGGTGACCGATTCGAGCGCCGTCTGGACTTCCTTCCTGGCGTCTTCCATGGCCGTTGCCCGATCTGCCGAGAGGCAGGGATCAAAGCGAGTTGCGAAGTAACAGAACAAAGCCTTGGACACCGCGCTGTTGCGCAGCAACACCGCGTTGACCGTCTCCACATTATAGTTCGTCCGAATCTGCAGGAGGTGGTTCCGCACGGTTCGGAGCAGCTCCACTTCGCGGTAGGTCATGCCTGCGGCAAGAATCAGACCGTTCAGCGGATCGTCCGTGGTCCGCTCCTCGTCCAGCGCGCGCAACGTGTCGACGAAGCGATCCTCTCCCTGCGTCAGTGCCGAGATGAAGTCGAGGGAACTTTGAATCTCAAACCGGTAGAGGTAGCCTTTCCTTCCTTCCGGAAGCACGAGTGGAACGCGCATTTCCTCGGTGACGGAGAGACCGAGGTTTTGAAGCGTTCTCAGGGTGCTGGTGAGTCCCAGGGCTTTCATCGAATAAAGGTGAAGCATGGCCAGTTCCGCTGACCTGGGCAATACGCGCACTTCCAGCCGCGCTTCGAGGTTTTCCAGATGCCGCACGTCCTCAGGAACTAGTTCGGGCGGAGTAACTTCGCGGTAAAGCCCGCTGCGGCTTTCGGGCCGTATATAGCGGCGGAAGAGCCGTCGCCCTTCGCGCTCGCCGAACGCTGCCTCGAGAACACGGGCGACGCGCCCCTCCCAAGTCGTTACCAGCGGCACGGCGATCTTGCGCACTGCCTCAATCTCGACCGGATGATCGAGCCGCGCCGTGTCGAAGTAAAAGAGCAATAGGCTGACGGCACCGCAGTCGGCTGAGGTGTGGAAGGAAACGGGGCCAAAGGCCGCCGATAGGGCCTGGCGTAGCTGCTCTTCGATGCCGTAGGAATACCGCAGGCGCGAGAATGCAATCGACAGGGCGACGTAGCCGGATCCGCTGCGACAGTTTATTACAATATCGTCGTCCCCCATCATAAAGACCATGGGCTCGATCAGAGCCTTGAGCGACGACGGGGGAGCATAGAAGAGCTCTCTCATGGGAATGCGGTTGAAGATGGCGCGAATCTCACGGTAAAGGTGCGAGAGCGGTATTGCTCCGCTTTCCCTGAGTATCCACTCTACCTTCTCCTTTAGGAGCGGGATTCTATCCGCCCGCTGTACGAATGTTCCACGCGCGAGTCTGCCGAGGAACAGAGTAAGTCCAGCCAGATTTCCGTCTTCCCCCCATTCCCGAATCACGATGTTATCGATTGGTTCCAGGTGATAGATGGCAGAGGCGTTTTTGCAGTAGTCCAGGCCGATGATCCGATCGTCATCGGGCGCCGGGCAAATGTGGGACTCCACTTCTTCAACGAGGCCAGGGAAGACAATCGGAAGCAAAGTTGCATCAGTAAAAACGCCGCTTACGCTGTCCTGGATCCGGTCTGGCAGGCCGTCGGGTCCCAGACAATACCGGGCCGTACCAAGGAAGATGTAGTTCTCGTCCACCAGCCACTCGACGAAGGAGCGTGCCGAATCAACCTCCTCCGGGCTGCCGCGGCGGCTGCGCAAGCGGGGCACGAGGTCCAGGGGTATTCTCCCCATGTTCTCGAAATCTTCGACCGCGAGAAACACGGCCTTCAGCACGGAGAAAACCTCGTGTTCTATTCTGCGCTGGCGCTCCCGCGAGTCCACAGGCTCTATCTGGAAATGGCAGTAGACCTCCTTAGTGCCGTCTTCGTGGGGTCCGCCAATCCAGACGACTCGCTCCCATTGCCGGCGGACTGTGAAGATGGGATGAACGGCGGCGAAGACGCGCAGTCCGGCCTTGCTGAAGTAGTTCTTGATGCTTTCGAAGATGAAAGGGGCATCCAGCGTGTGGGTTTCCACGATGGTAGTCTCTAAAGGCAACCCGGCTCCGCCGCCAATGGCTACGGCCTCTTCCTCACTCGGATTCCTAACTGAGACGTGGATTCCCGGCAAGCCTTTGTAAAGCTGGATCGATGGGGGAATTACGCGCGCGACAAAGTGAAAATACCGGAGAATCCGCACTGCCAAAGCCTCAGGCTGCAGTGTGAATACGATGCGGTCTGGAGTCTCCGCCAAAATGACCGGCGCGAGGGCGAGGACCAAATCCTTGTCAGCTGCGGAAGCTCTGCGATTCAAAACTTCAATGACCCGGGAGAGTACCTGAGCTTTCTTTGCAGTATTGGAAGTAATCATGACTTTGCAGACCCTTGCTTATGCAGATGCAATCGTTCGACGCCGTCCATTCACCAGCCATGGATTTTACACTTCACGGAGGCATGAAGTCGAGTCTCACCACGGAGACAGGTGCAATTAAAAGTGAGAGTCATCCGCCGCGACGAACATCACAGAGAGAGGCCCTGGACACGGATTTACGCGGATTTCCACGGATCCTTCCCGAGGGTGGAAATGCGTGTGAGTCCGTGCAAATCCGTGTCCAACAAGCGTTATCCTTAGCATGATTCTCACTTCTAATTACACCCACTCCTTATGTTAATTTTGACTAGTGATGGTGAGCCGCAGGATCATGGCAACTTTATCGTTAGAACGAGGCCGCTTTCAATTCGTAGCTTTTGCCACGCTCCGCCTTCAGCTCGACGACTTTTTCGCCGTACCGTACTTTGTACGCGCCTCCCAGGCTCGAGCGAAGCATCGCGCTGCTCAGGCTACCCCTGTCCCACCGGATGTCGACCTCGAAGCCGCCGCGCGCTTTCAGCCCTTTGACGCTCCCGCTGGGCCAGGCATGGGGTAACGCCGGCAGCAACTCGATCTCGCCGGCGTGGCTCTGCAGCAGCATCTCGGCAATTCCGGCGCAGCCGCCGAAGTTGCCGTCGATCTGGAAGGGCGGATGGTTGTCGAATAAATTGGGGTGTGTGGACTTCGCCAGCAGCTCGCTTATCATCTTGTACGCGTGATCGCCGTCGTGAAGCCGGGCCCAGAAATTCACTTTCCACGCCTTGCTCCAGCCGGTTCCGCCGTCGCCGCGTAGCTCCAGCGTCTTCTTCGCGGCTGCGGCCAACTCTGGCGTCCCACGCGGACTGATCTGGTTTCCCGGGTGCAGGGCGAACAGGTGGGAAACATGACGGTGCTGGGGGTCCGCCTCCTGGTAATCCTCCAGCCACTCCATGAGCTGGCCCCGGCTGCCGGTCTGTAGTTTGGGGAGGCGCTCACGCGTGGCTGCAAGCTTTGCGCGAACATCGGGATCGACATTAAGAAGTTCGCTGGCACTGATGACGTCGCTGAAGAGCGCGAAGAGAATCTCGGAATCCATGGCCGGCCCCATGCACAGTGTGCCCTTGGTTCCGTCGGGCATGATGTACGTGTTCTCAGGCGAAAGCGAAGGTCCCGTTACAAACCTGCCTCTGGAGTTCTCTACGAGGTAGTCGAGGAAGAACTCGGCGGCAGCTTTCATTATCGGATACGCGCGTTTCGCGAGAAACTCCCGGTCACCCGTGAACTTGTAGTGCTCCCAAAAGTGAAGGCTCAACCACGCCGCACCCATGGGCCACAATCCGGAACGGCTGCCATCGATGGGTGTTGTGTGACACCAGAGATCGGTGTTGTGGTGCGCAACGAAGCCGCGCGCGCCGTACATCACGCGCGCTGTGCGGCGGCCCGATTCACGCATTCGCTCCACGAGGTCGAAGAGCGGGGCAGTGCACTCCGAGAGATTGCACACCTCCGCCGGCCAGTAATTCATCTCCGTGTTGATGTTGATCGTAAACTTGCTCTCCCATGGGGGAGTGAGGCTGTCGCACCAGATTCCCTGCAGATTTGCCGGAAGCACGTTGCCAGGGCGGCTGGAGCCCATCAGCAGGTAGCGGCCGAACTGGAAGTAGAGTGCCAGAAGACCGGGATCATTCGAGTTCTTTTTAAAAGCCTCGAGTCTTTCGTCTGTTGGCAGCCTGGTTGCCTCTGGGGGGTTGCCAAGATCGAGCGTCACGCGGCGAATGATTCCTTCATGATCCGCGACATGAGCGCGCCGCAATTGATCATACGGCTTCTCGGCGCCAGCGAGGTAAGCCTCGCAAAGGCGGGCCGGGTCCTTGTCTCCGTAGTTTGTGCCGGCCGCAAGCAGTAGCGTGGCCGCATTCGCCCCTTCGACCACTAATTTGCCGCCTTGCGCCCTCGTCTTGCCACCTTCAGTGCGCACGCGCACGGAAGCCTGGAACTTGACGCCCCGATAAGCCTCGCCGATCATCTTCAGCTCCTCGGGGGAAAAACGTTTTTCCGGGATGCTGCACTGGCCACGGAGAGCGAGCAAATCAGGGCTCAGCGCCTCCACCGTTGCGTCCCTTTCGCGGTCCATTGTCACGGCAAAACTGACGCGGCCAGGCTTATCGGCTGAGATACGCACAACAAGCACCTGGTCAGGTGCGCTCGAAAAGGCCTCACGGCTGAAGCGTACGCCGCCGATGCGATATGTCACGGAGGCGATTCCACTCGCCAGATTCAACTCGCGCCGGTAGTCCGAAGCCTCGCCGATGACCTGGTTTTCCAGCCAGAGATTGCCCAGCGTTTGGTAAGGCGGCTGGCGCAGCGGTTTGCTCATGATCTTGGCATCGGCCAGCTTGGCGGCCTCTATCGGCTTGCCTGCAAACAGAAGCCTGCGCACCTCGGGCAGAGCCTGAAGAGCTTCGGGATTGATTGGATCCCAGGGTCCACCGGCCCATACCGTTTCCTCGTTGAGCTGTATCTGTTCGCGCTCGATGCCTCCGTATACCATGCCGCCAAGACGGCCGTTGCCCAGGGGCAGGGCTTCCACCCACTGCTTTGCCGGCTGGCGATACCAGAGTATCAACGAGTTGGTTTGACTCGAAGTCGCGCCAAATGAGGTCAACGCAACGACAAGTATTCCTCCGATAAACAGGAGTCTCTTGGACATAAACACTCCGATGAAAGGGCAACACGATGGCACTATGAACACAAAGATCTCATCGTGTCCTTCGTGTCATCGTGTTGTCATTCAAACCTGCAATATTAAGTCCTCTGCCAGGATTCTCTCCAGCGTCGAAACAAATCGGTCAGCATCGGATTCGGTGAACACCATGGGTGGTTTGATCTTGAGAACATTGTGAAGAGGTCCGTCTATGCTCACCAGTATGCCATGCTCCCTCATCCTTTCGATGACATAAGTAGCTTCAATTGCCGCCGGCTTGAGGGTGAATCTGTTGCTTACCAGTTCGATTCCCAGAAAGAGTCCCAGGCCGCGTACGTCGCCGATGAGAGGATGCCGGGGCATGAGTTGCGCGAGTCCGGCCTTGAGCCGTGTGCCCACCTTGAGTGCATTTTCTTGCAGGTGCTCGTCTTCGATAACGCCTAGAACCGCGAGCCCCACGGCACAGGAAACCGGGTTTCCACCATATGTGTTGAAATACTCCATGCCGTTGTCAAAGGAGGCCGCGATCTTGGGACTGGTTATGACTGCGGCCAGCGGATGCCCATTGCCGATCGGCTTTCCCATCGTGACGATGTCCGGCACAACGCCCTGTGCTTCGAAGGCCCAGAAGTGGGATCCGACGCGGCCGAAGCCAACCTGCACTTCGTCGGCGATGCACACGCCGCCGGCATTCCTTATGTGGCGGTAAGCTTCTGTGAGGTAACGCGGTGGCAGTACTATCTGGCCTCCGCAGCTCAATATGGATTCGCAGATGAATGCACCGATTTCGCCGGAATTGCGACTCGACTCCAGAATGGCTTCTTGTACATGCATGGCATGTTTTTCGGATGAGAGGGGATCGTTCCTCTTATAACTTCCCCTGTAGTCATCCGGCATAGGAACCTTGCGGACATGAGAAGGAGCGCCGGATCCTCCAGGACCGTCGAACTTGTAGGGGCTTATCTCTATCAGCGAAGTCAGGTTTCCGTGATATGCACCGTCAACCACCACAACGCCCTTCCGACCCGTATGCGCTCGCGCGAGGCGCAGCGCGAGATCGTTCGCCTCGCTCCCCGAGTTGACGAAAAAGCAGACTCGAAGCGGCTCCGGCAGCGTGGCGCACAACCGCTGCGCGTAGCGCACCAGGTTCTCGTGGAGGTAGCGCGTGTTTGTATTCAGGACGGAGGCCTGCTCGCACAAGGCGCTCACCACCCGCGGATGATTGTGCCCCACGTGCGCGACGTTGTTTACGGCATCCAGGTATGCCCGGCCCGATGCGTCGTACAGGTGCTGCATGAATCCCCGCACGATGTGAAGAGGTTTCCTATAGGAGAGACTCAAGGACCTTCCGATGCTCTGCTTCCGAAGGTTGAGTATTTCTTCGGCGGCCAGTCCGGATGATGCCAGCTTGGATTCAGGTATGCCCAGAATGATGTTTGGATCGGGGCTGACGCTGAGCCAGATATCCCGCGCACTTGGGCTGGCGACGCCAGGGAAGTCTCCCTCTTTGCCCAGCATGTCGGCCATGATCTGAAAATGCAGGTGTGGCGGCCAGTCGCCGTTCGCCGGATAATCTCCCACTTTCGCAATCTGTGCGCCTTTCCGTACGGGCATGCCCAGGTAAAGACCTTCGAGTGAATCCGAACTCAAGTGCCCGTAAAGAGTAAAGAAACTGCCCAGATCATCGGGCAACTTGTGCTGGAGAATGATGGTCGGCCCGTAATCGTAGCGGCGCGCGTTATTCGCAAAACTCTGGACAGTCCCTTCAAGCGGGGCGAAAACGGGTGAACCTGCCGTAAGGAACAAGTCGATTCCGATGTGAATCGTGCGCCACTCCGGAGAATCGTTCGAATCCGCTCTGAATGCGTCGCTTGTATAAACAAGACGAGCTTCGTTGTATCGGCCGATTCCCACCTTCGCGTTAGCCGCGCGCATCCGGCCGAAAAGCAGTTCAGTGAACTTTTGCGTATCTGTGAGCTCGGCAATATTGCCGAGCGCGGGACTTCCAACGCTCAGATCGAGCAGGATGGCATCGGAGCCCTGGAGGTCCGGCTCGACCACCCGTCCAATCCTCCCTTGGTTGTTTCGCAACCAGTCGAGAAGTGTCGTGCTTTGAGGACAGGGAACCATTCCGCAGGCGTGTCTGAAGGAATAATGCGCAAATGAGGGGCTGACAGCGGCGAGTTTTTCGAGAGCATCCCATGCCTGTTTCTCGCTAATGGAAAGGTATGGGTTATCCGGCTCCTCCCGCTGCTGATACGCGGAGAGGCAAACGCTGGTGCAGAGCCGTATGGCGATCAGGGCAAAAAGAGTTTCCACTTCTGTCTCAGTGAGAGGAAAGGCTTCGTGATAGCCCCCGATGACGAGGGCGGCCGCCGCGACTGGATTCGCTTTGCCGAGAATCGCATAGGCCGCAGCGACGGCCAGGTCGCAGACAGTGTAGGAGTGGAGCAAGTCGCCGAAATCGATGATTCCGGAGACCTCCCGACTCCAGGGCACACCGCCCGTTCGAACCATGTTGGAGACGAGAACGTTGAAGTCGTTGCCGTCATTGTGAATAACACTCGTCCGCAGGCGCGGAAGAACAGGTACGACCTCTGCTTCAAATCGGGAGAGGAAGTGCTCGACGAGACGTCTGCGATCACGATCCATGATGCCGTCCACGTGACTGCGGATCACCGAGCTTGCCTCCTTCATACTCCACTTCAAGTGCCGGTGCGCTGCGGGATGCGCGAAGTCGAAGAGGGCTTTGTCCATGCGGCCGAAGAAAGATCCGAGGCTGCGCAGAAGTTCAGGGGTGTGCGGGTTGACCTCGGCAAAAAACCTTCCCGGGAGATAGGTCAGCAGGCGCACCAGATGCGTTGCTTCGCCCGGCATGGCCACCGGAACGATTTCTTCGCCGGATTTTGAAGGGCAGACTTGCGGGCAAAGGAGCGAGGGATCGCGAGCCGCGATATGTTGCATTGCCTTGTTTTGAAGATCGAGGATTTCCTTGCTGTCTGCTGTGCTCGCGATCTTGAGGACGAAAGACTGTCCCGATTCATCCTCGAGATAGAAGTTCTGGTCGCGCTCGCTCGGCAGCTCTCGGGCGCAGGCCGAAAGGCCATATAGTTTGGCGGCGATCTCTTTGGCTTGTTGCGTCGAAAAGTGAGGCCGATTCTGTGCAATAGTAGACATTGCGCAATTGTAAAAAAAACTGCCACGAATTACCCGGCGTGGCCGGCGGCCACATCCAAACAGGACGTTAGATTCTGATCGTCGGCCACGCCGCGCTGTCAGCGATCAGCGATCAGCCTTCAGCTTTCGGACAAAAGCCGTCAGCATCCGCTTTACTTCACTGGCGCCTATGTGCAGCTGATCATGGTCGTCATGACCTAAAAGCCCGAGGTCTTGCACCAGCAGAACCTCGTATTCGAGCTCACTCGCCGAGCCCATCGCAATCTGCATAAAGCGTCCCAGTTCGGCTTCTCCTTCCCGACCGCACCCCTCAGCGATGTTTGTGGGAATCGAGACGGCTGCTCGCCTCATCTGGCTCACCAAACCGTAGGTCTCTGTCGTGGGAAATGGCCCGTAACTTTGTAAACCGCCAACGCCAATTGATGGGCTTTCTGCCATACTTGTAGCTTACGAAAATCCCGCATTCGACAGCCCCGTGCGAAGGATAATGACGCTCCATGGCATCTTCCGGCATTGTGTATTTGCCAACACATCAAGCGGAGGACAGCCATGGAGCTATTTTTGAAACGGCACGAGGGCCGAATCAAGGGCATCATAGCAGGTTTTATCGCATCCTCTTCAAAGGAAGCTTGAGCTCGATTAGCAGCCGTCGAATGATGGAGATATACCTCTTCAGCCAGCACATCTTGTTCCAGGACTTCGGGACCTGGGCAGAGCAGCTCTCCGGCCGGATAAAAGAACACGCAAAAGCCTATGCTGAAGCGCAGGGGCGACCCTATCAGCACCTTGATTCTCCCAACATCTCCAAGGAAGAGGTGGCTCGCAAAATTGCGGAGAAGGACAACATAAAGAAAGGCTTGGTTTGCGTCCTGGGCTGTGTCGAGCCCTCCAGGTCTTTCAAGGTGGGCCCCAACCGGGAGACAAAGAAACTCGAACTGAGAGCAGCCGATCGGCCCTGTCTTCATGTCTACTTTTACCACATCGATCGCGAGTTCGGTTTGATGCACCTGCGGCTGCAGACCTGGCTCCCTTCCACCATTCAGGATGCCTCAACGGCTGGGAATGGTTAGCCCGACGTTTGGACCAGGCAGGCATTGGATACGAAAAAGCCCACAACACAATGGCGATGGCCCTCAAGCTCCGACAGACCAACGTCCTGGAGCTAAAGCTCGCCGCATAAGATTTTTTGTGCTAAAAAACAAGAAGATAGAGCGTAATACTACGAAAACCGACAGCACTACGCGGAGGCGATCTCGTCGAGCGCAGCTGCAGCCTGTCGCATATCCTCCGTCGTCGTGAGGAACCCTACGCTCAGCCGTACGGTTCCTTCCGGGAAGGTCCCGAGATGCTTATGAGCGTACGGCGCGCAGTGCAGCCCCGCGCGCACCGCAATGTCGAACTGCTCGTCGAGAATCGCTGCCACCTCTGGGGGGGCAAATCCCGGAACGTTGATGCTGACAAGCCCCACCCTTCCTTCTCCGTGATTGTCTGCAATGGCCCTGTCCGCGTCGTACCACTGGTACCGTCCGGGATCTCTGAGCGAACGGTGAAACTCCACGAGGAGATCTCTTTCATGGGCCAACACCGCCTGAACGCGGCGCTCGAGGAGCAGCCGCACGCCTTCGCGCAGTCCCGCGATCCCGAAGATGTTCGGAGTCCCACCCTCGAGGCGGTGGGGAAATTCGACAGGCTGCACGGGATTGGACGAATCGCCTCCGGTCCCGCCCTCGCGCCAGGGGGTGATCTCGACCCGTTCTCCCACCACGAGGCCGCCGGTGCCGGTCGGGCCGAGGAGGGATTTGTGGCCGGTGAAGGCCAGGAGATCGATGGAGTCTCTCTGGACATCAATCGGCACTACGCCGGCGGTTTGCGAAGCGTCGACCAGCAGGAGGGCGCCGCGCTCGCGCACGATCGGACCTATAGCACCGACCGGCTGGATGGTGCCCGTGACGTTAGAGGCATGCGTCAGCGCAACCAGACGAGTCGAAGGCTTAATCGCTCGCGCCACAGCGTCGGGATCGATCACGTGATCGGCGTCTGCCGGCAGGCGGGTCAGCGAAATGATGCCGTCCCGCTCCAGTCGATTCAGCGGGCGGGAGACCGAGTTGTGCTCCAGGACCGAGGTAATGGCGTGATCGCCCGGGCGCAGCACTCCCTTGATGGCCATGTTGAGCGCATCGGTCGCGTTCAGCGCGAAGATGATCCGCTCCGGGCGCGCAGAGCCGAAGAGACTGGCCACAAGGCGGCGGGTGTCCTCCACCATTGCCTCGGCCTCGAGGGCGCGGTGGTGGCCGCTGCGTCCCGGGTTAGCCGCCGAGGTGCGCACAAACGCCTCCATCCCGCGGAAAACGGACTCCGGCTTGGGAAACGAGGTAGCTGCGTTGTCCAGGTAGATCATCTCTTCATCTCCGATGAGGCTTTCAGGCCCCCACGTAGCGCGCGTAGAGTGATTTTGCCACCGCGAGGTCGTAGGTGCCGCTGATGATGGCCCGGCCGTCTGCGAAGACCGTGAGTTGATATTTGTCAATGACAGCCCGCAGGAGAAACCTATTCCTCTCGAGCACGCCGAGGGGAGAGAGTTGGCGCGCGAGATCCTCGAGGTCGACCCGTGTGCCGTCGCGCCGGCGGATCTGCACAGAGTTGCGGCCGCAGAGGGTGGTGGCATCAGCCCCAAGCGCTCCATCGAGGTATGGGAATTCGTGCTTGCCACAACAGGGACACTCAGGGTCGCGTGCCGGCAGATCGATACTGCTGTGCTGGTTGTCCCAGAGGTCGAGCGTTGTGATCCGCCGATTCACCCGGTCTCGCCGGCCGGCCAGAATCTTGAGGGCCTCAGCGGCCTGCAGGGAGGCGATCGTGCCGACAACGGGCCCTATCACGCCCGCGGTATCGCAAGACGGCGAGAGGCCGGCAGGCGGCGCGCTCTCGAAAACACAGCGCAGACAGGCTGTCTCGCCGGGCAGAATGGGGAAAGTCAGGCCGTAGGAGGCGACGCAGGCACCGTAGATCCATGGAGTTCCGCTTTTTACCGAGTAGTCGTTGAGCAGAAACCGGGCGTCGAAGTTGTCGGTAGCGTCGACGATCAGGTCGAAGCCATCAAGCAACCGGCCGATTGTGGAGGCGTTGACATCCTCCACCAATCCCTCGACCTTCACGAGGGAGTTGACGGCGCGCAGCTTCTGCTCGGCGGCCACCGCTTTTGGCATAAGGGTCCGCACGTCCTCCTCATCGAAGAGGATCTGCCGTTGCAGGTTGCTCTCCTCCACAAAATCCCGGTCTATGATGCGCAGCGTTCCCACCCCAGCGCGCACCAGGAGCGACGCCTGCACCGTTCCGAGGGCGCCGCAGCCGACGAGAGCGACACGTGATGCCATGATCCGCGCCTGCCCCTCGCGCCCGATCCCGTCGAACAGGATTTGCCGGGAGTATCTTGCTGGGATCTCCTCCTGCTGCGATCGGCTTTCCTTGTCATTCACAATAGCCCCCCCCCAGGCATCCAGGACGCCTGAAGCCAAAAAAAAACCTCTTCGAGACGTCGAAGAGGTTCCGGGGTAAACATCTTCGCTTTCGTCTCTCATCTGCCGGGGCACGAATCCCCGCAAGAGTTGGCACCGGGCGTCCCTGCTGGGATCGGTTGCCGTGGGTTCACAGGGCTTGTCCCTCCCCCACTCTTGATAAGATCGAAGCGCCATCCTCCAGAGGATAAACCGCGCATCCTCTGCAAATTGAGCTAAGGGGACCGTATCATGCGCCGAAGGGGGTGTCAAGCCGCGACCCGTTTTCCGGCGAGCGTTTGAAACCCTTGGGCTCGGCCTGGCTCAGGCATCGTCTCATGTTACTATACCTATCGAGTCTTGTTGGCGAATTCTCCGGAGTGTGTGATCACCTCAACGATGAGGTCGATTGAAAGATCCCTTACCCGATGGTAGTTGATTTGGATTCATGCAGGAATCCCTGCTCGGCAGGATGAGCCCTTCGATTCGCTCAGAACGGAACGAGATGAAGCGCAGAAAGCGAGGGGCGAGCCTCAGCGTGATCTCGCCCAACGCGGCCGCATCCCATTTGCACTGCTGCCGAGGCTTGATTTCCAGCGCCGTGGCTATTCCACGCCCCGAATCTTCCGGATCAGCTCCAGTGTGTCGTGGACCTTGGCCGCGATGCCGTCGTAGTCGCCCGCTTTGAGCAGATCCCTGGTGATGAGATTCGAACCCATGCCGACGCAAGACACGCCCGCGTCGAACCAAGCCTTGAGCGACGCCTCTGTGCTCTCCACACCGCCGGTCGGCATGATCGAAGTCCACGGGCACGGCCCCTTAACAGCCTTCACGAATGCCGGTCCGCCGACCTCGCCGCCGGGGAACACCTTGACGATTTCACAGCCGAGTTCCTCGGCCTGCGATATCTCCGAAGCACTGCCGCAGCCGGGCGAGTATGGGATCTTGCGGCGGTTGCACGCGCGCGCGATCTCGGGATTCAGCACAGGGCCGACCACGAAATTAGCGCCGCAGTTGATGTAGAGCGCGGCCGTGCCGGGGTCAACCACCGAGCCGACGCCCAGAATCAACTCCGGCCGCTCACGTGAGCAGTGGCGCTCCAGCTCGCTGAACACCTCCCAGGCGTGGTCGCCGCGGTTGGTGAACTCCAGGAGTCGGCAGCCGCCGGCGATGCAGGCGGCTGCAACTTTGCGCGCCACCTCGACGTCCGGGTGGTAGAAAACGGGAACCAGCCCCGTCTCGATCATGGTATTCAAAACTTTCAATCTCAGGAATCGCGCCATGTATTACTCCCTCCAAATCAGTTCCAAGTAAGCTGTTGGCCTCTTCGAACCGGTTCTTCGTTCAATCACATGTCTTCAAATGAACCACGGCAAATCAGGCTCTTGGGAGCAAGATCACTTCTCGATGGGCAGCAGCCTGATGCGGAGAAATTCAAGCTTTGGTATGTAGTTCGCAAATGTCTCAGTAGTCCCATCCCTATGACGAAGAGTCCCGTACCGAATATCCTTTATTCTCGAAAAATCTGCAGGTTGCCTGATTTCGACCGGCATGGATTGCCGGGATGACATAGATCCTCTCCACCGGTCAATCCGGACATGCCGTTTACCGACTGCGGATCTAGTCCGCCGATATGGCAAGGGATATCCTCCTAATTGGTGTCTTGCTGAGTTCTCGGCCGGGATCCACCATCAGCCATGCCAGAGACCCCACTACGCATAGCGACGCGGCCACTAGGAACGACGCCGGCCAGCCGAAGTGGGCGGCAATGAAGGGGGTCAGAGTAGCTGTCACAGTGCCGGCGATCTGGTTGCCCGTGTTCATGACGCCGGAAACGGTTCCCGCCGAAGTACCGGCAAGGTCGGCCGTCACCGACCAAAACGAGCTGGTCGAAAGGTACAACGCACCGGCGCCGCCCGCCAGCACGATCGTGGCCAGGCGCGCGTCCGCAGCCTTCGTACCCAAGGCGAGGAAGACCGCCGCAAGCGCCATACTCGCGGCGGCAATGCCGCAGCGGCCGATCCGTTTCCCGAAGCGTTTTGTCAGGCGATCGCTGATCCAGCCTCCCAAGGGCGAGCAAGTCGCCATGGCGAGGAACGGAAGCATCCCGAAATAAGAACTCGATTTGAGGTCAAGCCCACGTACGGTGCTGAGATAGATGAAAAACCAGGTAAAGAAAATGTAGGCGACGTAGCCGTAACAGGAGTAACTCAGAGTCACCGCCAGCACATCTTTGCTTCCGAGAATGCTCCGCCAGGGAAGTACTCTGCGGGTGCCCGGTCCGGCCGGCTGTTCCGGCAGTCCCGCCCGAATGTGGCGCAATTCCTCCGGATTAACCCAGGGGTGTTCGTTGGGCTGGTCGCGGGCCAGCAGGAACCAGACCGCACCGGCTGCCAATCCGATCAATGCGCTGATCCAGAATGACCAACGCCAGCCGAAATGCAAAAGGATGTAGGTGATCAGGGGAGGTGCAACTCCAGCCCCGGCGCCCACCCCGGCGAAGATTAGCCCATTGGCCACACCGCGCTCCTGGGAGGGTATCCAGGCTGCTACCAGCCGATTGCTGGAAGGGTATACCACGGCCTCACCCAAGCCCAGAGAGAAGCGCACCGCCAGCAAGATGATCAGCGCGCTCGCCGCTCCCGAGGGCACCAAAGCGGTCAGTGCTGTGAACACGCCCCACCAAATCGTGCCCAGGGTCAGGATCTTGCGTGGCCCAAAGCGGTCGGCCAACCGGCCCCCTGGAGCCTGAAAGAGTGCATACCCTGCCACGAAGGCGCTGAAAACCCAGCCCAGCTGTATGATGCTGAGATGAAACTCTTGTTGAATGGAGTGGCCGGCAATCGAGATGTTGACACGATCCAGATAAGCGATTGCACTGATCGCGAACATCCAACCGATCAACGCCCAACGGATTCGGCCTCGCAAAGAATTGAACATGATCACGTGGTTACCTCGGTTCCTGCAACATATCCCGGATCGGCTGCTGGGTGGGATTAACGGAACGGGTTGTTCCATAGAACCCATAGCCCGCGTGGACATCTGGTCTCCGCTGTCCGGCCGGGGAGCAGAATCAGTTTAGGATGAGAGCGTTTGCGAGCAGGCCTTGGAGTTGTTTGCGCTCCCCATCCATCAGGTCGTCGCTCGGGCCCCGCACAGGCCCTCCAGCCAGCCCGCACTACAAGGAGCCGTACTTCGCATACGCATCTTTGACTGAAACGCCCCGTCGCAGTTCCTCGCGCATGCTGCCTTCCCGCCTGTAGACATCCTCTGATGCCACCAGGACATCGAGAGTGATGTCTTGGGGGACGATCACAACACCGTCCGTGTCGCCGAAAACGAAATCGCCGGGATGAATGATAACGTTGCCGATCTTGATTGAAAGCTGATACTCGCGAATATCCCATCGGCCGACGGAACTCGCCGAGCACTTGAATCGCGCAAAGACCGGGAACTGCATCGCATTAACGAAATCCACGTCACGGACGCCGCCGTCGATGACAGCCCCGCGGCAGCCCCGCTGGCGCGCCGCGGTGGACATGATCTCGCCCCAGTGAGCACAATCCATGCTTCCACCGCAAGACCACACGGACACCGTGCCGGGGGTGATGCTATCCAGCATCCCCAGGCGCGTTTGGGTGTCGTTGTGGGCGGTATCCGCGCACGGATAGCCTTGGCCGGTAAATGCGGGGCCAGCCACCTTGTCAGCGTTGGTGAAGGGAGTGATATAGAATGGAAGAACCTGGCTCCGGTAGCCATTCTTGTCGAGCATGTCGGAGATTGCGCCGGTATAGAGCTTTCTGTAGCGCTCTGCGACGGCGTCAATTTGGTCGGGACTCAATATGCTTGTCATTGATGCTCCTATTTTTTCCCATGTGCCTGGCGGATCTCGTCAATGAGCTGTTTGGCGAGATCGGTGATGGACCGTAAATCGCCTTTCTCGTCTCCGCTTGTAAGGTCGCCGCCGACTCTGGCCGCGACACAGCCCGCTTTGATCCAGTCGGCGACATTCTCGGTGCCAACGCCACCCCAATGTGCACCGCCTGCTCCGAGTTGTCCGCGGTGCCGCTCCGCTTATGTGAGAAACATGAACGACCTGCCTGGGCGGCGCACGCCGTACTCATCCGGTCCTTACGAGTTGGCTATTTTGGCAGTTCTGTTGAGGCGTACCTCGAAAATTAGAAAGAGCGCCGGAAGTAGGATCAGCGCGTCACGGGCTATTGTCCGAGGCGAAATCCGGTCTCCGAAACCGAAACAGCCGCAGTCGGCGTCGATCCCGCGGATGTAGGTTATGATAAGGATTGCGGTAAAGCCCAGCAAGAGGATGGATGCGCCTATTGCTACATATCGAACCTTCCATCCAACCAGCAGCAGCGCGCCGAGGGTGATCTCCACCCAGGGGAGGTAATTGGCTAGCGGAAAAATCAGGGAGTCCGGGACCAGCCTGTAGCCCGCGATGGCGGCCGCAAACTGAAGCGGAGCTTCCAGCTTAAAGTATCCGCTGTAGATAAAGATGCCGGCAAGAATGAAGCGACACAGCCAGTGAAAAATCCGGAAAACGTTTGTCATTTATTTAGCGATCCTATCGAAAAACTCCTTCAGGATAGGATAGGGAAGCACTCCCACAACCTTCTGCTCCTTCCCGAGGGCAGTCACGAAAAATGTGGGCGTCAAATTCACTTCCCGTTTTCGACCCAGTGCAATTTCACGTTTGAGCATCTCATTGATCGAGGGATCCTGCACCTGTTGTTGCAGCTCCTGAAAATCAGCCGGTGAAAGCACTTTGGCAACCGTCGCCTGCACTTTGCCGTTCCATGACCAAATCGCCTGATCTGCGTAGAGGGCATCAAACACGGCCAGCCACGGCTGCCGTCCGAGCTTCTGGGCTGCCAGCGAGTAGCGAGCCGCCTCTCGCGCGAATGGGTGAGCCGCATGCGGGAACTCGCGGTAGATGACGCAGACCTTGTCCGCGCTGCAGTAATCCTTGAGCACCCGCTTTATCGTGTCCATGTATAAGGATCTGCACGACGTGCACTGAAAATCCGAAAAGACTTCGATTCTTATCGGAGCTTTCAGGCTTCCCCCGAGACATTGCTCGCAGTCCTGGTCCGCAGCCAGGGCTGACGTCGGAATCGTCAGTGCGTTGAAAACCAACGTGGCTGTCAGCAACATTCTGATCATTACCAACACCTCGAATTCCGTGATGGATAAGATCCCTCACCGCCGGTCGAGCGCAAGGATACTGTCTCCGAACACTCTGGGCTATCCATGAGAAAAAATGCTCTATCTGTTCTCTCTCCACAGCAGGTTGGCGAGCGCAACGACTCCTCAGGGGTGCATCGTATGCGGATAGCCTCGCTCAGAATAACAAACTGCGTGCCGCGTCCCTGCAAATGAGGACCTGAACTGCTGCAAGACTGATGTTTGCCGCTCAATAATCCAGCGACAAAATCCTGCCCTTGGTAAAAGTGAAGAATGCCTTCTTGTCGGCGACCTGGATGCCGGGGGCAAGGTCAGCGGGCGTTTTGCCGGCGGCACTGAGGCAGCCGGGGCACGCCATCAATGTCACCTTGCGATCGGCGAGTTTTTTGAGCTGCGCTTTGGCGGATGGAAACTCTTTGAACTGCACGTCGAGCGCGTTTTTCAACACCACTTCGATGGCCTGGATATCGAAGTATACCAGCACGTCTTTCTCCTCGGACATGATTTCGGCCATCCGCAACGCCATCAACACCCGGTGCGGGTCGTTGATTCCGTGACTGAGGTGGATGAACACGCCATCGCGCGTTTGCGTCTGCGCGAACGCCCATGGTCCCGCCAGCAGAGTTACAGCCATCACAGTGGTCCACAACTCCCAGTGCATCTTCATAGGCTTCTCCTTTTGTTTGTGTCTATTAGAAATGCGGTTGTTGTTTTCCGACAAACTGGAGACTCCTGCGCCCGCCGCGAGCAGCGCACTCGAGTCCAACCCGCTTTCCTGCGCCGGTGCTCGGATGGAGAGCTTGCGCGCTTCGCGCAGCGCGCGGAGACGCTTGCTCACATTCACATCCGGAACCGGCGCCAGTTCAAGAAGAGAGGGCGCCTTGGTTGTCGAACCTGACGCTCCCGCGGGATGTGCCCGTCGATCGAGGATTTTGGTTTTGTCATCGAAGACCTCTTGGGGCTCCCGATTGCTCCTCCAGCCGTCCGGATCTTTTAAGAGCGGTACCGGGCTCAACACGCCCTTCCCGGATCGTCCCAAGACGAACCGTGCGCGTGTTCTGTCCCAGAGGATCCCAGCGGATAATGCCGGAAACGCCCCGCCACGGGGACAGTTCTCTGACGGCATCGCCGATCCGGGCTCGATTCATTCCTGCCCTGCGGATGGCCGTGACGAGCAGGCAGACGCTGTCGTAAGCCTGTGCGGCGGCGTAATCGGGGGCATAGCCCGTGCGTCGCTGAAACGCCACTGTAAATTCCTCGGCTCCCGCAGAGGGTTCGTCGAGCATCGGAAACAATACCCCCTCTGCCGCCTTTCCTGCAGCTGCGAGAAAGGCCCTGCGGCCCATGGCAGGGCCTCCAATCACAGCCCCGGTGAAACCTCCTTCGCGCAGAGCGATGAGCATTCGGGCGCTGTCCGCGACTCCCGCGATGAGTACTGCGATTTTGGGTTGCTGGGTCAGCACGTGCCCAACCAGATGGGGATCTGCTGTGCCGCTTGCGAATTCAACATGGCAGAGCGGCTCTGCCTTTCTCGTGTGCAACTGCCGCCGGACCTCACTCGCAAGGGCGTGCGAATCGTGTTCAGCGGCCGAGATCAGAGCGAACGGCGCGCAGCCTGCAGAGTCCGCCACGGCTGCGCCGATCACCGGTGCCACCTCATGGTCGCCGGGCGCCACGGAAAAAATCCAGGGAACATTGGCCAGGTTTGCCGTTTTGTCGGAGCTGACGGGACTGATCAAAGTGAGCCGGGCCTTCACCACGATCTGCTCGGCAAGATGCGTGGAGGGACCATCAATTCCGCCGATGATCGCCCATACGCCGTCATGATAAACCGCGCCGGCGAGACGGCCCACACCGGTACTCCAGGGATCAGCAGCCCAAACGGGAATCAGACGAAAAGGAAGGCCCCGATATCCGCCTTCCCGGTTGGCCTGTTCGATGCCGAGCTGGAGTCCTTCCCAGACAGATCCGCCGGAAGGGTGGCTTGGCTCAGCCGGCCCGAAATACCCGATTCGGACCTCTGGCAGGTCTATGGGCTCTCTTTCCTCGCGCCCCGGGCCATTGTATTCAGTCTGGTGTTTCCGGGCTTCGAAATTGGGCGCCTGCGCTCGGTCGACTTGCGGCACTTCCGAAGCAGCCCACGGGACGAATAGGCAGAGTGCGGCAAACACGGTTCTCGCCACCTCCGCCGGGAAGGCATACAAGCATAGAGATTCACGGCGCCCGGTTTCCGGAATTGGCATCACTCCTGCTCCTGCGATTCTGCAACGGAGCGGCTGACCCGATCGCGTGGCGGGATGGAGCCCTTCGGGATCTCAAGATCCGATCGCGAGTAGTAGTTCCACTTGCCGTTTACGAACTTGGCCAGGAACACTTCTCCGACGTCGTCCATTGCGGCGCTCAGAGGGATATCACCCGTGACCCCTGGCCAGGGTTCAGGCAGATATGCAATCACGTCCCGGATCTTGGCCCGGTTCAAGCCCGCAACCTGAATCGCCCAAATCAACAGATTCATGCCGTCATAGGCGTGCGCCGCGTAGGTCTCGGGTTTCTCTCCGAAGCGCTCGCTGAAGGCCTTGTGAAACGCCTCCAGTTTCGCATCCTGGCGATCGGGATTCCAAGGATAACTGCAGATGACCCCTTCGGCATTCGTGCCGGCGCGCTTCACAAACTCATTTTGAACGCACCGATCGCTGCATAGGAAGGGCTGCGTCATACCCATCTTCCGCATCTGGTTGAGCACCAGGGCTCCCTCTTCGGCGTCCCCCCAGTGAACAATGGCGTCCAGGTTGGCGCTCTTGAGACGTTCCAGCTCGAGAGAGAAATCGGTGCTGCCTACTCTGTAGGCCATCTCCAGTATGATTGGGTGGCCCAGCCGGCGGCTTCCGTCGTTGATTTCCCGCACTCCGAAGCGCCCATATCGATTGCTGGCGCGAATGATGCCGGCGCGCCTGCAGCCCATCTTCCGGAACAGATAGTCGACCAGGAGATAACCCTGCTGCCGGTCGTCGCCTATGACCCGCGACACCCAGGGAATATTGGTTTCAATGTAGGTAGGATCGGTATCGCCGCTGGTCATCATGACAATCTCCGACTTGAGTGCCACGCGAATGGCGATGTGCGTGTTGGCCCCGTCGATTGTGCCCAGGATTGCCCAGACGCCGTCTCTGTAGACCATCTTAATGATCTCATTGCCCGAAGCCCCCCAGAGCCCGTTGTCGTTCGCAATCACGAGCTGAAAAGGAATGCTCCTTTTCAGATAACCGCCCCGGGCATTCGCCTGTTCGATGGCCAGCCGGGCGCCCTGGAGCATCTTGATGCCCAGGGACTCTTCGTGGCTCTTTCCACCCGTAGCCACCGAGACCGTGGACATAATGGGACCGAGGAAACCTATTTTGACCGTCTTGACATCCGCGGGTTCCGGTATTGCCCGCCCCGGACCGGTATATTCCATTTGTTCGAGGAAGTGCTCTTTGAAAGGCTTTATGCCGCTGAAAGGCTCAACGTCTTCCGAGGTGTTGGCGTAGTTCGTGTCTCTCTTCAAGCCCAGGCTTGGCACTTCGTAGGGATTCGCGGAGTTGATCTTCCTGAGAAGCTCGATCAAGGCGGGGTGATTGCGGTCGATCTCTGTCTTGATCGTTGGAGACTGCGCAGGTACCATCGCTGCACTCACCAGGCCCAGTGATAATAGAACGCCGCACGCAAGCCGTAACTTGGATATTTGCATGATTCCCCCTTATGACTCGGTGATCTCTTTTTGCTGAAGTGCCGCCATAAGCCGCTTCAGCGAGGCGAACTCTGCGATGATGTCGCTGCCCTGCCGGCACCCGGGTGAGCCGGGCGCCTGCGCACTCCTGGATAGTAGTCGGTGCCCACAGCGTGTCCCAAGCCCTTGGAGGTGCCGACCCAGGCGTCTTTGCCGTCGATGTCCGCACAGATAATGAAGTTGTGCGGAACACTCTTCTCCATGTCGACCACTTCCAGCGTCTCTTTCCCCCTCATGACCGTCGCTCTGCCTCGCAGAGTTTTGGGATCACGGGTATACACAACCCAGCTGTCGCTCGGCGAATCGGCAATCACACCCAGGCCTTTGTCACTGCAAAACCAGCACTCGATGGCACTTCTGGCCTTGATGTTGTTGTTGAAGTTGCTGGGGAGCCCGCTGTCCTCGTTGAAGTAGCCCCGCCAATGGCGCCCGTCGTAGCGCGAGCAGCCGAAATAGGTCGAAACCCACAGAACCTTGTCAACATAGCTGGCGCCCGTCGTGATCACGTGAACAATGCCGTCGTCGCGATAAAGGTCGATTTCCATCTCACCGTCCGGGTCGAGGTACTCCTTCCAGCGTTCAGTGGCGATGTCATATTCCAGGACACCGCTGCCCCAGATGGCCAGGTAGACTTTACCGTCGTTATAGCAGACGCCGTAGTTCCAGATCTCCTCCATGGGCGAGTTCTTTTCGGTGAATATCGTCCATTCGCCCGTCACAGTGTTGTATCGGCTCGCGCCTGCGGTAGTCGCCGCCCATACGTTGTCGTGTTCAATGGCGACCGCGTAAACTACGTCATTGACGAGCCCGCTATTGAGCTGGTGCCAGTGGTCAAAGCGGCCGCCTGAAAATCGGGCCAGGCCGCCGCCAAACAAGGCCAACCACACTTCCCCTGTCTTCTTGTTCACATCGATTCCGGTGATGACCTTCCAGGGAAGTCCATCCTTTTCCCCCCACTTGCGCACTTTTCCGGTGCGCTTGTCGATGCAGGCCAATCCATCCTCGGTGCCTACCCAGACCCTGTCTCCGTCCGCTTTGACGGCGAAAATGTGGTCGTTCGGAAGGCCTTCTTTGACGGTGAAATGCTTCCAGTTGGTATAAACGTAGGGCAGCAGCCCCGCATCGTTTTTGTCCGAGGCAGCCTTGTCCCTTGTCCCTCCGGAGATGCTCATCGGTAACAGCAGAAGCAACAATCCTACTGCAGCGAATTTCCGTCTCGAGAAGAATGTCCACATTTCATCCTCCAAAGCCGCACGGGTTCTGAGAGGCGTTGTGCGGCTGGATCAGAGAGTTTTCAGAAACTCGACCAAATCGTTCAATTGATCCTTGGTCATGTCGTTCGTCACGCCGTGCGTGTCGTTCGGATTGAACCGGGTCCAGATTTCTTCGAGTGTCGTGGCAATTCCGTTATGAAGATAGGGCGCCGAATCGTAGATGTTGTTCAGGTGCGGTGTATCGAACAGCGCCACCCGATCATAGATCATCTTTGACCCGATGTTGTGCACCCGCCGGTCGGTGAAGAGGGGGCCGCTGTGGCAGGTATTGCAGCGGTTCTCAATGGGGATGATCTCCCCGGTATTCTTCTGGGTGCGGAAGAATACCTCGCGCCCCCTGCGCTGAGCCGGCGTCAACTCCGCACCCAGGGGTCTGTAGCGATTGGGAGGGCGGGGGATCTGCGAAATGTAATGAACGAGCGCGGCCAACTCCTCAGGGGTAAACGGCTGGATGCGCGTGAAAAAGACAGACAGCCGTGGTCCACACTCGCGGGCGAGCGTAGGATTGGTGCCCTCCCACTTGAAGGGTGCGGTGTCCAGGACGCCGCGCAGAGTGCGGTTGTCCACGGGGCTGATGCCTATGCCGTCCGGTTCGATATCGAAGGTGAGACCGTTGATATGCCCGTCCGGGTGGCAGGAGTGGCAACTGAACTGCCGGCGGAAGGTGATGCGGGCGCTGTGAAAGAGCCGTTCGCCAAGGCGAACGTGGGTCACTTCCGCCGGTCCCCCCAAGTCCACTTTCCCCACAGATTCGAGTCTGGGCACGTCAACAACTGTCAGCGAGTCGTCGAGCGAGTTGGCGACGAATGCAGTCTTCCCGTCCTGCGTTACCAGCACCCCGCGAGGGCTTCTGCCTGTCGGTATATGCTTGATCACAAACTCCGCCGGTTTGCCCAGATGATTCGGGAACACATGCTCGCGTTCATAGGGTGAGGCCCGGCGAAGCATCGAGATCAATCTATCCACATCGACGACCGCCAGGCAGTCCGAACCGGAACTCGTTACCAGTGCCCAGCGGCCATCGGGCGTGAAGGCTGCATCCGAAGGATCCGGGAAACACATACCTGGTTGGTCGAGCAGGACCTGATCTACTGTTCCGTCCTGCCAGACAATCCCCAGGCCGTTTGAGATCGTCCATCCCTGCAGGATGCGCGTCATCGGGACCAGGCTTTTGGTGCGCATCAGCGTGACGAAAGCGAATTGGCCACCTGGGTGCCAGGCTATGCCTTGTGTGTTATTCGCCTCCGGCAGCAGGTAGCGGTCCTCCACAATCTCCCGCTCCGTGTCGATTACCGTGACCTCTGAGACAGAAGGCTCGCGAAATTTGACGAAACGCGAGAGGGTGTTGGAGACAAAGATGCGCTTCCGGTCGGGCGAGAGGGAAAGAGACCACGGGCTCCGGCTCGCCGCGATTCTCTTGATTTCCTTCCCCTCTTTGGTGTCAAAGATAGAGATGCTGTCCGAAGAGGCGTTAAGAACGTAGAGGCGGCTCCCTGTAACGTCCGTGAGCACCCCATGGGGTTCGTCGCCCACAGCCAGGGTGCCCACCACCTTGCGGCTCGCGACGTCGATGATCGAGACAGTATCATCGAGGCGGTTGCTTACATAGGCACGAGAGCCGTCGGGGCTGAAGGCCACATCGGTAGCCTGCCCGCCGACTTTGATCTCGGCTGCTTTCCCCCGCTTAAGAACATCCACGACGATCACGGTTCCCGATCCCTCGCAAGCCACGTAGAGCTCTCTGCCGTCGGGACGGAGAGCTAGATTCAGAGGGGTTTTATAGACAGGCGTCGCAGATTGCTGGGGCAAATGCTTCGGATGCCGGGTTCTTTCCCATGCCTGATCGGCGTTGAAGGGTTTACCGTGCGCATTTTCGTGGCAGGCAAGGCACGATGCTCTGGTAACCGGCCTCAAGCCCGCCGCCCGCGAGGCCCCTTCATCGAGCATGACCGCTTGCAGCGCATACTCGCTCCCCGGACCGTGACAACCCTCGCAACCAATCCCTTCGTCCGGCGAAAAGGAAGGTAGATAGGTTCCCGGCTGCAGATGAGATGCCGTGGTATGGCACTTCAGGCATTCGGGGCCTCTCTGAGGATCCTTGATTCCTGCCATGACTGCTATTTTCTGCCCGGCAGGGCTGCCCAATACGGCGTAGGCACGAGCGTGAGCACTCAGCCGCCAGGCACTGTACTGGTATCCCATCCCCGCACTCCTGTGGCAGGCGGCGCAGCCCACCGAACCAATGAACTTTGGTCCAGCTTTGGCTCGCATCCCTTCGGTTCCGGACACCTTCGGGGCCTCGTACCTGTAGTTCTCCGGCACAGGGTGCCGGAGGTCCTTCCATGCCTGCTCCATCTTGAGCGCGGGCAGCTTGTGCACGGCTGAATGGGAACCCTTCACGTTGTGGCATATCGCACAGTCCTGCAGGACCGGCATCTTGAGCCCCGCAGCCATGGCCGCCCCGCGGTCCTGCATGATTTTGGCATCGGCATATTCACTGCCAGGACCGTGGCATCTTTCGCATTGGATTCCGTCTTCGACATGGAATGTGGAATCCTTCTCCCAATTCTCGGCGTCGGCAGCGGTAGCATGGCATCCCAGACATGCAGGTGAGTCCTGAGGCTCCTGGGGGATGCCGCTCAGCTTTGCTATCTCCTTCGCCTCTGGTTTGGATAACACGGCGTAGGTTCGGGAATGCTGGGACAGCAGCCAGAGGCTGAACTGATTGCCCGCAGCGCTTCCCTCGTGGCATTGGGCGCAGACCCGGGCCCCAACATAAACGGGCCGCTTCTCCTCCGCGGCGGCGCAAACCCAAGCGACTATAGCCAGGAAAGCGAGTAACACAGCGGGCAAAAGAGGAGTCCGTTCAACTCGTCTAGTGCGCATTTTCCACCACCCTGAGGAACTGGTTCGCCTTTACGTCCCGGAGTGTCGTGACTTTCCCTCCCGGCCAGCGGATTTCAACCACGTCTGCCCTGGCCTGCTTCCCGAGTCCGAAATGCAGTCTCGGGTCTGCCTGTGAGAGATATCCCTTCACGGGGGCGACATCCGCAATCTGACGTAATGCTCCGGTTTGTACAGTTACGCGCGCTCCAATGGCGTCCGATTTGCCGTTGGCTTTTTTAGCTTCAACAACCAGCCAGTTGTTGCGATTCCCGCCGTCATTGCGCAACAGGATCGGTCTGTCGTTCAAGTTACAAACCACCATATCCAGATCGCCGTCGTTGTCGAAGTCCGCACAGGCCGTGCCCCGGCCTACGTACTCCTTGTGGAAGTAGGATCCGGAGTTTGCTGACACATCGACGAACTCCAAAGGCGCCTTGCCGTTGTTGCGCAACAGCAGTCCTTTTTCCGTAAATTCGTGAAGGGCGTGGCCATTGGCGACGAATATGTCCAGATATCCGTCATTGTCATAATCGAAGACGTTGGCTCCCCACCCTGTGAATTGGCCGCAGGCAAGCGCTACCTTTGTCGGCACGGTCCAGTCTTCGAAGAACTTCCCCATGTTCATCAGGAGCGTGCTGTAGGACATATCAGGAATGAAGAGGTCAAGCAGTCCATTGCGATCGAAATCGCCGGCAAGGGGGCCCATGGAGGAAACCCCCTGCCCATGTTCTCCAAAGGCTATTCCGAGCTCCACCCCTCGCGAGGTGAAAGTCCCCTTTCCGGTGTTCTCGAAGTAGTCATTCTCCATGGCATCGTTGGACACGTACAGGTCGAGATAACCGTCGTTATTGAGGTCGGCTGCCGTCGCACTCATCCCTCGTCCCTGAGGGTTATAGACGCCGGCCTCCTTCGTTACATCAGTGAAGGTACCATCGCCGTTATTGCGATATAGAGCATCCGGCTGACCCTGGTAGCTGAGCGGGCCAGGGTGGCCGGCCGCGGCATAAAATGCCCGGAACTTGCCCGCGTCATATTCCAGATAATTGCAGACGTACACATCGAGCAGTCCGTCGTTGTTATAATCCAGCCATGGCGCGTGGAGGCTGAAACGGGGATCGGCCAGGCCGGATTGCTGTGAGATGTCGGTGAAGGTGCCGTCACCGTTGTTGCGGAACAACTCATTTGGCCCGTAATTCAGAACGTAGAGGTCAACATCGCCGTCGTTGTCGAAATCGGCGCAAGAGCAGCCAAATGCCATTTGGTTTCCGGCAACTCCGGCTTCCAGGGTGACATCCGTGAACGTGCCGTCGCCGTTATTGCGATAAAGAGCGTTGCGCAGTTTACCGCGCAGCTCGCGTCCGCGGTTGTCGCTGATATCTTTATGCCAGCGGCCGTTCGGAAAATAAACGTCCATGAATCCGTCCCCGTTGTAATCGAAGAAGCAGACTCCGTAGCCGGCTGCCTCGACAATATTGCTCATCTCGAAATCGCCGTAGCTGTGCTTGAACTGTATCCCCGACTTCTCGGTGACGTGCGTGAAGACAGGGAGTTCTTGCGGGTTGAGCCCCATGTTGAAGGCTGCAGCGCTAATCAGCAAAAGGGAGACAAGACTCAGACCCGTTTTCATCGCTTCCTCTCGTCGCTGGGATTCACCGGCGTCGGCAGGGATTCCCATGCGGATGCACGCTTCCAGGGGGCTCCGGTATCGATCCATTCAATAAGGACACGCCTCTCCCGATCGCTCAGCGGCTCTGAACCGGAAGGGGGCATCGGTGTGGGCTGCGCGGCACGATTCCCCTCGTGAAGGTCCCAGGGACGGGAGGTGTCGCGGCCGAAAAGATGCCAGGTGAGCGGGCTCGTTCGGGCACGGCCGGCGTGTACGTACCTTCCGAATGGAGACGCCGCGCCGGCTGGATTGTGCACCGCCATGAGGCTCGCATATGCCCGGTTGAACCATGCTGCTCCGTTCTCGAGGTCTGTCTCGATCCCCCCATCGAGACGCAGCGGCCTGTCGAGTTTATGGCAGCAAGCGCATCTTTCTTCGATAATCGGCAGGATATCACGGGTGAAGTCCACAGAGCGCCTCTTGTCGGGCGGCAATGTGAGAGGGATGGACGCTCGCTTTAAAGCGGCCACCAGAACATTTTCGGGGGTGAGTTCTCCATCCTCGTGGCAGCCGATGCACCCGCGGGGCTCATTGTTCTTTACCCAGATCCAGCCGCAGCTCCGAAGCATCATTCCGTCAGTATCCAGAAGCTGGAGTTCGATGGGAATGTCCGCAGGAACCTGGATATTGAAAGATCCGTCCTCCTCCAGAGGGATATCGCCCAATATCCGGCGCGGTAACAGCGCTGGAATGCAGATCTCTTGCCGCACCTTTTCCCCAAAGCCTCGTGGTCCCGACAAACCATCAGGAGAATCACCGATTCTCCGCGGAACTCCCTCCAGAACCCGTAACCTCTTTATCCCTCCCGGAGGCATCCAAACCGAGCGGTCGAGGTCCGAGATGTAGGTGTTCAAGCAGTATAACTTTCCCATCGGATTGCTCGGGCTGTGGGATGCTTTTGAAGGATCGTCGACGTCGCCGGTAGGCACAAAAACCGAGGTGGATCGGCCGCCCGGCTCAGGTCGGGCAGCGAGCAGTTTCGCCTGGATATCGTGATGCGCAGGGTCATCGAATATCAGAATGTGGCGTCCCGTGAAAGGATCCAGGCGGTAGATTCCGTGCGTGCCGGAGTCATCCAGTGGGCGTCGAGAGACAAGGATTGTGCCATCCGGCAGCGGAGAAGGAGAATGGAACAGGCCGTCCTCTTTCCGCGTGATTGCTCTGTAGGAATGCAAATTCCGTCGCAGGCTGACCGAGGAAAGCATGCCCGCGCCGTCCCATGTGGCCTGGCCGGGCTCTATGAAAATCCCCAGCCCGCCGGCAGTCGAGCACGGCATGCGCTTGATCGGCGTTCCCTCATCTGCCGAGAAGAGGGCCAAGTCCGTACCGTCCAGGTTGATCGCAAACAGACCAACGCGGCCCAGGAGGCCACGGTCGAGTCGGCTGCGCTGCCAGGAAGAGAAGATCAGACGTCCGTCCTGGCTGAGGGACGGATCCATGTTGCCGGACGGATTGAAGGTCAGGCGCGTGACCAGCGACCCGTCCAGTTTGCAGGAGTACAGGTTCGTGGATCGTGCGGATCCCTGCTCATTCAGTTCTCCGGCGACATCGCTGACAAAGGTGATCTGATACCAGGGCCGCTCGGCGACGAGTGTGTTGAGCTGGGATTGGTATCCCGGCTGCCGGCAATCTCCGGTAACATGAGCAACCTGCCGAATATCAGATCCATCAGATCTCATTTCGTATATGGTCCAGCGGTCCGACACGTTCTTCTTGCCCGCGAAAAGAATCCTTTGGCCGTCGAAGGAAACGTCAGGGTCGGCGGCACTGTGGAATTGGCTGCTCAGAACTCTCAGCGTACCGTCCTTCTCGCGCAAAATTATGCGTCCCCCCTCCCCATAGTCGATCCCCAACGGCGCCTGGTTGCCGGGCCGCCGCCTATCCGATCCGTTTTTTGCGGGAAGTTGGACGAATACGAGTGATTGGTCGAATGCAGGCCAGGAATAATGGTTGCTTTCCCCAGAAACACCGCCGCCTGACGCCCGACGCGAGGGGGCGACACTGCGTGACGAGGGTACCTGTAAGACAGCCGTAGTGCTGTTGCCCGGGGCCAGCGACGAACTCGAAGAGTGGCGCTGGGCAGGGGCTTTGCTCTGCAGGGGAAGATGGGCAGTCCCGGCACAAAGGATGGCGAGGCAATAGGGTACAAAATGCAGGCTCCTTAATCTGCTCAGCATTCCGCGCACCGATCAAGCAGCATTAACAAATCCCCGTTCAGACGGTTTCTCTGCCAACTGCCAGCCCAATAGCCCGAACTCGGCGCATTATGGAATCGAAATTATCAAGGGTAAGGGACTGCGCACCGTCACTCAGAGCTTCCCGCGGTTTGCAGTGAACCTCTACGAGCAACCCATCTGCTCCCGCGGCGATTGCGGCGCAGGCAAGCGAAGGCACCATCCACCAATGCCCCGTACCATGGCTCGGATCTACGACAACCGGGAGGTGGGTGTGCCGCTTCAACATCGGGACTGCGTTCAAATCCAGCGTGAAGCGCGTGCTGGTTTCAAAGGTGCGGATGCCTCGTTCGCAAAGGACGACTTCCGGGTTGCCCTCCTGCAGGATATATTCCGCCGCCTGCAGGAACTCCTCGATACTGGCGCTCATTCCCCGTTTAAGCAGGACCGGCATCCTGCACCGTCCTACTTCCTCCAGAAGCGTGAAATTCTGCATGTTCCTCGAGCCCACCTGAAGAATATCGGCGTACCGGCTGACCAGCTCAAGCTGGCGCGCATCCATGACCTCAGTGATTATGCGCAAGCCGGTCTCGTCCCGCACCTGAGACAACAGCTTCAATCCTTCCTCTTTGAGGCCCTGGAAACTATAGGGCGACGTTCGCGGTTTGAAGGCTCCGCCACGCAGGATTCTGGCGCCGCTTTGTTTGACAGCGCGTGCCGTCGACAGCAGCTGTTCCCAGTTTTCCACAGCGCATGGGCCCGCCATCACGACAACGGCAGGGCCGCCGATTGGAATGCCGCGGACGCTGACCACGGTCCCCTCGGGATGAACTCCCCGACTTCCATGGCGGAGTGGCGGGTCGATCTTGATCACAGGTTCCAGATCCTTGTATGAATCTCGAAGTGGTTGCATGATCAGGAACCTCGTGCCTCGGGGGCTTGAGTGGTTCCAACCCGGGAAGATCCTTGGCAGGGTTGCGAACACCCGGCGACCCTGGAAATCACCCGGGCCCTTGCGCATGTCGGGGCCTGTTTCTCCGGGCTTCAGACATTCCCGTTGTGCGCGAGGAAACGCGCCGCCTTCGTGCTTCGAGTGGTGTGGGGATCAGAACTCGGCGGATCCACCACATTCCCCTTATCGTCGGCCCTGAGCACATTCACCCGCCGGCACATGATACACAATATAATGGTTGCGTAGCAGCAAAATCTAAGGAAACCAAACGATATATTAGTTGTGCTAGAATAGCAACCTTGAGCTCGTGCTGATGTGAGATCGTCTTTCAAGCACGCACTGGAAGCAGTAGGGATTGGAAACGTGTCTGTCATATGTGCAATTGCGCTCTTCCTGAGACAATGCAGTTCCGCGTTGGCAGCGGATAGGGATCCCGATTGCGCATGAGCCGCCGTTGCGCCGGGTCCTCTGTCCCAAGAGAGGAATTCGAATGAACGACTGTGTGGTTGGCACGGATGAAATATTGATCGATCTCGCCCGCATTTCAGAAGGCGAACGAGATGAGCTGAGAAAGCTGGGCCTGCTGTCTGAGGAAGGACAATGGCGTGAGCATGTGTATCCGGGTGTTGCTCCGGAGCGTGGACCCGCAATTCTGAGGCGAGCCATGCATGCTCCCGATGTATTAAACGAGGCCTTCCACTATGCGAAGCCTTCTTCATTTTCTCGTGGGCTGCGCTTGAATGTCGGCGGGGTGACCATCTTGCTGATTTCCGGGACTGCCAGCGTTGATGAAAGCGGAAGAACCGTTCACGTTGGGGATTTTGGCGCTCAATGCTGGCGGACGTACCGCAACATCTCCACCCTTCTGGCGTCCGAAGGTGCCACCTGGCACGACGTAGTGCGCGCCACCTGCTATCTTCGGGATATCGAGCGCGATTACGAACAGTTTAATAAGATCCGCACTTCGTTCTTCCGCTGGCTTCATCTGGATCCGCTCCCGGCCAGCGTGGGCGTTCAAGCACGTCTTTGCCGTGAGGATCTGTTGGTCGAAATCGAGGCTGTTGCCGTCTTTCACGCCAGAGAGGGGCAGTCATAGCCAGCCTGTAACAGGCATTTCGGCTATCCCAACCGGGCCGGCGATCAAGAAGCTGTTCGCAGCGGGAAGCGGCTGCCGTTCCGGATCGGCAGAAATTCGTATCTTTTGGCCGTATCTGTCCGACAAAATCCTTCGTACATTCGAGCAAGTCATTCCCAAGAGACGATCTCGGCCCAGTGAGAGAGAGCCCTGTACAGACTAATCCAGAAGGCACTCAATGATGCTCAACCATTTGATTTCCAGGTCTTGCAGCCACCCCTGAAATCTCCAAGAACAGACCTCCCACCGCCTGAAAGCGGCGACGTTTTTCGAAACAGGATCATCGAGCAGGGAGCCTGACACACAACAAAATAGTTGTCTAATAGAACAATTTAATGTAAAAACACAATATGTTGTGCGTTGTCCGAGGAGGGATATGAGACGCGTTGCCGGCCTTCCAGATGGACAGAGACATGGTGCCGTGGACACGCAGGACCAGCATGTAAGCAAAGAGCCGCTGAGATCGGATACGCCGATGATCTCGGAAGTTAATGTCGGCTCCTCAGTTCGTGTGCTCCGTATGCGTCATGGTCTGTCTATTCGGCAGCTCGCCCAACAGAGCGGGATATCTGTAAATACACTCAGCCTAATCGAAAACGGCAGGACTTCTCCTACGGTAAGCACACTTCAGCAGCTGGCTGCGGCACTCGGTTTATCGGTAGCCGCATTTTTCGAGACGGGTGTGAGACAAGAAAACGTCGTTTATGTCAAATCCGGCCAACGGCGTCGGGTTACCTTCGACTATGGCACTATTGAAAACCTGGGTGCCGGATTTATCAATTCGGCCGTCGAGCCCTTTGTGG